>Ga0307508_10000473_pt1 | contig 48634 bp, 47 predicted proteins | sample 9_EM_MG_FD_203089 | JGI IMG/M metagenome (GOLD analysis project Ga0307508, IMG submission 203089) | Populus trichocarpa ectomycorrhiza microbial communities from riparian zone in the Pacific Northwest, United States - 9_EM | ecosystem: Host-associated > Plants > Roots > Unclassified | place... | reverse complement strand
GCCCGGCGGACGGCTGGTGTACCGCTGGGCGGACTGCTGGATCGGTCCGCCTGGCGGACGGGTCCGCCAGGCGGACGGCTGTCGGACGGTACGGCGGCGTGGGCGTCCGGCTCGGTGAGTGGTCCGCCGGGCGGACTAGTCACGTGATCGACGGCGGTCGCGGCCTGGGTGGTCTTGCGGCGTGACGCACGTTGCGGGGCGGCGACGGTAGGCGAGCCGATCAGCAGGGTGTAGCGGGTCTTGGTGTACTTGCTGGCCTTGTCCGGTCGCTCCCGCTTGACCCAGCCCGCGGTCTCCAGCGGGTCCAGCCACTCGGCGACGGTCGATTTCGCCAGCCCGGTCATGGCGGCGAGGGTTTCCAGCGACGGGCTGTGCCGGTCGGGGATCACGCCGGTATCGAAGTCGGCCTTCACCGAGAGCGTGAGCACGATGAGCCGGGCCGTGTCCGGCATGTTCGAGTACAGGACCGCTCTCTGCAGGTCCAGAACGAAACTCACGACGCTCCTCACAGTCCGCGACCGTTGTGAAATATCTGCTGCTAGGCCACAACCTCAGCCCTTTTGTACCGTAGGCAGTACCGTGTTTTGTACCGCGAACGGTACCGTGGATACTTCAGGGGAGAGATGGGGGGTGATCGACGGAGATGGGTGCGTCGGCGTTGCTGAGCGAGCCGGTGGCTGATCGGTACGCTGCGGGGATGGCGAGTCGGGAGTTGCTGGGCGTGCGTGCCCTCCGCGATCAGCTGGGTAGGCAGGTGACGAAGGCCCAGGGCGACGACGCCGTGCACACCGTGGTCCTGGTGGAGGGCCACAAACGCGGCGTGCTGGTGCCGCTGCCGTGGCGGCACAAGGCCGGCGCGGCGCTCGGCGAGCCGCTGGTCCTGACGCAGGTGCCCCTCATTGCTGTCTCCGAGCTGCGCAAACAGCTCGGCCAGCAGATCGGCAAACACATCATCGCCGGTCGCCACGGCGGGCCAGCGGCGGTGCTCGTCCCGTGGGACTGGTACGTGCGTGCCTCGACCGAGCTGGGCGAACAGGTAGCCCTCTAGGTCCCGTCTCGGCCGCGTGATGGCTGGTCATGACCGTTCGCCGTCGATGACGCTCAGCCGGGCACGCGCGGCCGGTACGCAGGATCTCGCGGGGCTCAGTGCGCGCACCCGGCCGGCGGCGCGGTGGACGTGGCCGAGCGCCTGCAGCCGCTCGAGCTGGTGATGGACCGACGAGGCCGAGGTCAGCCCGACGCCCGCGGCGATCTGCCGCTGGGTGGGGGCGTGGCCGTGGTCCGCCAGGTGCTCGTGGAGGTAGTCGAGGATCTGCAGCTGGCGCGTGGTCAGCGGCGTGGTCTCGACCGTATTCGCCGAGTTCCAGTCCGCTCGGCCACCGTGCACGGGTGCTACCTGGTATTGGGGCATGAGGCTGTTCCTTGGTGTGGTGTCCGATGGGGTTCTGGTCGGTCGAGGTGGATGGCCGTACGCAGTTGTGGAGGCGACGGTCGGCGCTGGCGCGGCGGTCGGCGGCCCGGCAGGCTGCGCAGACGGGCTCGCCGCGGCGCTGGTGCCGACGCCGGGCCGCGGCGGTGCCGCATGGTTCGAGTTCCTGATCCGATGTGCGCGTTGGCCGATGTGACGACAGGCCCCACCGCCGGCACGCCGCGCGAACCCGGCCGGCACTCACGCCGAGGTCCGCGCTGATCTGCAGGTAGGAGCGGCCGGCCTGAAGATGCGCGGCGATCTCTGGCCGCCGGTCTGCGATCGGCTCCACGCGGGCGGCGAGGCAGCAATCGCAGACGTCCCCGTCGAGCTGCACCGGAACACAGGACAGTGCGCACCGGGCGCAGGGCCGCTGCGCGCCGGGCTGGTCGTGTCGGGCGGTGCTGCGGTACCGCTCGACACGGGTGAGGCCGCCCCAGACGCCGTCCGGTTCGCCGAGCGCTGCGGCTGCCTGCTGGCATCGGCTGCGGACCGGGCAGCCGGAGCACACTTGTTTCGCGGCGCGCACCTCGTCCGGGGTTTCCGCGTCGGGCACCATCTCCACTCCGGTCGAGCACGCCGCGAGCGCCCGCCAACCGCCGCTTGGTTGCACGTGGTGGCTGGTCACGGATCTGCCTGCGCGCTGGTGAGTTCCCGGATCAAGGCGGCGAACAACTGGGCCGCACTTGGATCTGACATCCGGCGCTGGCGCAGCCACTGGCCGGTCTGCTCGGCGTTGTGCGGCAGCACGGTGACGATCGTCCTGGTGATCGTTTCGGCGTGGCCGGTCCACATTGCCCGCTCGTCGGGAGCCAGGAGCAGGTCCCATCGGCCGGCCGCGGCCGGGTCGTCGTGGTTGCTGAGCAGGTAGAGCTGCTCGGCGAGTGCGGCACGGGCCGCTCCGGTTGGTTGGGGCAGCGGGCGGGCGAGGCGGTTGAGCTCGTTGTGGATTCGCCCGGTGCGCTTGTCGTCCGGGGTCCAGATCGCCGCGTCTGCGCCCGCGGCGCGCAGCTGCTGTAGCCAGCGCAGCTGATCCGGGCTGGGCCGGCCGGTCTGCGATTTGAGCTCGCGGAACAGCAGCCCGCCGGGGCCGACGATCACGGAGTCCGGGAACCCTGGTTCGGATCGGTCCGAGCGGTGGGTGTGGTAATGCAGCAGCCCGCGGTGTCGGCACTCAGCGCGGACGAACGCCTGCAGCGCAGCCTCGCCTTCGGCCGGTTGCGGCGGCAGGTGCCCGAGGCGTGCGGCTGGCGACCGAGGCCCGCCGCTGCGCCGGGTCATGACAGCGACTCCGACACGGCAAGGCCGCGCGGCTGGTGAGCTGCAGCTCGCCACAGCTTTTCGGTCACCGCCGCGTCGTCCATGCTGGACGGCAAATGCGCTGCCCGGTGCACGCTCGCGCCCGGACGCAACTGCGACGCGTGCCCGCCCGGCCCTGGTCCGAGGATATCCTCCTCCAGCAGCTTGAGCCCGATCAGGATGTGCACGGCCTCGTCGACCCGGGCCACCGGGTAGGACACCGGTGTCGTCGGCCAGCGGCCCGCTATCGACCGCCACCACACCTCGAGGACGCCCGGCCGCCACGACACCGCGATTGTCGCGTCGCTGCGGACCCAGCCGAGCCGGTGGCCGCTGCGCCACCCGGCCGCGTGTGCGTACCGAAGGACGGCGGCTGTCATCGCCCGATCCCGGTCGACAATCAGCGGCCACGTGCGCATCGGCGAAAGCGGATGTCTGTTCTGGACAACGGTCATTGCGGCTGGTCCCGTCGAACGATTCGGATGATGTGGACCTGCCGTGTGCGCTTGCGGCCCCGACGTGTGCCGGCGGCCGGTGCGACGGTGGCGCAGCGGACCACGGCGGTAAGCCGCTGCCTGCGCGCGGAAGCCGTGCGCCGCCCTCGCCGGCCTGCGCCCGTGGCGAAACGGGCCACGGCTTGGGCGCGGCGCGCGGACCGCCGCCATGCGATAGCGCGGTGATGTTCCCGCAGTCCCAAAATGCCGACAGCGGTGATCAGCCACGCCGCCGCTACGAGACATAGGGCCAGTACGAATTTGGATTCCCCCGTCACGTCCACAACCCCTCCTTGGGCTGGGCAGGACACGACGGACCGGCCCGGAGTGCGCTATGCGCACAGGCCGGGACGGCCTCGTCGATGTCTCTTGGTGAATCTGTCAGCGGCTCGCGGCGTCGACCGCCGCGACGAAGTGCACGCTGCGCCAGCTCTCGCGTGGCCGTTTTCTGGCGTGGCGTTCGACCCACACCCGCTGTCCTCGCTGAGTCGGCGTCACGCCACCGTCCGGCCCGAGGGCAACCAGGCCACACGCTTCGAGGTCGTACACCTGCGTGTCGATGTCGACACCAGAGTCCGCCACCTCGTAGGTGTGCCCGTCGCCGCGTGCCACGGCGTTCTTGATCACCCAGCCCAGCACCTGCAGCAGGCCAACGGCTGGCCCGCCACCGTGCCTGAGATGCGCCCCTGGGCTAGTGGTTCGATCGCGGTGCGCGGTCATCGCATGCCCGAGCCGGTGAACCCTCGCCGCCGTACGGTTTGCGCGCGTTTGGCGACCCGATCGCGCGCCACGTCCAGGGGATCGGGCTGCGCCTGCTTCCCGGACGTGACGGTCTTCGCCTTGTGGAACGCCTCCAGCTGTGCCTGCGTGAAGTACCACTGCGACCCGATCACGATCCGAGCCACCCCAGCTCCGCGTATCTGATCCTTCAACGCCCGCACGCTCCTCTTGTACTCGTGCGCCAGATCTTTGATGGGGAACAGCGGTTCAATCCCGTCCCAGGCGGGTTGCCCGTTGCTCACTGTTGACCTCCGACTGCCGATTCCGACGACACCTCATGCCGCGCGATCCACGCGCGGTACGACGTGACCGGGATACGCCAACTTCCGCCCCGGCCTCCAGGCCCGCCAGCCTGCTTGAACGCGCCTTCCAGCTCGCCCTTGGCGATCGCTCGCTGCACCGTCCAGCGCGACAACCCGAGCAGCTCGTAGATTTCCTTGATGGTCACGGACTCTTCGATGGACACGTGGTCCCCCTGTTGCTGATCTTCAGCACCCCTCGAAGTCATCGACCGTAACGGCATGATCCGCAATCAGCAATACCGTTGAATACCGTCGAACTACATGCCAAAACATGCCGATTATGTCCGCTTACATAGGATATGTATGTTTTTGACGGGATCGAATCTATGGCCGTGCTGTGTTCGAAACCGTCGGTCATGGTAAACATTCGTCTATGGGGCACTCAATTCCCGGCGTCGCGTATCCACTGTGGGTACGTATCACGGAGATATGTGGCGTACTCGGACTAAGTAAGACAAAGCTCGCAGAACTCTCGGGTGTGAGGACGGCCACATTTGAAGCGTGGAAGGTCTCGAAACGCCCACCGCAGCCGCGCACCCTTAACCCGGTGATCGCCGCCATCAACAATGCGGCCTACGAAGCCGGTTCCGAGCTACACATCGAGCCGTCTGAAGCCCTGGCGCTGGCCGGGGTCGTTCCTCGTGAGACGAACGCTGCCACCGTTGCCGACATCCGTGATGCGATCAAAGTCAATCCGCACTTCACGGCAGAGCAGCGCGCGGCCCTACTCCAGATCATCGACTCGTTCACCGGCCACAGCCCAGCTGACTTGTAGGGATCTCCCGATGCGGACAACTGATGCGCGCTCTCAACGACCAACGAGGCATTTCGAGCAATGGTCTACGTGTCCGACGACACAACATGCCGCTCGCAGTCATCGCTCAGCAAGCCGCAGAGCGAGAGAAATCGGAGACTGCCGGCTGCCGGCCCTGCGTCGAAGAGTGGCGCTCGGACCCATGCGCTCGCTGGCCTTCGCGGTCTCACCCAGTGACGGGCTCGGCTAGGCGTTTGTCTGTGCCGTCCGGCCTCGCGTGTCGTCTGAATGCTCCTGGGCAGCGACCCACGACGCCAGCGCCGCACGGTTGGGTAGACCCAGTTTGGCCAGGATCCGCTTGACGTGCGCCTTCACGGTGCCCTCGGCGATGTTCAGCTTTGCCCCGATCTGGGAGCTAGTAAGCCCTGCGGCGACCAGACCCGCGACTTGACGTTCTCGCATCGACATTTCGTCTGCCACCACCGTCCTCGGCCCCCGGGGGACGGGCTCGCCGAGCGCAATCTGGATGGCGTGCAGGTAGTTGCGTCGGCCGTCGGCGTAGGCAGCCGCTGCGACCTCCTCGCCGAGGACTGCGGTGATCTGGGCTTGCGCCGTAGCACTGTGTGCGGCGAACGGGCCGAGCCCGGCCATCCGGACGCCCAGGTCCGATTGGTGTCTTTGAGCGGCGCCCAGTAGCCGCATGGCAGTGCGGGCCAACTCCCGCGGGTTCCTCGCCCCGGGCAGTTGAGCGGCCATGATCCACGCGGCCAGCTCAAGCCCCCAGGTAGGGCCCCACCGGTCACGCATGTCGCGTTGCTGGCCAAGGCTGATGTCGGTATGTTTGGCCGCCGTCTCGAGGTCACCGCTGTTCAAATCGGCCAGGCCACAGTTCCAGTGCGCCCACGAGATGTCCCACGGCGCCTGAGCTTGTTCGGCTTGACGCAGGTGCTGTCGGCTGGCCTCCCTCGCGACCTCCGGCTCGCCGGCAAGACCGCAGGCCATGGCAAAGACCATGGCGGCCATCTGCCGGTCGCCGGCGAATTCAGCGCCGCTGAACAGGTCGCGTACCGCCGCCAGGAGGCCCATTCCTTCGCGCAGGCCGCGGCCGAGGGCCTTGTGTCCGCCCTCGGCGAACAACAGCGGAGGAATCGTTGCCATCCCGCGTTGGTCAAGCAGATCGCGGGCCGTCGCGATCAGGGCCGCAGCCTCGTCGGTGCGTCCCACGGTCACCGCGATCCAGCCGGCCATGGCCGCGGTAGCGGCCACATCCGCGATGACCGCTGCATCGACAGCGTCGGAATCGTTGGCGATGCTGTCCAGCGAGGCGTCAATCACGCGGCGCAAATAGGTGAACAGTAGACCCAAAAAGCCCCAGATGAACGGCGCCCGCCCGCGGCCGAGGTCGCGGCAGATCGCCCTGGCGGTGGCCAGGTCGCTGTCCTCCAGACAACGGTCGACGACGGCCAGGATGTCGTCCAACTGCCGGTGCACAGCAGCCATGACGTCAAGCTCATCCGGGCCGAACCAAGCCACGGCGGTATGCGCGACGAAACTGCGGTGGTAATCGCGGTGCAGCTCACGTAGGCGTTGAGTGTCGCCCTTGAGTTCGTGCAGCCCGAAATCTCGTACCGTGTGCAGCATGTTGTAGCGGGTGGGTTCCCCCTGTCCAAGGCTCTCAGCAGTCAGCACAGACTTCTTGACCAGCCCGGTGACCAGGGCTTGGACCTTCGCCGGATCTACGCCCGCGTCACCGGCCAACGAGGTGATCGCAGCCAGCTCGAACGCGCCGGCGAAGATCGCCGCGACCGCCCATACCCGCTGCTCTTCCGGACTGCACAAGTCGTAGCTCCAGGCCATCACCTGCTCGATGTCCGGGAGCACGCGGAACCGATTTTCGAGGCCGGAATGAAGTTCCTTGACCGACAGCGCCGCAGTAAGGCCTGCAGCCAGCCTGATCGCGAGGGGAAGCCCGTCGAGGCGCTGACACAGGCCCTTCAGGTCCGGATCGGACTTGGAAATCCGGGTCGCCGTGTCGCCTGCGGTTGCGTGTTCGATGAACAGGTCGACCGCGTCGGGCAGCGCCAGCGGCGGCACGACGATCTTGTACTCACCCTCCAGCCCCAGCACCTCCCGGGACGTGGCCAAGATCCGCACGTGGGGCGCGGCTACCAGCAACTCTCGCAGGAACTCTCGTGTCCGTTCCACGATGTGCTCGCAGTTGTCGAGTACCAGCATGACCTTCTGGCCGCGCAGGTGATCAAGAACGGTGCCCAGTCCTGGGGTGCTGTTGTGGTGAATCTTCAGTTCCCGGGCCAGGTGGGCGTAGTGGCTTTCCGGCGTGTAGCCGGCCTGGCCGGTCAGTGCCCTGATGTCGATCACCCAGGCGCCGTCGACCGCCACCTTCTGCACGATCCGCAGGGCCAGCCGGGTCTTGCCCACGCCGCCAGAGCCGGTGAGCGTGATGAGCCTTCGATGTTTGACGAGGTTGCAGGCCCTAGCCAGCAGATCATCTCGGCCGAGGAACGCCGTGATGTCCAACGGCACGTTTCCCCGGATTTCCACGGTCATCGGTGAGTTCCCCTGGTGGCCTTCGGCGAATCCCTCCACAAGGATCGTCGGCGTATCCCGATGGAGATCATGGCGGAGGTTACCCCAAAGTGGGTAACCACGGGTAACGCATTGGTCCCGTTGTGGCGATGTATCGCGGCCTGGCGACCCTGGAGACTGTGAAGGTCCTAGGGGCCCGTCTCCGCTTGCGCGGCACTGAGGGGCTCATTCGTCGCGGAGAATTTTCGCTAGTGGACAGTCCCTAGCGGACGGTTGGCAACAGTGAGACCGGTTCGGCCAGATCGGGGAGAGACAGCGTGACCGCACTGAACACTCACGAGGCAAGAGTCCGCAAGTTCTACAACAACGGTCCCGGCGGGAGAGGCGTTACCGCCGCCTACGTCGAACTCATGGTCGACGCGCACGGGGATCCGGACGAGCAGGGGGATCCGGACTGGGACGGTCACATGTGGTGGCACGGCGACCCCGAGGTCGAGCAGGCGGGCGGCACCTCATACCAGGCCAAGAAGGCAATGTTGCGCCGCTTCGCCAAGGAAGCGCAGCTAGGCCCCGGCATGCGGGTGATCGAGTTTGGCTCGGGCGTCGGCGGAGCCGCCGCTTGGCTCGGGGAGCACACCGGCGCGAGCTTTGTGGGCCTGTCCAACACGGCCACACATACCCAGATGGCCCGCCAGCTCGCCGCGCGCCGCGAGCAGCGTGGCCGGCTACGTCCGGGCCAGGTGACGTTCGAAACCATCGGCGACCAGGACTATCGGACCCTCAACACCTGGAAAGCAGGCAGCGCCGACGCCTTTCTGTTCATGGAATCACCCTGCCACCTACCCCATCTGGGCGATCTGTTCGTCGCGGCACACCGGCTCGTCAAGCCGGGCGGATCCCTCTGGGGAATGGACTGGCTGCAACGGCGGTGGAACGACCTGACCCCCAGGCAGATCGCGCGAGTCATCCGGCCCGTCATCCGGAACTATCGGCTCGCACAGCTAGGCACCCTGGATTCCTACGCCCAACTGATCAGTGCAGCCGGGTTCGAGGTCACGGCCAAGGCCGACCTGTTCGCCGGACAGCTATGCCAGGGCAGCGCCGAGCCACCAGACACCTGGCGCGACTACAAGGGCCGGTCACGCAGACTGATCCGGAGGCAATGGAAGGCGATGCACGCCGCCCGGGCTCGGGGCCTGTTCACCGTTGGCTGCTGGGCTGCAAGGCGACCTTGACGCTCGAACGACCAGGGCCGGCGCAACGTGTCAACAGCGGTCAGCACCCCGGCCGCGAAAGCCGCAGCCAGCCCAGATCATGTGGCGCAACGGACTGGATGGCCAGCGCGCCAGCGCAGAATTTCCCAATGGCGTACGACTACTGAAGCCCGTGAAGAAATTACCCATCTGGCGCGCCACCCGGCGTGCAGCAGGTCGTAGCGCAGGAGGCAAGCAGTGTCGTCGCGGGGCGCGCTCATACTCGGTACCAGCGGCTTCGCCACTGGGGCTGCAGCGGCTGCCCTCGAGGGCTTACCGATACTCGATCTTGAAGATCAAGACCGCACCACCATCTTCTATGCGATTGCCGCGCTTTCCGTGACGACACTCCTTACGGCCATCCTGCTGGCCTTACTGCGTGCCGCCCAGCACATGAAGGAGCGCCCCACCCAGGTCCAGCCCGTCGTCGACGCCTTCCTCATCGGAATCAGCATGGGACGCATCACCCAATCAGCGCCGGACGGCCGGACCGGTCACGGCGAACAGTCAGGCCCGGCGGACACCGCGATCATGCGAGATCGGGAGAAGGCGCCGTAGCCGTCTCGGCCACGTCGACCTCACCATCGAACGCCATCTGAACAGATGGTGCCTCCGCGGTGAGACACGGCAGAGCCGCAACGTCCAGCCCGGCATCGACAACCTCCTCCTGGAAACACGTTTCGCACCGCCGCCTGATCGGCTCGCCTAAGCAGGCGGCGGTGCTCAGGTGCGGACCTGCTTACTGGCGTCGTCCCTGCCGACCTGGGCCCTCCTGCCCGGGAGATTGTGCGGCCGGACGCTGGCCACGGTGCTTTGGCCGCGTCGGCTTCGCCTCCTTCAACTTCGTGGCACCTTCACGTTCCATTACCCTGGTAATCGCACTGACTGCCGACTCTTCCGCCGAAGGCATGAGCCCGCCATAGATTTCGCTCGTCGTCTGTAGGTTGGCGTGCCCAAGCCGCCGGGAGATCGCCAGCGGCGCGACGTCTGGATCTGCGAAGAGCCAGGCCGCGTGCGAGTGGCGCAGGTCGTGCGGCGTCGGCGCCACGTGAAGGACATCGGGGCAAGCGCACGTCGAGACGGCGTCCGGCGCAGGTCCTTGGTGGTTGGCGCACCTCGTAGTCCCATCGACGACGATCGACTCGCACGGCTTGTGATCCGAACGCCGGCCGCCGAAGTCCGAGCACCGGCCCGTCGCGCCCGGCAGGGTTTTAGCCTGGTTCGCTGGCGGATGGATAGAGCAGCGTCGCCCTCGCACGAGTGCTGGCACCCAATGCCGTCGCACGAAGTTGTTGTAGAGGACCCGCCCGCCCTTCGGTGCAGTTAGTAGGAGGTCCTCGGGCGAGCGGCCGTCTGCATTCGCCAAGAGCCGCTCGTAGAGATCGACGGAGATGCCGACTGTGCGCTTCTGTCGGCCCTTGGTGGTACCGAGATACCAGCCGCCGTCCTCGTCCTGCTTCCACGCGCGCCAGATCTTCAAGCCCGGACCCTTTTCGGGTGTGGGGGCAACGAGGTGCTTGACCGCCAACGCGGTTACCTCGGACCAGCGTCCGCCGCTCTCGGCGAATGTCTCGACGACAAGTTGGCCGTCCGCCGAAAACTGTCCGCGGAACAGGTGGAACTGGTAGGGCGTAAGGTAGACCCGGCCTTCCTCTCCCGTGTCGTCATCTTCGACCTGGTCACGCACAAAGTCCGTCAGCCCGCACGGGTTCTCGGGGATGCGCTTTTCCTTCACCGCTCCTTGGAGGCAGCTCGACAGGACCGAGAAGTAACGAGTCAGGGTCTTGTTCGACAGGCCAGTGCGCCACTTGTTGATTGCCCTGCCGATCAGGGTGGGGGTGATCTCATCAAGCCGAACGTGACCTAGCTCCTTATTGATGCGTAGCTCGAAGAGCCGCTTGTACCCTGCCCTGGTCCGTGGAGTGATGCGCGTCTTCGCCTCGATCCACTTGTCAAACCATTCGGCAAGGGTCGGGGCCGTCGGCTCTGCGTCAACCTGGGCCTGAACCACGGCCTCTTCCGGCTCGTCGCCAAGGATCTCCTGCTCAACCTCGCGCGCCGTGACGTTGTTTTCGCGTAGAGCCGCGATTACGAACGCCCGCTCGGCCAACTCAATAGTTGGCCACTGAATTGTTTGCTCTTTTTTCCCCTGGTAGGACCAGACGGTCCGCCAGCCGTTCGGGCGTCGCTCAATGCTTGGCATAAGACGCAAGCTATCCATCCCCCGGGGGACGACGCCAACGCAAACTAGGGGGAATTCCGGTTACTCAACGTACGGCTCGCACTCATAAATCGGGGCACAAGAGTGCATATCCAGGTCACATAACGTTAGGGTAAAGGATTAGAAGTCCGTTGCTCTATCCGCTGAGCTACGAGCGCTGGCCAGCACATACTAGGCGGTCGCGTCGGACTTGTCGTCCGCCTTGTCCTCCGGCGCCGGCGGCACGTTGATCTCGGGTGTGCCGGGGGCCGGCAGGAAGGCGTCGACCCATCGGGCGAGCTCGCGGAACACGTCGGCGCGTACCTCTTTGCCCGACAGGGTGAGGTCGTGGATGCCGCCGTCGAACCGGGCGATCGTCACGCGGGGGCCGAGGCCCGGGGCCCAGCGCACTATGTGCTCCACGTCCAGCACCGCGTCGGTGATGCGTACGTCGTCGGTCCATGTTCTGCCGCGGAAGGTGCGGGTCGAGCATGCGACCAGCACGGGCGCGTCGATGGACAGGCCGGCGTGCAGCCGGCTCTGGCCGCGGCGGATGGCCTCCAGCCAGCCGATCGTCACTGGGAAGCCGAGGATCGGCTTCCAGCTCAGGTCGTAGGTCCACTCGCCTCCGTGGTCGGTGTGCAGGCTCTGTCCGTAAAGGCCGAGGCCGCCCAGCGGGACCACCCGATACGGCATCCGCCCGCCGACCCGCAGAATTGCCTCCATCACCGGGCGGCGCATCAGCCACGGGGCGTTGAAGTCGAAGAAAGGGCTGTTCAAGAATAGTCCGTCGACGATGCCTTGGCCGTGCCGGGCGTGCGCCCAGAGCGACGTGATCAGGCCGCCGGTGGAGTGGCCCACGACCAGCATCTGATCGTGTCCGTCCTGCTCGCGGATGATCCGCGCGGCCTCGTCGAGCTCGGGGTAGTACTCGGTCAGGCTGCGGGCGAAGTTCGGCGTCTGGTGCGGTCGCAGGCTCCGACCGTATTTGCGCAGGTCGATTGCGTAGAAATCCCAGCCCCGCTCGACGAAGAAGTCGGCCAGGTGGGTCTGGAAAAAGTAGTCGACGAAGCCGTGCACGTACAGCACCGCGCGCCGGGTGGGTCGTTCGGCTCGCCGCCGCACGAGGGTGGCCACCACGGGTCCCTCGTCGTCGGTGCCCAGGTCGATGGTGTGCCGCTCGTAGGGCGGTCCCAGGACGTCGGTCTCCACCCGATCAGGCTACCCACCAGCACCGCACGTTGGGCCATAACAGATCCACCGTCCTCCCGCTCGTCATCCACAATTCGCCGTCGTCCACAGCCCGGAGGGCCAAGATCCCCATCCCGTACGCATCCCCCGACATGCTCTGCCCCTCGAGTTCGACAGCTCGACGTCCGAAACAGGAGGGCAATCGTGTTCGACACCAACCTCGTAATTGTGGGCAATGTGCTCAGTCCGCCCGAGTGGCGGCGCATCACCAGCACCGGTTCCCTGGTGGCCAACTTCCGGATCGCGTCCACCGCGCGGCGCTTCGACCGCGAAACCAACCGGTGGATCGACGGCAACAGCCTTCGCGTACGGGTGACCGCGTGGCGCCGGCTCGCCGAGGGGGTCGCGTCGTCGATCACGGTCGGCGATCCGATCGTGGTCTACGGGCGGCTCTACAGCCGTGACTGGAAGGACGAGAAGAACAACAACCGCGTCTCGTACGAAATGGAGGCGTTCTCGATCGGTCATGACCTGGCCCGCGGGCGGGCGAAGTTCTTCCGCACCAAGGCGGCCCAGGGCACCAGCGAGATCGAGGGCGCTGACAGCGAGGCCTTCGTTCGGGGTGAGCGCTCCATCCCGCTGACCGAGGACGAGGCGCCCGTGGGTTACGGCGACGGCATGCCGGATCGGCTCGCCGGCGAGGACGAGCCGAGTTTCCTCGAGGTGATCGCCGGGCTGGACGAGTTGTCGGAGGACGACTCGCCCGACTCCGCCGGCGGGCCGTCAGGTTCGTGGGACTCGGCGCCGGGAGGCCCGGGGTCCGGCGGCTCCTCGGGCGCCGAGGACGAGCTGACCATCGAGGTGGAGCGGCTCGTCGCGGCCGAGCCGGGGACGGCCCGGCGGGGCCGGCGCGGCGCCAAGCGCGAGCCGGTCCCGGCCTGACGCACGGGGCGGGTGGGCCGACGCCCGCCTGATCGGCCGCCGCGCCGGAGATCGATTCCCCCGTGGATCTCTGGCCGCGGTGGCGCCGGGCGGCCCGGCCGGCAAGGGTGTGGTGCGACGAACCGGTCGCGCTACCCGGCCGGGTCGCCCTCGGTCCGGGAAATTTCCGGCGCGTGGTCATCTTTCGGACATCTGTGTCTTTCCGCAGGTGGGGAGCGTCCTCGATCGGAGTGGGCCGATCCATCCGCGCTTTTTTGGCTCCGGGCCGACCTGCCCGGTTGGTACCGACCCGTGTGCGCCCGGCAGACTGGTCGGCGTGCTGTTGAAGGAGATCCGCTTGATCGCGGGCGAGGCGTTGGTGCTCTCGCCACAGGACCGGGCCGCCGAGGACGCCAACACCAACTGGTTCGGCGCGGCGCCGCACGAGCGCATGGGCATGTCGGTCGGCGAGGTGGTGGCCGCGTTCGAGGAGGCCGCCGCGGCGTTACGGGAAAAGGTGGCCGAGGCGGAGCACCGGGGGCCGGCCACGTTCTACGTATGGCACGACGGCGAGGCCGGCCAGTTGAGATGTTCGATCAGCTCATCAGCTCACGACGAACTGCCGTTCGGGTCCGACTACCGGGTGACCGCCGACCTGCACGAGATCGTGACCGAATTCCTCGAGGACAAGGCGCCGGGCGCGATCGCCTGGGGCTCGCTGGACCCGATTCCGTTCGCGGAGTCGGCCCGGCCCAGTTCCGCGTCCTTCGCGGTCTGGGCGTGTGACCTCCGGACGTGATCGTCCGGATGGAACGATCTCGGCGCGGGAGGTGACCAGCATGGGACGCGCGGACGCCGCGGGCCTGATCGCGGGTTTCCTGCTCGACGCCGCGCTCGGTGACCCGCGTCGGTGGCATCCCGTGGCCGGGTTCGGCGCTGCGGCCGGCGCGCTGGAGCGCCGGATGTATTCGCCGACCCGGCGCGCCGGCGTCGCCTTCGCGGCGGTCGCGGTGGGCGTGCCGGCCGTGGCCGGGCTTGCCGCGGCGGTCGCGACCCGGCGCCGACCGGTCGCCCGTGCCGCGCTCGTGGCGGCCGCGACCTGGACCGTTCTCGGCGGGCGCACGCTGCGCAAGGAGTCCCGGGCCATGGCCGGCCACCTCGACGACGGCGACCTGGAGGCGGCGCGCGGCCGGCTCAATCACCTCTGCGGCCGCGAACCGTCGGCGCTGGACGAGCCCGAGTTGGCCCGCGCCACGGTCGAGTCGGTCGCGGAAAACACGTCGGACGCGGTCGTCGCGCCGCTGGTCTGGGGCGGGCTCCTGGGCCTGCCGGGGCTGCTCGCCTATCGGGCGGCCAATACGCTCGACGCGATGGTCGGGCACCGGTCGCAGCGATACGCCCGGTTCGGCACGGCTGCGGCCCGCCTCGACGACGGGCTCAACCTGCTGCCGTCTCGGCTGACCGGGCTGCTCACGATCGCCCTGGCGCCGGTCGCCGGCGGTTCGCCCCGGGAGACGCTGCGGGTCTGGCGGCGAGATCGAGGCGACCACCCGTCGCCGAACGCGGGCCAGTGCGAGTCCGCCATGGCGGGCGCGCTCGGCGTGCGGCTGGGCGGTCGAAACGTCTATTCCGGACGCATCGAGACTCGCCCCTTTCTCGGTGACGGTCCGCGGCCCTCCGCGGTCCACCTGCGCCGGGCGGCCCGCGTCTCCGGCGCCGTCGGCCTGCTGACCGCCGGGATCGCCGCGACCATCGCGCTGGCCCGGGGCGGATCGACGCCCTCCGGCGCCGACCGTGCGAAAGGCCGCGACGAGCCGCGATCCACCGTGTCCGACCGGCCCGCATGGCCTCGGGAGCGCGGGCCGTCACGATCACGGGAGCGGAGAGTATGACGTCGATGCTCGGGCCGCGCCCGGCCAGTGGTGGGCTGCTCGTGGCCGGGACGACCTCCGACGCGGGCAAGAGCGTGCTCACCGCCGGCATCTGCCGGTGGCTGCACCGCCGCGGCGTCAAGGTCGCGCCGTTCAAGGCGCAGAACATGTCCAACAACTCGGTCGTCGTGCTCGGCGCCGACGGGCGCGGCGGCGAGATCGGCCGGGCGCAGGCGATGCAGGCGGCCGCCTGCGGCATCGCGCCGGACATCCGGTTCAACCCGGTTCTGCTCAAGCCCGGCAGCGACCTCTCCAGCCAGGTCGTTCTCCTGGGCGAGGCGATCGACACGGTCACCGCGGCCAACTACCGGGCGCTGCGGCCACGGCTCGCCGAGACCGCGTACGCGACGCTGGCCGAGTTGCGGACCGAGTTCGACGCGGTCATCTGCGAGGGCGCCGGCAGCCCCGCCGAGATCAACCTGCGGGACGGCGACTTCGTCAACATGGGTCTGGCGCGCGCCGCCGGCTTGCCCGCGATCGTGGTCGGCGACATCGACCGGGGTGGCGTCTTTGCGGCGCTGTTCGGCACCCTCGCGCTGCTCAGCCCGGAGGATCAGGCGTTGGTCAGCGGGTTTGTGATCAACAAGTTCCGGGGCGATCGCGGCCTGCTCCAGCCCGGGCTCGACATGATCACCGCGGCGACCGGGCGGGCGGTGCACGGAGTTCTGCCCTACCACGGCGACGTCTGGCTCGACGGTGAGGATTCGCTCGCGTACGGCCAGGTGCTCGGCCGGCCCGGGCCGCCGCTCGGCACCGAGTGGCTGCGGGTCGCCGTGGTCCGGCTGCCCCGGCTCTCCAACGCCACCGACGCCGAGGCGATCGCCGCCGAGCCGGGCGTGCGGGTGCGCCTGACCGTCGAACCGGCCGAGATCGCCGACGCCGACCTGGTCGTGCTGCCCGGCTCCAAGGCGACGGTCAGCGACCTGGACTGGCTTCGGCGCACCGGTCTGGCCGACGCGGTCGTCCGGCACGCGGCCGCGGGTCTGCCCCTCGTCGGCATCTGCGGCGGCTTCCAGATGCTCGCCGAGACGATCCACGACGAGGTGGAGTGCCGGGCGGGTACGGTGCCGGGGCTGGGTCTGCTGCCGGTGGAGGTCACCTTCGCGGCGCGTAAGGTCCTGGCCCGGTCGGCGGGCGACGGCCTCGGCGCGCCGGTGCGGGGCTACGAGATCCATCACGGCCGGGTGTCCCGCGGCGAGCCGGAACCACTGCTGCGCTACGCCGACGGGCGACCCGAGGGCGCCGTCGCCCGGAACGTCAGCGGCACCCACTGGCACGGGACGTTCGAGTCGGACGAGTTCCGCCGCCGGTTCCTGGCCGAGGCGGCGCGCCAGGCCGGGCGGCACGGGTTCGCCGTCGCGCCGGACACCCGGTTCGCGGAGGTCCGCGAGCACGCCCTGGACGTACTCGGCGACCTGGTCGAGGAACACCTGGACACCGAGGCGCTCTGGCGCCTGATCGAGAGCGGGCCGCCGGCGGGCCTGCCGTTCGTTCCCCCGGGAGCTCCCGGTGCCGGTTGAGGAGACATTCGCGGGGCTGGCCGCGTACGTCATGGGCCTGCCGCCCCGGCTGGGTGAGGTGCGGCTCGTCGCCGTCGACGGGCCCAGCGGGGCCGGGAAGTCGCGGTTCGCGCTTCGGCTGGCCAAGGAGTTGGACGCGCCGGTCGTGCGCACCGACGACCTGCTCGACGGGTGGGACGACCAGTTCACCTTCTGGGCCCGGCTTGAGGAGCGCGTGCTCGGGCCGCTGCGGCGCGGCGGGACAGCGAGGTACCGCCGCTATCTCTGGCATCGCGGCGAGTTCGACCAGGCGCCGGTCTCCGTCGAAGCGGCGCCGGTCGTCCTGATCGAGGGTGTGAGCGCCGCGCGCCGGGCGATCCGTCCGGAGCTGAGCCTCGCCGTGTACGTCACCGCGCCGGCCGGGCTCCGGCTGGCCCGAGCTTTGGTACGCGACGGTGACGACAGTATTGCGTTCCGGGCGTACCTTGAGCGCTGGCGCTCCGCCGAGGATCGGCATTTCGTCGAGGACGAGACGGCGGCGTATGCCGATCTGGTCGTGGACGGCGCGGCCGAGACCGGCGACGATCGGTTTGAACAGCTCTGGCGGCGCCCGCCGGGCTGAGTGACGATGCGCGTGAGCAGCGAGGACGGGGTGGGACGATGACGACCGAGGACGAGAGCCGCCCGGTGCGACGGCGGGTCACCCTGACCGGGATCAGCTCCCGGGCCTGGGAGCACCCGGCCGACCGGGGGGCGCTGACCGCCCTGCGCGAGCTGCGCGGGTTCGACGACGTGGTCAAGGCATTCTTCGGCATGTGGAACGAGCGCGGCTTCCGCCTGTCGTACCTGGCCGGCTCCATCCGGGTCGACCACCGGCAGTACCCGCGCGTCTACCAGCGCTTCACCGAGGCGGCGGCCACGCTCGACGTGGCCGACCTTCCCGAGGTCTTCGTGACCCAGTCGCCGATCATCAACGGTTCGGCGATCGGCATCGACAAGCCGTTCATCGTGATCACCACGGCCGCCGTCGAAAAGCTGGACGACGACGAGCTGCGCGCGGTGCTCGGGCACGAGCTGGGGCATGTTCGCAGTGGTCACGCGGTCTACAAGACGATCATGATGATCCTGACCGGCTGGGCCGCGAACCTGAGCTGGCTTCCGGTCGGGGCGCTCGCGCTGCGGGCGATCATCGCGGCGATGTACGAGTGGTGGCGCAAGGCCGAGCTGTCCGCCGACCGGGCCGGCCTGCTCGCCGGTCAGGACCCCGCGGCGTCGACGCGCCTGCTGATGAAGCTGGCCGGCGGCGGCGACCTGTCGCAGATCGACACGGCCGCGTTCCTCGAGCAGGCCGCGGAGTACGAGAGCGGCGGCGACCTCCGGGACAGCATCCACAAGATCGGGATGACCGCGTGGAGCACCCACCCGTTCCCCGTCGCCCGCGCCGCCGACCTCCGCAAGTGGATCGACTCGGGGGAGTATGCGCGGATCCTCGGCGGCGACTACCCGCGCCGCGACTCCGACGGCAACGCTTCGGTCACCGACGACGTCAAGGCCGCCGCGAACTCGTACCGCGAGAGCTTCAACAACTCGCAGGACCCTCTGGTCGGGCTGCTTCGCAAGCTCGGCGACGGCGCCGCCGACCTGGCCGGGTCCGCCGCGCGGGGCGCCCGGTCCTGGATGGGCGACGCCGGCCGTCGCGGTCGCCAGGACGGGGATCCCGAACAGTAGCGGCCTACGATCGGCTCATGAGCTTGAGCGAATCCGATCTGCGCGCCGCTATCGCGCGGGAAATGCCCGGTGTCCGCGCCGACCTGGAACGGCTGGTCCGGATTCCGGGCATCGCCTTCGAGGGTTTCGACCACTCGCACGTCGAGCGGTCCGCCGAGGCCGTCGCCGAATTGCTGCGCGGCAGTGGCCTCGACACGCGGATCGTGCGCGCCGGCGGCCAGCCGGCGGTGATCGGCCGCAAACCGGCTCCGCCCGGCGCGCCCACCGTCCTGCTCTACGCGCACCACGACGTGCAGCCCGTCGGCGACCTTGCGCTGTGGGCGAGCAACCCGTTCGAGCCGGCCGAGCGGGACGGCCGGCTCTACGGGCGAGGCGCGGCCGACGACAAGGCCGGCGTGATGGCGCACGTCGCCGCGCTGCGGGCGTTCGGCGACCGGCTGCCGGTCGGCGTGGTCGTCTTCGTCGAGGGCGAGGAGGAGTACGGGTCCGACTCGCTCGACACGATCATCTCCGACCACCTCGAGGAACTGCGGTCCGACGTGATCGTGATCGCCGACTCCGGCAACTGGGACATCGGCCGGCCGGCCCTGACCACCTCGCTGCGCGGCCTGGTCAACCTCTTCGCCGAGGTCGAGGTGCTCAAGAGCGCCGTGCACAGCGGCATGTTCGGTGGGGCCGTGCCCGACGCGCTCACCACACTGGTCCGCCTCCTGGCCACCCTGCACGACGACGACGGCGAGGTCGCCGTCGACGGGCTCGTCGGCCGCGAAGGCGCGAGCGTCGACTACCCCGAGGACCGGTTCCGGCAGGAGGCCGGCGTGCTCGACGGTGTCCGGCTGATCGGCCATGGCACCATCACCGACCGCACCTGGACCAAGCCGGCGATCGCGGTCCTCGGCATCGACGCGCCCCGCACGCTGGAGGCGGCCAACGCGCTACAGCCCACGGCCAAGGCGAAGATCAGCGTACGGCTGGCGCCCGGCGACGACCCCAAGTCGGCGTACCAGGCGGTCCGCGCCCACCTGGAGAAGTACGTGCCGTGGGGCGCCCACCTGGAGGTGACCCTCGAGGCCGACGGTGCGCCGTGCGTGATCGACGCGACCGGGCCGGCGTACGACGCGGCCCGCGCCGCATTCCGGTCCGCCTGGGACGGCGTCGCGCCGGTCGACATGGGCGTCGGCGGCTCGATCCCGTTCATCGCCACCTTCCAGGAGCTCTTCCCGGCGGCGTCGATCCTGGTGACCGGCGTCGAGGATCCGCATTCGGCCGCGCACGGCCCCGACGAGAGCCTGCACCTGGGCGAGTTCGAGCGGGTCTGCGTGGCCGAGGCGCTGCTGCTCAAGAACGTGGCGGAGGCATTGACCGACTGACGTGGGGTGCGGGGGAGAGCGATGGCGGAGCTGACGTGTGACGTGCTCGTGGTGGGCGCCGGCCCGACCGGGCTGATGCTGGCCAACTGGCTGGCCACGCTCGGAGTCGAGGTGGTCGTCACCGACGGCAAGGCCGGCCCGACCCGCGAGTCACGCGCGCTGGTCGTGCAGGCGCGCAGCCTGGAGATCTACGACCAACTGGGCCTCGGCGAGCGAGTCATCGGCCAGGCGCACCGGGCGACCGGCGTGGCGCCGGGTTTCCGCAGCCGCGCGTTCGGCCGCATCCCGCTCGGCCAGCTCGGCCGCGGCCTCACCCCGTACCCGTTCATAGAGATCCTCGAACAGAGCCGCAACGAGGAGATCCTCTACGACAACCTGCGGAAACTCGGTGGGGACGTGCGCTGGGAGACCGCGGTCACGGCGGTCGCGCAGACCGAGGACGGGGTCACGGCCAAGGTCGGCAACGACACCGTCCGGGCGCGTTTCTGTGTCGGCTGCGACGGATCCAACTCGGCTGTCCGCGAGGCGCGGCGGATCGCGTACGACGGGGTGACGAACCCGCAGCGGTTCTACGTCATCGACGCGGGCGCGGTCCGCGGCCTCGTGGAGAACGCGCTCAACGTGCGGCCTGGCGGTGACGACTTCCTGCTCGCGTTCCCGATGCGCGGCCAGGGAAACTGGCGGCTGATCGGGATCGTCCGGGAGACCGACCGCGACCGCGATCCGGTCGAGGAGGAGGTCCGCGCGCGCATCCGGGACGGATTCGCCGTCACGTACGCGGAGTCGCGGTGGTTCGCCACCTACAAGGTCCATCACCGGATCGCCGCCGCCTTCCGCGACGGACCCTTCTTCCTGGCCGGCGATGCCGCCCACGTGCACTCGCCGGTCGGCGGCCAGGGTATGAACACCGGCCTGCAGGATGCGCACAACCTCGCCTTCAAACTGGCCGATGTGCTGCAGGGCCGGCGCAAGGACGCCTGGCTCGACCGGTACGAGGCGGAACGGCGCCCGGTGGCGCAGACCCTGGTGGCCACCACCGACCAGGTCTTCCGTGCCATCACGTCGCAGAAACGGACGTTGCGTGCGGTGCGCCGGCTGGCCGTGCCGCTGATCGCGCCGATCGGCGTGCGCCTGATCCCGCGGGGCGCAACCGGCTCGCGCCTGTTCGAGTACGTCTCCCAGATCCGCATCCACTATTGGATGACGCCGCGCGCCAAGGCCGCCGCCGGCGGCCGGCGCGATCCGGTGATCGGCCGGCGGCTGCCGTGGACGGGCGGCAACTTCGCCGTCCTCCGCTCCCTGCGCTGGCAGATCCACGGGTACGGGGGAGTCGAGCCGCGGGACGCCCCCGATCTCGGCATCCCGGTCCACGTCTTCCCGCCGGCCCCGGGCAGCCGGTTGAAACCGGGCCGCTTCTACCTCGTACGCCCCGATGGTTTCGTGGCCGCCGAGGCCGCGCCGCCCGGCGCGGCGGTGATCTTCGACCAGGCCATGCGGGCCTGATCGCCGCATTTTCCAGAGTTTCCCGCAGGTCGGGACGGGTGCCTAGATCGGGTGAACGGGATGCGCCGGTGGGTCTCGTCCTGTTAGGATCTCGAACATGCGTTCGAATGAGGTGCCTGCTCCGGTGTTCCTGGGGAAGCGACCGATGCCCGTCGGGCCGCGCAACGCCATTGATCGACTTCGCTCTCATGATCGTCTCGAGGCCATCGCGCGGCTCCGTGCCGCCGTGCGCGCCCTCGACGAGATCGACGTCGCCGGGTGGGATGACTCCGCCCTGACCGACCATCTCGACGAGATCTCCGCCACACTCTGCGCGATCGACGCCCAGCTGACCCGGGTCGCCGACGCGGTGCGCGCCCGCGGGTTCCGCATAGCCGAGCCGCTCGCGGCCTGATGTGCCCGATTCGGCCCCGATGCCGTCCGGCTCACGCGCGCTTCAACGGGGGAGTGCGTCGCGACCGGGCGAAATTGTCGTAGGTGGCTGCCAGGATGGGGGCCGTGCAGTTCCTCGACCTGGCAGCCACCTCGGCTGTCGTGACGGCTACCTCCGGGCGCAAGGCCAAGATCGATCTTTTGGCCGGCGCTCTTCGGCGTCTCGATCCCGACGAGATCGCGGCCGGCTCCGCCTTTCTCGCCGGCGAACTGCGGCAGCGACAGACCGGGGTGGGATATGCGAGCCTGCGCGATCGGCCCGCGCCGGCCGCCGAGGCGACGCTGACGGTCGGCGCCGTCGACGCGGCGATCGCCGAGATCTCGACGGTCGGTGGCACCGGTTCCCAGGCTCGGCGCCGCGACCTGCTCGGGGCGTTGTTCGGGGCGGCGACCGTCGACGAGCAGCGCCTGTTGATCGGGCTGTTCGGCGGTGAGCTGCGGCAGGGCGCGCAGGCCGGGCTCCTCACCGATGCGATCGCCAAGGCCGCCGAGGTGCCGGTCACCTCGGTCCGGCGGGCGTTGCTGCTCTCCGGCGACCTCAAACAAGTGGCCGTCGCGGCGCTGACCCGGGGCGCCTCGGCGCTCGCCGAGATGCGCCTGCGGGTCGGCACGCCGTTGACCCCGATGCTCGCGCAGAGCGCTCCCGATGTCGGCGCGGCGCTGCTGGCCACCGGCACGCCCGCGACGGTCGACGTCAAGATCGACGGCATCCGCATCCAGGTCCACCGCTCCGGCGACGAGGTCGCGGTCTTCAGCCGCAGCCTCGACGACATCACGGCACGGATGCCCGAGGTGGTCGCGGCCGTCCGCGGGCTGCCGGTGCGCGACATCGTGCTCGACGGCGAGGCGATGACACTCGACGGGACCGGCCGCCCCCGCCCGTTCCAGGAGACGTCGAGCCGCGCCGCGACCCGCGACTCCGGCGGCCCGACCCTCACGCCGTTCTTCTTCGATCTCTTGCACTCCGGCGGCGCCGACCTGATCGACGAGCCCGGTCGCGTCCGGTGGGCCGCCCTCGCCGACGCCCTCCCGCGCGAGCTGATCGTCGGCCGCGCCGTCGCCGACACCGAGGAGCAGGCCGCCGCGGCCTTCGCCGCCGCCCTGGCCGCCGGCCAGGAGGGCGTCGTGATCAAGGCATCCGAAGCGCCCTACGACGTGGGCCGGCGCGGCTCGGCCTGGGTCAAAGTCAAGCCGCGGCACACACTCGACCTGGTCGTGCTGGCCGTCGAGTGGGGCCACGGCCGCCGGCGGGGCTGGCTGTCCAACCTTCACCTGGGCGCGCGCGATTCCCAGACCGGCGGGTTCGTGATGCTCGGCAAGACCTTCAAGGGGTTGACCGACGAGTTGCTGCGCTGGCAGACGCAGCGCTTCAAGGAACTGGCGACCGGCGACAACGGCTGGGTCGTCGAGGTCCGGCCGGAGCAGGTGGTCGAGGTGGCCTTCGACGGCGTCCAGACCTCACCCCGTTACCCGGGCGGCGTGGCGTTGAGGTTCGCCCGGGTGCTGCGCTACCGAGACGACAAGCCCGCCTCCGAGGCCGACACGATCGAAACGGTCAAATCCCTCGGCAGCCCACTCGCCCCGCCGGCCTGACAGCGTGCGTCGGCGCAGGTCGACAAGGTCGAAGCTGCCAGGATCGACCTGAACTGCCCACACCACGCGTCGCGGGCACCTGGCGGCGCTCCCTGGAAATGTCAACCGGGACTTGTCGCGGTCGCCGGTCACGGCGCGCGCGACCGAACTCCGCGGCGAAGTTCCGGATCATGGCCGCCCGCTCAGATGCTGGGCGACACTTCCGCCACAGCACTGTTTCGCGTTTCGCGTCTCGGCGTGTCGCCAGCCAGCGGGCCAGTAGATTTTTACTCCAACTGACAAGGCGTGACAACGTCCATCCAGTTGTAAGCGCAAAAAGAGAAGCCTCCTGCCGAGCGGCCAAGCTCGCCGCCCGCTTACAGGGCCGCCAGGGTGCGGACGTAGTTGACCTGCTGGTTGATCGCCGTGACGGCCGCCTGGTCGGGGACCGGGATGCGGGCCACGTATTGGCGGGTGCCGCTGGTCACGGTCAGCTGGACGGTGCCCTGGACCACCGACTCCTTGATGAGCAGGAACAGCAGGCTGAAGACGGTCAGGACGCAGAAGCCGACGATCGCCGCGACCACGGCCCATCTCGGAGTGCGTTGTTGGGTGAACCAATAGTCGTTGACCAGCCACTGCGAGCCTGCCAACGGCAGGTCGCCGGCCGGCGTGTGCACCACAGTGGAGGTCACGCCGATCTCGGCGATCTGCACGATGACCGGCCCCGGCTCCTGTGGCATGGCCGGCTCGGGCACCGAGGCGGATGCGGGGATGCTCCACGGGTCGCCCGGCGAGGAGTAGGTCATTCTGTGCCCTCCTCCAAGCGTTCGGCTCGGCGGCGGTCGGCTTCTTCTACGCGGTCGCCTGTGCGGGTGGCTCGGCGGCGGTCGGCCTCCTCGACCCGGTCGCCTGTGCGGGCCGCGGCGGTCGCCAAGGCCGGGGTCGGGTCCGAGTCCTCGGCGCGGGCTCCGGATCTGGTCTGGGCCTCCTTGCGGGCCTGCCAGCCGAACGCGAACAGGGTCATGCCGGAGAACAGCCACCACTGAACCGTGTAACCCGCGTTCTGCCAGGAATCCTCGTGATCGATCGGCACCCGGGTGAACGCCGGATCGGCGGCCGGGGTCTGCGAGGTCAGCAGCACGTACGCCCCGTACACCGGAAAAGGCATCTCGTGCGCGAGCCGGGGCACCGAGATCCGCCGGGTGTCCAGCCTGCCGTCCCGGTGCTCGATCGGGGTAGGTCGGCTTTCCGACAGGTGGATCTGGCCCACGACCGTGACCTGCCCACCCGGCGCGGCAGGGACCGTCGGCGCAGCGAGCGCGCCCGCGTCGGGGGCGGGCACCCAACCTCGGTCGATGAGCACGGCCGTGCCGTCGTCGAGCAGGAGCGGCGTGACGATCTCGAAGCCGACGTCGCCATTGACGGTCCGGTCGCGCGCCTGGATTTCGTGGGTCGGGTCGTAACGGCCGGTCACCGTCACCTTTGTCCAGGCCAGGCCGTTGCCCGGGGAGGCGCCGGCGGCGCCCGCGGCGGTCGGCGCGGCCAGGGCGGAGGTCAGCGGGACGGCCGTCGTCGTGTCGGCCGCGTCGATCCGGGCATTGATGGCGCTGCGTTCGGAGTACCGGTGTAACTGCCAGTCGCCGAGCAGCACCATGACCGCCGCGGCCGCCACGGCCAGCAGGGCGGCGCCGAGCCAGCGCGGCGTCAGGAGAAACCGGTACACGCCCTGAGGCTACCCGTCGGCCGGTTGGCGGCTGCCGGAGCCGGGTACTGTGCGCATCCGGCGGCCGATAGCAGGCGGCGCCCGGATTTCGTGATCGTCGGGAGAACCATTGATGACCGCCCAGCCCCGCCTGGTGGTGAGCGCGCCCTCGTCCGGGCACGGGAAGACCGCGATCGCCGTCGGTCTGCTCGCGGCCGTAGCGGCCCGTGGCGTACCGGCGGCGGGCTTCAAGGTCGGCCCGGATCACACCGACGCTGCGTACCTCGGTCTCGCGGCCGGGCGCGCCGGCCGCAACCTCGACCCGCGCCTGGTGGGCGCGCAGCGCATCGCTCCGCTCTTCGCGCACGGCGCGGCAGGCGCGCAACTCTCGGTCATCGAGGGCGCGATGGGCCTGTTCGACTCGCTCACCGGGCAACCCGAGATCGACGGTACGGCGGCGGTGGCCGCGACCCTGCGGGCGCCGGTTGTCCTGGTCGTCGATGTGGCGGCGATGGGCCATTCGATCGCGGCGCTGGTGCACGGCTTCCGGATGTTCGACGAGATGGTGCATCTGGGCGGTGTCATCCTGAACCGGGTCGCCTCGCCGCGCCACGAGCAGATGTTGCGCACCGCGCTGGACGACATCGGGATGCCGGTGCTGGGCGCCTTGCGCAGCGGCGACCTGCCGAACGTGCTGCCCGCCCGCGCGCACGGCCCGGTCCCGGTCGCGCATCGAGCGGTCGAGGCGAGCCGGGCCGTACGCCGTCTGGGCGAGGCCGTCGTCGCCGGCCTCGACCTGGAGCGGCTGATCGCCCTCGCGAACGCCGCGCCGCCTCTGCCCGGCCCGGTCTGGACCCCGTCGGAGGTGATCGGCGGCGAACCGTTCGAGCAGCGTCCGGTGGTGGCGCTGGCCGGCGGTCCGGGCGCGCCGTACACCTACGTGGAGACGGCCGAGTTGCTCACCGCGGCCGGCGCCGACGTCGTGGTGGTCGATCCGCTGCGCGACGAGTCGCTTCCGGCGGGGACCCGTGCGCTGATCGTCGGTGCGGGCCTGCCTGAGGCGTACGCGGAGGAACTGTCCGCCAATCGCCGTCTCTGCAACACGGTCGCGAAGTTCGCCCACGACGGCTGGCCGGTCGTGGCCGAGGGGGTCGCCCTGCCATGGCTGGCGCGCGACTTCGACGGGCGGCCGATGTGCGCGGTGTTGGACGCCTCGGCGTTCACCGGCGACCAGACGGTGGCGGGCTACCGCGAGGCGACCGCGCCGACGACGTCCCCGCTGGCCCCGGCCGGCGCGCGGATCACGGGTTACAAGCAGCACCGGGCGATCGTCACGCCGCGGGCGGGCTCGGTGCCGGCCTGGACGTGGTCCGGGGGCAACCCCGAGGGCTTCGTCTGGCGGCAGGTGCACGCCTCGCAGCTGGGCCTGCATTGGGCCGCGGCGCCGGAGATCGCTCGGCGCGTCGTGGCCGCGGCGATCGCGGGTTCCGTGTCGTCGCCGCCGGTCTCGAAGTTCCCACCACATATACCGGCTGAGTCCGTAATTTCCGGCCAATCGGGTATGCAGCTCCAGCCGGGTTCGCCCGGGCCGGCCAGTCTGTCCCCGCCGCCCGGCCCGGCCCTCCCGGGTCCCGGCGCCGGCCTGCACGGCTCGGGGGGAGTCTTGGGCGCGCGGGACCCGGCGGGAGCGGCCGTCACGGGCGCGGGCATGCCCGGCCCGAAAGGAGTGGCCGCGGTTCCGACCGCCGCTGCCCTGAGTTTCGGCGGTCCGAACGCCGCGGGGCCGACTCCCGGCGCTTCGCCTCCGGCCGCGCCGAAGCACGGCGCTCCGAGCCTGTCCGTCCCGGATTCCGGCGCTCCCACCGGCGGTGTTGCCGGCCACGGCCAGACCAGAATGGGTGCGGCCGATCATGAGTCGCCGAATCTGACCGACACTGTGGACATCACTGCCCCGTGATTCAGGACGTTTCCGACGATCAAGGGAAACTGCCCGGGCCGGAAAGGCGGTCAGCCGCGAAAACGCCCGTCGCCTCGCCCGGAACTGTCGTACCCCACCCGTAACGTGGGATTAACACGATGACGACCTAAGGAGGACGACCGTGGCAGATCGTGTGCCGCTGGACTTCGACCCGCCGGTCCGTCAGCTGCGAGCGTTGCTGCTCGGGGTCGACGACGACGAGTTGATCGGGTCGACTCCCTGCCCTGGCTGGACCGTCGCGACCCTGCTCGATCATCTGATGGGCCAGGCCTACGCGTTCACCCAGGCGGCACGCAAACGCACCGACGGCCCGGCCGTCGACTGCCCGCCGCCGCAGCCCTCCGCCGAGCATCTCTCCCGGCATTGGCGCAGCCGGCTGCCGGTGCTGCTGGAGGATCTGGCCACGGCGTGGAAAGACCCGGCCGCCTGGACAGGCACGGGCCGGGCCGGTGGCGTGACCCTGCCGGCGACCGCGGTCGGCACGGTCGCCATGAACGAGCTGATCGTGCACAGCTGGGACTTGGCCCGCGCCACCGGCCAGGAGTATGCGGCGGATCCGCGCACCCTCGAAACATTGATCGAGTTCCTCTCCCAAGGCCCTGCCGAGGGCGCGCCCGGCCTGTTCGGCCCGGTCGTCCCGATCGAGAGCGAGGCGACCCTGCTCGACCAGACCATCGCGTTGGCCGGCCGCCGGGCCGACTGGCGACCACCCCGCCGCAGCCAACGCCCCCGCAGCGCACCGGCCGCCTGACGGTCCGGAGCACAGGTCGGCTCAATAGGTCAGCGCCCTCGACGGTGGGGTGAATTTGAGCTTGGGCTGGCCCTTGAGGGCGTCGCGGAGCGTCTCGGCGAAGGTGTATTTCGAGATCGTCGAGCGGCCCGCTCCGACGAAGTCATCGGGATTGTCCGGATCGGCCACGAAGGCGGCCGCAGCGAGCTGGGGGGTGAAGCCGCAGAACCAGGCCGTCCGGTTGTAATCGGTGGTGCCGCTTTTGCCGGCCACCGGCCGCTGCAGGGTGGCGTAGACCATGGGCGACGTCGACCACCCGCCGCAGCCGCCCTCCGCGGCGCCGTACCCCGTGACGCACCGGGCGGCGTCGGTCGCCGCCCGGGCGACGTCGGCGCTGACGACCCGGCGGCAGCGCGGCGCCGCGACGAATTTGCCGTGATAGGTCGTGTTGGTTCCGTCCCGATTCTTGATCACCCGGACCGGCAGGGGTTGGCAGTAGTTGCCCTCGGCGGCCAGGGTGGCGAAGACGTCGGCCATCTCGATCGGGGTCACGTCGCTGACGCCGAGCGTGAACGCGCCCCACCCGGACGCGTGCTCGGGCGTCGCGAGCTTCCGGTCCACGTCGGTACGCCATCGCAGCCCGAGCCGCTCCGCCATCGCGACCGCCTTGTCCGCGCCGACCTTCTGCTCGAGTTGCACCCAGTAGGTGTTGACCGACTTTCCGAAGCCGCTCCACATCGTCTGCGTTCCGGTCATCGACTTGCTGGAGTTCTTCGGGCACCACTTGATGCCGCAGGTCGCGGGCCCGGGCGCCGTGATGTATTGCGAGACGTACTGCTCGGGGGCGTAGAACGACGTCGACAGCGGAATGCCGGCGTTCAGCGCGGCCAGCATCGTGAAGATCTTGAAGGTCGAGCCGGCCTGGTAACCGGCCATGTCGCCGCCGCCGAGCAGGGGGTTCACCGTGTTCGGATAGTTGCCCTTGAGGTAGGCGCGCTTCGACCGGTCGCTGTGCTGGCCGTTGTGCGACTGGTCGAGGGAGTAGTTGCGGTTCACCGCCATGGTGAGGATCCGGCCGGTGTTGGGCTCGATCACCACCTCGCCGTGCGCGTACTTGCTGCTCCTGCTCTCCTTGTCCACGACGTGCCCGACGGCCGACGCCTGGATCCTCGGGTCGATCGAGGTGACCACCTTGTAGCCGCCACGGCGCAGGTTCTCCAAGCGGTCCTGTGGCGTGGCGCCGAACGCCGGCTGTTCCATCCACCAGTTCTTGAAGTAGTCGCAGAAGAAGCCCCAGTCGTTGTGCTTCGGCGCGATCGAGGCGCAGTCGTTCGGCGGCGTGCTCAGGCGCAGTTTGATCTTCGCCTTCTTCGCCGACGCGGCCCGCAAGGCGCTGATCGAGCCCATCTTCTGCATCTGGTCGATCACGTAGTTGCGGCGGTCCGTGGCCTGGGACTGGTCGCGCCCCGCCGGGTTGTACGCCGAGGGCGCCTTGACCAGGCCGGCGAGCAGCGCCGCCTCGTTCAGGTCGAGGTCGCGCGGCAGCTTGGAGAAGAAGATCTGGGAGGCGGCGTAGATCCCGTACGCGCGGTGGCCGAAGTAGGCCGAGTTGAGGTAGCGCTCGAGGATCTCCTGTTTCGACATCCGCTTCTCCAGCTCGATCGAGAGCCGCATCTCCCGCAGCTTGCGCGAGGTGGTCTGCTCGGTCGCCTGCAGCGCCTCCTTCGGGGTCCGCGCCGAGTCGCGCAGGGCCATCCGGACGTACTGCATGGTCAGCGTCGAGGCGCCCTGGGAGACGCCGCCGGCCTGTTGGTTCGCGACGAACGCGCGGGCCACGCCCTTGGCGTCGACGCCATGGTGCTCGTAGAAGCGGGTGTCCTCGGACGCGACGATCGCCTCGGTGATGTACGGCGACATGTCCGCGATCTTGGTCTGCTTGCGGTACTCCTCGTAGAACGTCGTGAGCAGGGTGCGGCCGTCCTTCGCGTACACGTAGGTGGTCTGTGCGTTGGGTACGACCGTGAGCTGGTCGGACATGCCTTCGAGGGAGTTCGTGCCGGCCTTGATGCCGATGCCGGCGAGCGCGGCGAGGGGGTAGGTGAGGCCGGCTATCACTAGGCCCGCGATCAGGCCGGCGCGGATGAGGGGTACTACTTTTCCGGCGGACACACCTCGAAGGTATGACAAAATCACTCATGTCCCGACGGAACGGCTGAACTGGCTGGGAGAGCCGGAAATCGACGCCGGAAACCGGTCGGGCATGCTGGGCACATGACGATCGACCTCGGCCACCACGGCGACTCCGAGGTGCGGGCGGGGCTGATCGATCTCGCGGTCAACGTCCGGCACGCGCCGATGCCCGCCTGGCTGGCCGGACCGATCGCGGAGTCGCTGACCAGGCTCTCCGCGTACCCGGACGATGCCGACGCGATCGTCGCCGTCGCCCGGCGGCACCGCCGTGGCCACGACGAGGTTTCCGTACGCCTCGACGGCGCCGACAAAATCCGCCTGGAGCTGCGGGAACGCGGCTATGCCGTACGCCGTGGCGACACGTTTCCAGGCCTGGGCGCCGACTGGCTGCGGATCGCCGTGCGCGACACTGCCACGACCGACGCCTTCGTCGAGACCCTGGCCACCGTGATCGAGGAGCGACCGTGACCCTGGAGACGACCGCCGAGGCCACCCGGCCCGCGGACCGGCCGGCCGTGGCGACCGCCCGGGAGGTGTCCGCGAGGTGAGCCTCTACCCGCTCGCGCTACGGCTTCAGGACCGGCGTGTCCTGGTGGTCGGCGGGGGCGCCGTGGCGACCCGGCGGGTGCCGGCCCTGCTCGCCGCCGGCGCCCGGGTCGAGATCGTGGCGCCCGCGCTGACGCCGGCCCTGCGCGGCCTCGCGGACGCCGGCCGGGTGTACTGGAGCGCCCGCCGCTTCGAGCCGGCGGACGTCGACGGCGCCTGGCTGGTGCAGGTCGCGATCGACGACCCGGCGGCGGCCGCACAGGTCAGCGACGCGGCTGAGGAACGCCGCGTGTTCTGCGTGCGTGCCGACGACCGCGACGCGGCCACCGCCTGGACGCCGGCGGTCACCCGGCACGGCCAGGTCACGGTCGCGGTCACCGATGGGGGCGACCGGCGGCGCGCCATGGCCGTACGCGACCTGGTCGCGCAGGCCCTGGAAAGCTCGCCGCCGGCGTCGCCCGAGCACAAGGGGGTCGCCCTGGTCGGCGCCGGCCCCGGCGACCCGGAGCTGATCACGGTCAAGGGCCGGCGCCTGCTCGCCGCCGCCGACGTGGTAGTCGCCGACCGGTTGGTGCCGGGGATGCTGCTGGGGGAGCTGCGGCCCGAGGTCGAGTTCGTCGACGCCGCCAAGATCCCGTACGGCCCGGCGGCCGCCCAGGAGGAGATCAACCGGATCCTGGTCGAGCGCGCCCTCGAAGGGAAGTTCGTGGTGCGGCTCAAGGGCGGCGACCCGTTCGTCTTCGGCCGCGGCGGCGAGGAGGCGATCGCCTGCGCCCGGGCCGGCGTGCCGGTCCTGGTCGTGCCGGGCGTGACCAGCTCGATCGCCGTGCCCGCGCTGGCCGGCATCCCGGTCACCCACCGCGGCGTGGCGCACGAGTTCACGGTCGTCTCCGGGCACGTCCCGCCGGACAGCCCGGCCTCGCTGGTCGACTGGCCGGCGCTGGGCCGGCTGCGCGGCACCGTCGTGGTTCTCATGGGATTGAAGAACCTGCCCGCGATCGCGGCCCGGCTGATCGCCGAGGGTCGGCCGGCGGACACGCCCGTCGCCGTGGTGCAGGAGGGCTCGACCGTGCACCAGCGGGTGCTGCGCAGCTCTCTCGCGGCGGTCGCCGTCGAGGCGGCCGAGGCGGGTATCCGACCGCCCGCCGTCGTGGTGGTGGGCGACGTCGTCGATGTCGGCGCTTAGAATGCCTCGTGGCCGGGTATTCCTACGAGATGGATAGACGCCCGCGGATGATGATCACCGGGGTCGTGTTGGACGCGCCCGACGCCCGGGACCTGGCGGCGTTCTATCACCGGCTGCTGGGCTGGGTCGCGACCCAGGACGAACCGGACTGGGTCACCCTCGGCGCGCCGGGCGGCGGCCCCGGCCTCTGTTTCCAGACCGAGACACGGTACGTGCGTCCGGTGTGGCCGGCCGGCCCGGGCGACCCGCAGATGGGTGTCCACCTCGACATCCAGGTGGAGGACCTGGACGAGGCGGGCAGACACGCCGAGAAGGCCGGCGCGACGCTTGCCGGTTTCCAGCCGCAGGAGCACGTCCGCGTCTATCTGGACCCCGCCGGGCACCCCTTCTGCCTGTATCTCTGACCGTCGATCTTGATCTTTACGTGGGTTGGTCGGCGCTGCCCAACTCGACCAGGAACGCCCTCGCCCACTCGGTGACGTCGTGTGTCCGCAGGTGGCGCTGCATGACCCGCATCCGCCGCTTGAGCTCGCTCGGCTCGGCGGCCACCGCCCGCAGCAGCGACTCCTTGACCCCGTCGGGGTCGTGCGGGTTGCAGAGGAAGGCCTGGCGCAGCTCGGTCGCCGCGCCCGCGAACTCGCTGAGCACCAGCGCTCCGCCGGTGTCGGCGCGGCAGGCCACGTACTCCTTCGCCACCAGGTTCATGCCGTCACGCAGCGGCGTAACCATCATCACGTCGGCCGCGACATACAACGCCGCGAGCTCCTGCCGACTGTACGACTGGTGCAGGTAGTGCACCGCCGGCACGCCGACCCGGGCGAACTCGCCGTTGATGCGGCCGACCTCGCGCTCCACCTTCACCCGCAGCATTTGGTAATGCTCGACGCGCTCGCGGCTCGGCGTCGCGACCTGCACCATCACGGCGTCGCCGACCTTGAGCTTGCCGTCGGCGAGCAGCTCGCGGAACGCCTTGAGGCGCAGCTCGATGCCCTTGGTGTAGTCGAGCCGGTCGACGCCGAGAATGATCGTCTCCGGGTCGCCCAACTCGGCACGGATCTCCTTGGCCCTCGCCTGCACCTTCGGGTCGGCGGCCATCCGCTCCATCTCGCGGGTGTCGATGCTGATCGGGAAGGCGCCCGCCTTGACCCTGCGCCCGTCCACCTGGATCGACTGACCCTCGTAGCGCAGGCCGAGCAGGTGCCGGGCGAGCCGGACGAAGTTCTGCGCGGCCAGCCGCTGCTGGAAGCCGACCAGATCGGCGCCGAGCAGGCCGCGCAGCACCTCGGCGCGGAACGGCATCTGCATGAAGAGCTCGATCGGCGGGAACGGGATGTGCAGGAAGAACCCGATCCGCAGGTCGGGGCGCAGCTCGCGGAGCATGGCCGGCACCAGCTGGAGCTGGTAGTCCTGCACCCAGACCGTCGCGCCCTGCCCCGCGACCTCGGCCGCGGCCTGCGCGAAGCGCTGGTTGACCACGCGGTACGCGTCGCGCCAGCGCCGCTTGTAGACCGGCGTCTCGACCGCGTCGTGGTAAAGCGGCCAGATCGTGGCGTTGGACTGGCCCTCGTAGTAGCGCTCCAGCTCGTCGGTGCTGAGCGGGACCGGATGGACGTGGATGCCCTCGAGGTCGAACGGCTCCGGGGCGTCCCCGTCGCCGCCGGCCCATCCGATCCAGGTGCCGCCGTGCTGGGTCAGCACCGGGTGCAACGCCGTCACCAGACCGCCGGGACTCGTACGCCACAGCCGTTCCCCGTCGGTGGTGGTGACCTCGTCGACGGGCAGGCGGTTGGCGACAACGACGAAGGAACTTCGCTCGGCCACGCTGAGTGCACCTCCGGGTCGTTTCTGTTCCCATAGCGAGCCTACTGTGCGTAGCCGCTACGGGCGTGCCCACTCTTGCCCAGCCGAGATGGACCCCGGTGGCTGCCGGGTGCCATTCTGGGCTCGTGACACCGTCCGCTGATCTTTCCCCGCCCCGGCGGCCGATCTTCTTTCCTGTGGTCATCGCCACCGTTTTTCTCACGATCATCGGCATGACCGCGGGATTCGTGCTCGGCGAGCGGCACCGCCGGACGCTGGCCTCCGGGACGACCGAGCCGACCGTGCAGCCGAGCGCCTCGGCGAGCGCGATCATCACCCTTACCGGGGCCTCCTGCCCGCCGGAGACCCGGCAGAGCGCGGCCGAGCTGGACTTCCCCGACGATCTGCGGCAGGTGCTGAAGATCGAGACGGACAACGGCACTACGGTCTGGATCTGCACGGATGCGTACAGCCGTTACTACTACCAAAGCAAGACCCAGGGAGTGGACAGCCCGTTGATCCAGGGGCAGAACGGGCTCTTCCTCTTCCAGGTGACGAAGCTGGGCGTCGACGATTATGTCGGTATCGACGACAAGGGCACCCGGATCGAGGTGACGCGCAAGCAACTCGTGGTCCGCCGGACGAACGGCAAGACCGAGGTCTACCCGGTGAGCTCCAGCAAGTGATCGCAGGGGAATCGCGGCGCCGGGACCGGGGTTGTCGTTAGCAGTCGGAGGGGACCTGCGAGGATTGCCCTCACATCCGGCTTCTGATTTCAGCAATTCATCCGGCAAGCACATAACGATCACGGAGGTAGGGCGCACCGTGGCCCAGTTCATCTACGTCCTGGAAAAAGCGCGCAAGGCGCACGGCGACAAGGTCGTGCTCGACAATGTGACGCTGAACTTCCTGCCTGGCGCCAAGATCGGTGTGGTCGGTCCCAACGGCGCCGGCAAGTCGAGTCTTTTGAAGATCATGGCGGGCCTGGACATCCCCAGCAACGGCGATGCCCGGCTGATGCCCGGCTACACGGTTGGAATGCTGGCACAGGAGCCGCAGCTGAACGAGGCGAAGACGGTCCTCGGCAACATCGAGGAGGCGGTCGCCGAGATCAAGGCCAAGCTGGAGCGGTTCAACAAGATCGCCGAGGAGATGGCCACCGACTACTCCGATGAGCTGATGGAGGAGATGGGCCAGCTCCAGGAGGAGCTCGACCACGCTGACGCCTGGGACGTCGACTCGCAGCTCGAACTGGCCATGGACGCGCTGCGCTGCCCGCCGCCGGACGCCGAGGTCTTGCTGCTCTCCGGTGGGGAGCGTCGTCGCGTGGCGCTCTGCAAGCTGCTGCTGCAGGCGCCCGACCTGCTGCTGCTCGATGAGCCCACCAACCACCTGGACGCCGAGAGCGTGCAGTGGCTGGAGCAGCACCTGGCCAAGTACGCCGGGACGGTCATCGCGATTACCCACGACCGGTACTTCCTGGACAACGTAGCGAATTGGATCCTCGAGCTGGACCGCGGCCACGCGTTCCCGTACGAGGGCAACTACTCGACGTATCTGGACAAGAAGGCGGCCAGGCTCACGCTGCAGGGCCGCAAGGACCAGAAGCTGCAGAAGCGCCTCACCGACGAGCTCGAGTGGGTCCGCTCCAACGCCAAGGCTCGGCAGACCAAGTCCAAGGCGCGCCTCGAGCGCTACGAGGAGATGGCCAACGAGGCCGAGAAGACCCGCAAGCTCGACTTCGAGGAGATCCAGATCCCGCCGGGCCCGCGCCTGGGCAACACGGTGATCGAGGCGAAGGACCTGGTCAAGGGCTTCGACGACCGGGTGCTCATCGACCATCTCTCGTTCTCGCTGCCGCGCAACGGCATCGTCGGCATCATCGGCCCCAACGGCGTCGGCAAGACGACGCTCTTCAAGACCATCGTCGGGCTCGAGAAGCCGGACGACGGCGCGGTCCGCGTCGGCGACACCGTCAAGCTTTCGTACGTGGACCAGAGCCGCTCCGGCCTCGACCCCACCAAGACGGTCTGGGAGGTCGTCTCGGACGGGCTCGACCACATGATGGTCGGCAAGGTCGAGATGCCGTCTCGCGCGTACGTGGCCGCCTTCGGTTTCAAGGGTCCCGACCAGCAGAAACCGGTCAAGGTCCTGTCCGGCGGCGAGCGCAACCGGCTCAACCTCGCGATGACGCTGAAGATCGGCGGCAACGTGCTGCTGCTCGACGAGCCGACCAACGACCTGGACGTGGAGACCCTGTCCAGCCTGGAGAACGCGTTGCTCGAGTTCCCCGGCTGCGCCGTGGTGATCTCGCACGACCGGATGTTCCTCGACCGGGTCACGACCCACATGCTCGCGTGGGAGGGCACCGACGAGGACCCGGACAAGTGGTTCTGGTTCGAGGGCAACTTCGAGTCGTACGAGAAGAACAAGATCGATCGGCTCGGTGCCGACGCGGCCCGGCCGCATCGGGTTACGTACCGCAAGCTCACCCGTGACTGACAGGTTCATCCACGAGGTACCCGTGCGCTGGTCCGACATGGACGCGTACGGGCACGTCAACAACGCGCGCTTCCTTACGCTCTACGAGGAGGCGCGCGTCGCCATGTTCTTCATCGGCGCGCGCAGGCACGGGCTCGGCTCGTTCGAGGAGGGCATCGTCATCGCCCGCCACGAGATCGACTACCTGCGCCCGGTGAACTACGGCGAGCCGGTCCGGGTCGAGATGTGGGTCTCCCAGCTGCGGGCGGCGTCGTTCACCGTCTCCTACGAGCTCTTCGACGACGGCGTGCTGGCGAGCCGGGCGAAGTCCGTCTGCGTGCCGTACAACCTGGCGCAGGGCCATCCGCGAAGGCTGACCGATGCGGAGCGCGAGTTCCTGGCGCCGTACGTCGGGTCCTACTAGTGACCGGCCACGGCCTGCTCGGCGTTGCGGATGCGGGGGCCTTCCTGTCCCGGCTGACCCGGCTCGACCCGCGTGCGCCGGTGCGGTTGCGCGCGGCCGGCGGGCGTACCGCCCTGTGGGCCCGGCTGCCGTGGGAGGTGCTGGTCACGCGCGAGGTCGCCGGCCACGGGCCGCCGGACGCGACGGTCTCGGCGGCCGAGTTGCTCGCCGTGCTGGCCGAGGGCGGCGACCGGCTGCCCACGCGGCGGGACGAGCAGTGGCGCTGGCCGCTGCCGCCGGCACGCGGCGAGACGATCGAGTCGGTGAACCGCGCCGAGTTGCGTCGCCTGGCGGCGGCCGCGGCCGGCACCCTGCGCGAGGTCGACGCCGGCGCGCTGGCGGACCGCGCGGTCGGCCGGCGGGCCGTGCGCGACGCTCTGCTTGATCATGTCGCGCTCGTCGTCATCCCGCCCGGCGGTGAGCCGGTCGAGGTGCCGCAGAGGCTGGTCCAGGCGATCTCCCGGATGGGCTTCCTCGGGCCGGACGATGTGGACGGTCCTGAGACGCGGGTCCGGACCGCCGGCCGCTGGGTGGGTCTTTCGGCACCATATGGAGTTGCCTGGCTACAGGCGGTGGGGAAATTGACCGTAATGCCTATAGGGAGTCACCCGAACGGGTGATGGAGCATCGTACCTCCGGTCCCGCCCTCCCGTTGGGGGGATGACCTCCGCGACCTGTACGGGTACCGTCGGCCCTCGGGTCCATTCGCTACGTCCGGCGGTGGGTCTGCTGGGGAGTGAGGTGCACAACGATGCCGTGGTGGTCATGGCGTCCGGGTTCGGCCGCAGGCAGCGCGCCGGAGGCCGACGAAGGTTCCTCGGTGCGCAGCACCGTCCGGGTCGGAGTCCCGGCCCAACGTGAGCCAGGCCGGGTCGGTGGGGTTCCCACCGACCTGCCGAAAGCGGAGGAATGCGAGCAGATCGCGCCGGTGACGCTCGTGCGTCTCGGCAAGGCGCTCGACCTGCTCGACATCCGGTTCCTCGCCGACGGTGGCGGCAGCCTGCTGGCGATGTGGGAGCGCCACGCGGTGCTGTTCACCCTCGAGGGGCCCGACGACGAGATCCTCGTGATGCGCGCGCGCCCGCACGCGACGGTCCCGCCCGACTGGGCCGACCGCGCCTACCGCGTGGTCAACGAGTGGAACCACACTCGTCGCTTCTGCAAGGCCTACGTGGGCGACCCGACCGAGCGCGGTCAGCTGCCGATCTACGCCGAGATTCAGGTGCCGCTGGCCGCCGGCGCGCACGACCCCCTGGTCGTGGAAATGCTCGACTGCGGCGCGGCGGTCGCCACCTCGTTCGTGGATTGGCTGCACGACGAGGGAGCGCTTCTCTAACTCCGGCGGCGATCGCCAGAGGCGGCCGCCGGTCACAGGGGGAACATCCCTACCCGGCCGTGGTACTCCTTGCCGAGTTGGTCGGTGTCGGAGCCGACCAACAGGCCCTCGGGCACGGTGACGAAGACGCGGACGCCGACGCCACGGGCGCGGGTCGGGTTCCAGGACAGGGCCCGGCCGGTGTCGGGGTCGACGGCGCCGATGCCGGGGCGCGGGACCGCGCCCGGGCCGGGGCCCTTCGCGTCCGAGCCGTACGGGTTGTCGAAGTACCGCTGGTGCCCGCCGAGGTAGACGGCCGCCCCGGTCACAGCCACGGCGTAGAGCGAGTCGCCGCCGGTGCGCTGCACCCAGGTGGGGTTGTGCCGACCGGTGCCGCCGGCCTCGAAGCGCGCCGCGGAGTCGCAGAGCTTGTCCGGCGCCGAGGCCCGCCCGGTGGCGACCACCACGAAGTACGACCCGTCGGGCGAGAACTTCACCTGCCGCAGATAGGTGTCGAAGCCCTTCATGCACGCCGGCTTGTAGGCGTCGGTGTACCAGCTGGTCAGCGCGGCCGCAGGCCCCGAGATGTCGAACACGGCCAGCTGCGTACGGTCGTTGCCGCCGGACTCGAGCAGCGCGCCGACCGCGACCAGCCGCCGCCCGTCGGGTGAGATGTCGAAGTGCTCGACCCGGGTCCGGTTGAGGCCGGGAGCGGAGAGCTTGGCGTCGAAGTCGCGGTCCACGGCGCCGCTGGCGGCGCTGAGCCGGGCGAGGGCGCCCCGGCTGACCCCGTTGATCGCCGAGAAGGTGCCGCCCGCGTAGAGGTCGGAGCCGCGCGCGGCCAGCGCCCGCACATCGCCCCAGTTGATCTTGGCCGTGAACGACGTGACCCGGTCGCCGTCGAGGTCCAGCCGGGCGAGTCCGCGCTCGTCCGCGCTGTTCACGGACTTGAACGCGCCGCCCAGGTAGACCGTGTCGTCGGCGCCCGCGGCGAGGGCGTAGACGGCCCCGTCGACCGCCGGGGCGAACGGGCGGACCGAGCCGTCGTGCCGGTCGAAGGCGAAGATGTTCTTGCGCGCGTACGTCTCCCTGCGCGAACTGTCGGTCACCTTAGTAAAAGCGCCGCCGACGACGATAGTGTCACCGACGACCGCCATGCTCCACACGGTGCCGTCCAGAACGTGCGGGGTGAAGTCGACGGGGTTGGCGGAGACCACCGAGGGCTGGGCGAGGTCGGCCGCCGCCGGACGCGTGCCGCCGCCGACGGCGACGACGACGGTGAGGGTGGCGGCGGCGAGGGCGGCGGTGGTGGCGGCGAGCAGGCGGCGACGCATGTAGGCGGCTCCTGGCGCATACCCGGAAAGTCGGGTGATCAGCGAGTTGTCACCCTGACGAACGATCGACCCGGCCGCCGGGAAACGATCAGTGCGTCGGCTCCGCGGAATCCATGGTGTTGACCATGAAATACGCCGCTCGCTCGAGATAGTCCCAGAGCGCGCCGCGGTGCGGCTCCGGCAGGCCCAGCGAGTCGACCGCCTCGCGCATGTGCAGCAGCCAGGCGTCCCGCTCGGCCGGGCCGACCCGGAACGGCGCGTGCCGCATCCGCAGGCGCGGATGGCCGCGGGTCGCGGAATACGTGTTGGGGCCGCCCCAGTACTGCATGAGGAACAGCGTCAGCCGGTCGGCGGCCGGGCCCAGGTCTTCCTCGGGGTAGAGCGGGCGCAGCAGCGGGTCGGTGGCGACGCCCTCGTAGAACCGGTCGACGAGGCGCCGGAACGTGGGCTCGCCGCCGACGGCGTCGAAGAAGACGGCCTCTTCGGGAACGGGTGCGGTCACCCGTCCATCCTGCCAGCCGCGGCGGCGCGCGGCCCGGACGCTCAGGAGCGCTCGGGTGTGACGCTCGTCGTCGCGACCGTACGGTCCGAGCCGGGCGCCGGCTCCAACTCCTGCTCGAGACCCGGCTCGAGGACGGGCTCGGCGGCCCGCTCGGCGGCGATCTCCTCGGAACGGGCGGCCGCGTTGCCCTGGGCGGCCGCCTCGGTCGCCGCCGCGAACGCCTCCTCGCTGGGCCAGCGGGTGGCCAGCACGAACATCGCGACCGTGCCGCCGACGCTCCACAGCCCGACGACCAGCGGTAGCCAGAAGCGGTCGGCGAGCACGCCGGTGATCATCACGGCGGCGAACTGGCTGAGTTGCATGCCGGCCTGGATCACGCCGTACGCCCGCGCTCGGTACCCGTGCGGCAGAATCAGCACGAACCTGCTGTTGAGCGTGGGGGAGACGACGCCCTGTGCGACGCCCGAGAGGGCCACCAGCGCGGCCACTGCCGGCGGCGGGGGCCCGGCGATCGCCGGGACCAGGATCAGCGCGGAAACCACCGCGAGCGGGCGAATCAGGCGGTTGCGTCGCGCCGGGCTGAAGACCCGGCCGGTCAGCAGGCCGCCCGCGACGAAGCCGATCGGCCCGGCGGCCATGATCAGGCCCTGGTCCAGCCCCCGGGTGACCGCGTCGGGGTCGCCCTGCGCCGCCCAGGCGGCCGCCAGGCCCTCGGGCACGACCGCGAACATGGTGAGCACGAAGACCATCACCGCGATCGCCCGCAGCGTCTCCCGCCCGAAGACGATCCGGAACCCCTCGCCGGACTCGCGCAGCAGGTGTCTGCGCTCGGCGCGGGTGCGCGCCGCCGGCCGGGGTCGCACGCCGGTCGCGATGAGGGCGGCCGAGACGCCGAAGGTGACCACGTCGACGGCGAGCGCCACCTGCGGGTTGACGCCGGTCGCCAGCGCCGCGCCGGCCAGGTAGCCCACGACCTGCGCGGCCTGCCCGGTGGTGGCGTTGGTGGCGATCGCGATCGGCAGCCGGTCCCGGCCGACCAGCAGCGGCAGCAGCGCGGACCGGGCGGCCTGGGTCGGCGGCGTGCCGAGGCTGGCGAGGAACAGCAGGGCCAGCAGCGACCCGACCGGAAGGTGCGGGATGAGCAGCAGGGCGATGAGGACCATGCGGAACAGGTCCGAGGTGATCAGCACCCGGCGATACGGGTAGCGCTCGGCGAGTGCGGACAGCAGCGTCCCGCCGATGATCCAGGGCAGGAAGCTCACCGCGAACGCCGCGGCCGACAGCAGGACCGATTTGCTCTGTTGGTAGACGAGCACCGTGATGGCGGCCCGGGCGAGATAGTCGCCCAGCCAGTTCACGACCAGCGAGAGGTAGACCGCGCGGTACTCGCCCACGGAGAAGATCTCGCGGAAAGTAACCGGACGATCCCCTTCCGTCACCACGGCGGGCTTGGCCGCCCGTGCGGCTGGGTCATCGGACACCAGGTCCTCCATCGATCTCGGCGCTCGCCGGGTGGCGACGATCACCGGGCACGCCCGCGGGAAGTCCGGCGGGAACGTGATGCCGCATGTGCAGATGCTCATGCAGATTCTGCCCGATCGTAGGAGTCCACGCTAGGGCGTACGGGGGGATTGTCGGCCATTCGGTCTAGGACGGACATCCCCCAGATGACTTAACCCAGCTCAGGTCGGTCCCCCAGACGGCTGATCCGTTTCGGAAACCGGTGCGTACTCCTGCGGCAGCGCGGCGCGTGGCGCCAATCGAGAGGCGGCGATGCGTTCGGAGAGCCCGGAGCTCTCCAGCGCCTCGGTCAGCACGCGTCGCAACTCCCGCTGGGCGGGCGCCTGCCTGTCCGCGGTCGTCTTGGCGATCGTGCGGATCACCGCGCCGTCCACGGTCAGTTGCTCGACGCCGACCACGTTCGGCGGCTCGATGAAATCCCTGGCGTGATCGGGCTCGGTCGCCACCGCTGCGGCGGCCGTCCGCAGCACCGCGATCGCCTGCTCGGAGTTGACGAAGCCGATCGGCACGTCGATCACCACCATCGCCCAGCCCTGGCTCTTGTTGCCGACCCGGACGATCTCGCCGTTGCGGATGTACCACAGCACGCCGCGCGAGTCCCGGACCGTGGTGATCCGTAGGCCGACCGTCTCCACGACGCCGGTAGCCTCGCCGAGGTCGACCGTGTCGCCCACCCCGTACTGGTCCTCGAGCAGCATGAACAGGCCGGCGATCAGGTCCTTGACCAGGCTCTGCGCGCCGAAGCCGAGGGCGACGCCGACGATGCCCGCGCTGGCCAGCAGCGGCGCGAGGTCCAAGCCGAACTCGCCCATCACCAGCAGCGCCGCCAGCGTGAAGACCACCGCGGTGACGAAGCTGCGCAGCACCGAGCCGATCGCCTCGGCCCGCTGCCGGCGGCGCTCCGGGATGTACTGGCCGTCCTCGGCGGTCGGCGCCGCCTTCTCCCGCAGCGGCTTGAGCAGCGCCGGCATCGAGGCCCGGCTGGTGCTCGCGGTGAGCCGGTTGATGGCCCGGTGCAGCAGCCAGCGGATCAGTATCGCGGCCAGGATGATCCCGATGATCCGCAGCGGCTTGACGATTACCCAGTAGCTGCTGTTGGCCAGCCATTGGTTGTTCGTCCACTGGTAGACGTGGCTGCACAGTTCGTCGGTGTTGCAGATCTTGGTGACGTCGATCGGGCTGTAGGTGACCTCGGGCGACGAGGGAGCGGGGGCAGGCGCGAGAAGGAACACGGGTAGCCACCGTACCGGGCGGGCCCGGGGGCGTCCTCAGCCGGCACACAGCGACAAGACCTCAGACGTTTACCGCCCGGCTACAGATTGTGCTCGCAATTTGGTCATCCATCAGGGACTATTGGCGAACGAGGCTTCGTCGCACGAGGCCCCGCCCATGGACCACGGACGCAGCGGGAGCGGTTGCTAGCACTTACCCGGAGGGTGATCGCGATGCCTGACATACGACCCACAGTGGGCTCATCCGCGTTGGTTTTGAACGCCACCTACGAGCCGCTGTGCGTCGTATCGGTGCGTCGAGCGACCATCCTCGTGCTCACGGCCAAGGCAGAGTGCGTTTCCGACGGCGACGGGATGCTGCACAGCGTCCGTACCAACCTGCCGGTCCCGTCCGTCGTCCGGCTCACGCGGTATGTGAAGGTTCCCTACCGCACCCACGTCGGTCTCTCCCGGCGGGCGATCTTCGCCCGCGACGGCGGTCGCTGCGCCTACTGCCGCGGCTCGGCCGAGACCATCGACCACGTCTTCCCGCGCAGCCGCGGTGGGCTGCACGCCTGGGAGAACGTGGTGGCCGCTTGCGCCAAGTGCAACCACAGCAAGGGCGACAAGACTCCGGCCGAGCTCGGCTGGCGGCTTCATCAGATACCGGCGGCGCCCCGAGGGGTCGCGTGGCGGGTGCTCGGGCACCGCACCCCCGACCCTCGTTGGGCAGACTGGCTGGACCTTCCGGCCGCCCCGGCAGCAGCCGAGGCGGCCTGATTCTTTTCGGGCGGGTTTCACGCCTTCCGGCTCGCGACCAGCGAGGCGAAGACGACGATGTTGTCCGAGTAGCCCCTGCCGCCGCCCAGCCACGTCCCGCCGCAGGTCATCAGCCGTAGCGACGGGCGGCTGTAGTCACCGTAGATCCGCTGGTCGGGCAGCCGGCCCTTGTTGAAGTGCTCGACCGAGTTCACCTCGAAGACCGCGACAGACCCGTCGGCGCGGAACACCTCGATCTTCTGCCCCGGCTTGAGCTTGGTGATGTTGTAGAAGACCGACGGACCCGTACGCGTGTCCGCGTGGCCCACGATCAACGCGGGGCCGAACTGCCCGGGCGTGGGACCGCCGTCGAACCAGCCCGCCTGGTTGTGCTGGGTCAGCGGCGGCACGCCCACCGACCCGTCCGAGGCCAGGCCGACGTCGAGGATCGGCGCCTGCAGCCCGATGGCCGGGATGCTCAGCCTCTGCGGCCGGCTGGGCTCCAGCACCGGGAACGCCCGCGGCGGTGGCGCGGTGCTCGCCGGGCGGCTGAACCAGTCGGGCATCGAGATGTTCGTCGCCGCGCCCAGACCCATCGCGACCACGAACAGCCCGACGAAGAGTAGGGCGAGCGGGATCAGCCCGACCGGCCACGGCCGTTTGCCACGGATCGGCTGCGGCGGCGTCTTAGGCCGCGGGCGCGGCGTGCCTCGAAAGGGATGGCGGCCCGGGGTGGGCGGGGTCGGCGGCAGCGGGCCGGTGATCGTGCCCGGGGGTGGCGCCACGATGATCTGCGCGGGCCGCTTGCGGACCACCGACTCGGGCATCCGGGGCCCGGTCACCGGAGGCGGCGCTTGGCGAGGCACGGGAGACGCCCTCAGCCGAAGCGCCGGCGGCGCAGCGTGAGGCCGCCGAGAACCGCGGCGGCGGCGATGATGGCGAGCCCGCTGCCGATCAGCGCCGGCGCGTGACGGCCGGGCGCCATGCCGCCCCCGCCGGTGGCCGGGCCCTGCGAGGGCTGCAGCTTGGCGACCACGTGCAGCAGGGTCGACGCGGTCCTGCCGTCGGGGCAGCGCAGGTCGAGCTGGTAGTCGCCGGCGCGGGTGCTGGCCGGCACGGTGGCGGTCGCGGTCAGGAAGCCGAACGTCGGGGAGACCGTGACCGTGCCGAAGAGCCCGGAGTCGACCTTGGCCGTCTTGAGGTTGTCGTCGCAGGAGGCCCGCAACGCCACTTCGTTGCCGGCCGGCACGGTGCTCGGATTGGCCTCCACGAAGATCGACGCGGCGGCCTGCGCGGCGGTGGCCTGGGCGAACAGGACGGGCGAGCCGAGCACGAGCGCCGCGAGCGCGGCGGGGACGGACATGCGCATGAATCCCCCTCCTGCCGTCCGCGGGCGACGAACGCACGGACGGCGCGTGTGGGTGATTTTCGCACCCCGGGACCACTTCCGCGTAGATCCCGACGGCGTGAGAACCTCGTCCGACCGCCCAAAGCTGTTCTTGCAGACCCGACGGTCCGGCGCGACTCGCTCTCCGCTACCGTGATTGTTGTTCGGATCAACTGGAATACAGGCGCCTGGGGGCGTTGAGGTTGTCGATATCAAGCACCGTTCTGGTCTACGCGGGCGTTCCCGTCGTGGTGATCGCCCTGGTGGCGTCGCTGGTCATGTCCGGCAGCGACCGTTCCCGGCGTGCCCGGCGCTACCGTCCCGGCCGGCCCTACGATTTCCAGCCGATCTGGTTCCTGGCGTCGCCCGAGCGGGTCAGCCGCCCGGCGCTGGACGGCCATCGCGCTGAGGCGCCGGCGCTCGAGGCGCCGGTTCTTGAGGACAGCTCGGGCGCCCGAGTGCTCCCCGGCCCGGTTGGAGGCGCAAGTGACAGCTGGTGAGGTGGGACAGCGGCCCGCGGCCGGCCCGGCCGAACACGGCGGCGACCCGGCGACGCCCGCCGCGCAGACCCGGACGACCACCGGCGACCAGGTCGCCGACGGCCCGTTCACGACCCGCCAACTGCTGCGTCTCGACGAGGCGTTGCGGATCGCCGACCAGCAGACCGGCCTGACCTTCAGCGTCTACATCGGCGAGCTCGAGGCGCCGACCCGCGACTTCGCGGAAAAGCTGCACAGCCAGATCGAGCAGTCCGACCACGCGGTGCTGATCGCCGTCTCGCCCAACCAGCGCCGCCTGGAGATCATCACGGGCAACGACGCCCGCAAGCGCATCACCGACCGCGACGCCAAGCTGGCCGGCCTGTCGATGGCGGCCGCTTTCGCCGGCGGCGACCTGGCCGGCGGCGTGCTCGCCGGCATCGACCAGCTGGCCACCCACGCCGGCAGGAGCTGACCGTCCGACGGCAGCCCCCGTCTTCGCCACGGCGAGCGGGGGTTGCCGCGCCTTCGGCGACGGAAAACTTCTTCCCCCGGAAACCCATCGGCAACGACACAGAGTGAGTACGCTGACACTCCGCGGTAACGAAGCCCGGTGCCGGAGGCGGTCAGATGGTGTTGCTCAGCCAGGCTCCTACCCCGTCCGCTCGGTGGAGCGCGCCCGACGGCGCCTGGACCGAGCCCGACCTGCACCTGTTCCCCCAGGACGGCCACCGCTACGAGATCGTCGACGGCTGCCTGCACGTCACCCCGCCCGCGCCGCGCTGGCACGGCGTGCTCGTCCAGGCCGTGGTGACGACGCTGCGCGCCGCGGCGCCGCCGGGCTGGTGGGTCTGCGACCGGCTGGGCATCGAGACCGAGGGCAGCAACCTGGTGCCCGACGTCACCGTCCTGCGGCCGCGCTCGTCCGGCGCCAGCTGGAGCGACCCGGCCGACGTCGCGCTCGTCGTCGAGGTCGAGACGGGCGCCACCCGCCGCTATGACCGGATGCTCAAGCCCGTCGTCTACGCCGACGCCGGGATCCGTGACTTCTGGCGGGTCGAGCGGACCACGCGCACAATGGCGCTGCGCGTCTACGAGCTCGACGACGGCGGTTACCGGCTGCGGCACAGCTCCGAGGGCGGCGAGCCGATCAGGCTCGCCGCACCCTTCGCCGTCCAGATATCCCCGACGGCCTGGGGGTGAGCGCCAGGCCGCGGCGCCCGTCGGCTCATCCGGGCGAAAACCCGGCCGAGCCGAGCAGGGCCCTCAGGCGGAGTCCTTCGCCCGTGCCTTGAGGGCTCGGACGATGCCGTCGCGGCCCTCGGCCACCAGCCGGCGCAGCGAGGCCGGGTGGCCGTCGCGGGCTAGCCACGCGTCGGTGAGCGCGACCGTCTCCTCGCTGATCTGGTAAACGGGGTACGCCATCATCGCGAACTCCTGCGCCGGCTCGCTGTCCGAGCGCGCCCACACGTCGTCGACCACCTCGAAGAACTTCGTCGCGTACGGCGCCGTCAGCTCCACCTGCTTGACCGACTGGAAGCCGGTCAGAAGCGAGCGGTTGAGCCAGTTGGGCAGGTCGGCGTCGCCGGTGAGTTGGGCCCAGACCCGCGCCTTGTTCTCCGGCGTGGGCACGAGCGCCCGGGCCACCGCTGCCTCCCGCTCGCCGCTGGCCGTCCGGTCGGCGGCCAACTCGTCCTCGATCTCCTCGTCGGTCGCGGCGCCCATGGCGGCCAGCGCCTGCAGCAGCGACCAGCGCAGCTCGGTGTCGACGACCAGGCCCTCGGGGATGCCGTCGCCGCTCAGCCAGCCGCGCAGCACGGCCAGTTCCCCGGGCGACCGGCTCGCGGTGACGAACGAGCGCGCCCAGCTGAGCTGCCAGCCGCTGCCCGGCGCGGCGGTGGCGACCGCAGATCGGGACAGCTCGGCGAGCCGGGACCATCCGGTCGGCGCCCAGGCCGGGTCGGCGTACTGCGCCACGGCCGTCGACGCCTGCCGCGACGTCCAGGTCGTCAGGTTGATGTCGGTCTCGGCGCCTAGGCCGGAACAGACCAGCGTGACGTAGTCGCGGGCGGCCAACTCGGCGTCGCGCAGCATGTCCCACGCGGCGTTCCAGACCAGGGCCCGGGCCAGCGACGAGTCGAGCCCGTCGATGTGCTGCACCACGGTCGCCGCCGAGCGGGCGTCGAGCCGCAGCTTGGCATAGGTCAGGTCGTCGTCGTTGAGCAGCAGCACGTCGGCCGCGGGCACGCCGGTCAGCGCCGGGATCCCGGTCCGCTCGCCGGTCACGTCGAGCTCCAGCAGGTCGCGGCGGACCAGCCGGTCGTCGCGCAGGTCGTAGAGGCCGACCCCGATCCGGTGGGTACGCAGCGTCGGGTAGTCGGCCGGCGCCTCCTGCTGCACGACGACGTTCGCATACGTGCCGTCCGGGCCGATCTCGACCAGCGGGCGCAGCGTGTTGACCTGCGAGGTCTCCAGCCACTGCGCGGCGAACTTGCGCAGTTCCCGGCCGGACGCCGTCTCCAGCTCGGTGAGCAGGTCGTCGAAGGTCGCATTGCCCCAGGCGTGCCGCGTGAAATACGCCCGCAGGCCGGTGACGAAGGAGTCCAGACCCACGTACGCCACCAGCTGCTTGATCACGCTGGCGCCCTTCGCGTACGTGATCCCGTCGAAGTTGACCTCGACGGCCTCGAGGTCGGGCATCTCGCAGTAGACCGGGTGCGTCGAGGAGAGCTGGTCCTGGCGGTAGCCCCAGCTCTTGCGCACCGACAGGAACGTGGTCCAGGCGTCGGTGAACCGGGTCGCGCGCGCGTTGCACCAGTGGCTGGCCCACTCGGCGAACGACTCGTTCAGCCAAAGGTCGTTCCACCAGCGCATGGTGACCAGGTCGCCGAACCACATGTGCGCGAGCTCGTGCAGGATCGTGTTGGCGCGCTGCTCGTACTCGAAGTCGGTGACCTGGGAGCGGAAGATGTAGTGCGCCTCGGCGTGCGTGACGCAGCCGAAGTTCTCCATCGCGCCGGCGTTGAAGTCGGGCACCCAGAGCTGATCGTACTTGGGCAGCGGGTAACGCACGCCGAACTGCTCGTGGAAGAAGTCGAAGCCCTGCTTGGTGACCTGGAAGAGGTCGTCGGCGTCGAGGTATTGCGCCATCGAGGCGCGGCAGAAGGCGCCCAGCGAGATGCCGTCGTGCTGGTCGCGGACCTCGTGGTAGGGCCCGGCGCAGAGCGCGGTGATGTAGGTGCTCATCCGCGGCGAAGCCAGGAAGTGCACTACCTTGCTGCCCGGGCCGGCCGCCGTCTCGGTGTCGACCGGCATGTTGGAGACGACCTTCCAGTGCGCCGGCACCGTCGCGTGCCAGGTGTAGACGCTCTTGAGGTCGGGCTGGTCGAAGCACGCGTACACCCGCTGGGCGTCGGCCGTCTCGAACTGGCTGTAGAGGTAGATCTCCTTGTCCACCGGGTCCAGGCTGCGCTGCATGCCCTGGCCGCTGGCCGAATAGGCGAAGTCGGCGTCGACGACCAGCCGGTTCTCCCCGGCCAGCCCGGTCAGCGCCAGGCCGTTTTCGGCCGTCCAGCCGGACAGGTCGACCGGGCTGCCGTTGAGCGTCGCCGAGCGCACGCGGGCCGCGGCCGTCTCGATGAAGGTCTCGGCGCCCGGCTCTGCGCACCGGAAGGTAACCACCGTGGTCGAGCGGAACGTGCCGTCGCCCGGGTTTCCGTGGCCGTCGGTGAGGTCCAGGGTGATGTCGTACCCCGTGACCTCGAGCAGGCGGGCACGTTCGGCGGCCTCCACCTGGGTCAAGT
>Ga0307508_10000472_pt1 | contig 48642 bp, 60 predicted proteins | sample 9_EM_MG_FD_203089 | JGI IMG/M metagenome (GOLD analysis project Ga0307508, IMG submission 203089) | Populus trichocarpa ectomycorrhiza microbial communities from riparian zone in the Pacific Northwest, United States - 9_EM | ecosystem: Host-associated > Plants > Roots > Unclassified | place... | reverse complement strand
GAAGGGAAGAGGGAGCTTGCAGAGTTTGGGCTGGAGATGATGGCGGGGTTGGGGGGGATGACACAACCGTAGGGAGCTCAGCCTTGGCAAGCAGAGGAGAGGATGCTGAGTCAGCAGGCTGCAGGTGACCACAGGGCTCGAAGGCTGACTTCGGGCGATGATATGATGCATGTAGATAGGTATGTTGTGTGTATCTGCCCAACCCGCCAAAGCGCAGCAGGGGCTGCAGCCTTGGCCCGCTTCGCAGACGAGCGGACGGCCGTCTCCCCATATCTGCACAGATGCCATAATATCATACATGCAGTCCAGCCGTCTCCCACGCACGAGGTATACAGTACCCAGCAGCCCCGCAGCCGCTATCTATGATGTTTGATGCACATCTACGAGTACTAAGTAGATATCCAGATCCACCGCCGATCCGATCCATCGTCCGTCATCATCTCCGGCACAGTATCTACGTGCCGACATACCACCGACCAGTTACGCGGCGCAGCTTCGCTGTCACCTTTCCGCCCACGTATGTGCGGACATATCTAGGCGTTTTAGAATGTGTATGTATATCATCCGTATCTTCCGGTTGCCTCGCCGTCGCTCCCGCCAAGGGCGACCGTCAGCCCTATGTACGTATCCACCGAGAGAGGAAAGAAAAAGAACAAAAAACACGTCAAGGCTCGTCCCGTCGCATCCCTACGCACATTCCACAATGCACACGAGCAGCAGCAGCAGCCTGGGGGCTGTTCGCACTTGCCCACACACGCGAGAAACACGGGCTGCATGGACAGGAAGAGAGAAAGTAAACGAGAAGAAAAGCAGGAACAGTAGATAGCACCGCACATGTAGCTATCTTCGTTGCCGCGCGAGTGCAGGCTGGCTGGCTCGCTGGGAGGGAGGGGAAGGGCGGAGACCGGGACGTGAAACGACTCCTTCTCTCTCCCTGGTTCCACGAATGGACTCGTTTCTCGGGGGGGGGCGGAGGGAGTGGACGGACTCAGCAAACAGCAGCGACAGCCACGACTGGGGCGGGATGGGCTGCGATGTGATGTCAACGGATGCGCTGGAGATATCTGCAGCAGCGGATCAGGGACGTGTGCGTGCTATGTGGAGCGTCTAGCTATCCAGCGCGGCAGGCAGGCAAGCAGCAGGCACGCAGTCGGAAATCCTGGGGGAGAGAGGGGGGCCGGGCTGGGGAGACGGGTGTTCTCAGCACTCACGGCGCAGGCAGGAACCCGGCGTCCCCCTTGGCTGCGGCTCGATAGATATCTACTGCAGATATCGCCGCGTGCAGCCAGATGTGCGGCCGGCCGGGGCTGGGACGGGACGGCGAGAACGGCCGGCCGCAGACAGCGCTGCGGGTTATCGTCCGCGGAGACGCAGCCGCGCTCGGGCCGAGACCGGGTCCGGCGCGGCGACGGCTCCAGGGGTCGGCCGGACAGCGCGGATCCCGCCCGGCGCTGCAGAGAAGGGGATCGCCGGGCGAAAGGGCCCCCACGGCGATCGACGCGGAATGCGAGGGGCGGCGGGTCGTCCGTGTGGCTGACTGCATGTCTGCGCGGACTGCGAGCCGTCCGGAAAGCCCAGGCCGGCCTTTGTTTTGCGTGTCGCGCCGGATCTCGCTCGGCGCGGCCTGTCGCTCGGCCGCGCCCCGGCCCGCGCCTTCCCGCCGCGCGAACACCGCGCCCGAGAACGGCTGCAGCGGAGAAAAGCCCAACGAAGCCCAACGAAGCCCGCAGAAAGAGACAAAAGACACTAGATACGCAGCCAGCGACGGCCACCGCCACAGCCAGCCAACCCCATTCCGCACCGGCTCCGCCAACCCCAGCACCGTCGCCGTCACCAATCACCCGCCGGCAACGCCCCGCATCGACCAACCACCGCCGCATCTCCCGATACGCACTCGGAGCCCCAAACGCCCCTCCGCGACCCCACCCGGCAAGTCGCTGTCCCCCCGTCGTATCCCGTCATCATATCTTCCCCCGAATGCGCGACCCTCGTCCGCTCCGCTGACCTGTGCCTGGCCAGCAAGCCGCGCCGTCGACAGCTTCACGCCCACGCACTCCTCGCCCGCGCTGCGCTTGCCCCCGCCAGCTGCAGAGAATCCGCGGATCCCAGACTCGCCCCAGCCGGCGGCATCGTCGTCCCGCAACGCCCCCTCCCCCACGCCCCGCGCCTCCCCCCGTCGCGCTGCTCTGGTCGCTGCCGTGTGCCCGTGCTCTCGCCGTAGACTGCGCCCGCAAGCGTCGCGTCCAAAGCAACCCCAGAATAGCGCCCCCGGCCACACCCAGCGCGAGCAAAGAGGGAACCCGCCCAACAAGAAAAGCCCCGTGCTGCCGCCCAGAATGAGCAAGCGTCCCGAGAAAAGCCACTACGTCCCGCCAGGTCGCCGCACACTCAACCCCCGCGGCGTCTCGGCCTCCGCTGCTGCTGCGGCTGCCCACCACTCGCCAGCCGTCGCCGCCCCCAGGATCGCGCCACCTCCACCGGCCCCCGATCCCCCGTCGTCGTCGACCCCCCTGCGGCCCAGCGCCCGGCGCCCAGCCTATATCAGTCCCGCCGCTGCCCCTCGCCCCGCCCACTCCTCGCGCAACTCCCGCTCCTCGCGCATCTCTCCCATCTCGCCCAACTCCCCCCCGTCGACCTCCAACCTCCCGTCGCCCGTCGGCGCCAGTCCTCGCCCGCGCCCTCGTCCGCTCCAACGCCCCCCGCCGTCTTCCACAACCCCAACCACGCCTCCCCGCTCCTCGCCTCCGCAGCCCACCACAACCTCCGCCGCAATGAGGCCCGCCCACCCTTCGCCACACATGCGCTCCACCGTCCCGCGGCGGGACTCTTACGACGTCGGAATCCCCCCCGGACCCGGCCACCATCGCGTCGAGGTATGCTTGCCTGCTCGCGTCTGCTCCTTCGCTCCTTCGTTCCTTCGCTTTCTCCTTCTCCCCGTCATTCTCCTTCCCGTCGTTCTCCTTCCCGTCATTCTCCCTCTCCCTCTTCATTCTCTCTCTCCCTCTCCCTCTTCATTCTCCCTCTCCCTCTTCATTCTCTCTCTCCCTCTCTCCCTCTCTCCCTCTCCCTCGTCATTCTCCTCCCCCGTCGCCCCGTTGTGGCGCCGTGTCCTGCGCTCCCCGTCATTGTGGCGCGCTGCCGTCCCCTCCGAAAAGGCACCGCCTTTCCGGGCATCTGCCCCGTCCGCCTTGTCGCCCACGCATACACACTCGCGCTCGCGGGGCAGTGCAAAAAAAACAAAAAAAACACTGAGCCTGCTCGGTATGCGATGACGCCTCCCCCAAAACAACGAGCTGACTTAGCCGCTCTCCAGGCTCGCGATCTCGGCTTCCCTGTCTACCGCGACCGCATCGACTGCTCGCCCCGCCTCGCGCATGCAACCAAATACGACGCCTCGCACCTCGGACGCAGCGCCCGTAACTACGACGACCGCTACAACGACATCCGTCCCACCTACCGAGGAAAGCCCCAGCTCCCCGCCGCCAGCCCCATGATCGCGCCCGTTCGTATCCTGCGCAATCCCGACCGCGAGAGGGAGCGCGCGCGCGAGAGCCGTGACGACTTCATCGACGGCCATGGCGTAAGTTCGCCCCCGCCCTTGCCCTTGCCCTGTCACTGTCACCGCCCTCCCCGTGCTCTGCGCTGACAATACCGCGTCTCGCTAGTTCGCCGTCCGTGTCGAGCCGCGCGCGTACCCTGTTGCTGCTCCTCCGCTCGGTCCCTCGAAGGCTCGATTCCTCGGCGAAAACATCCACTCGTTGACTCCCTCAACCAGTCTCAGCGAACGCTGCGAGCGTTACATCGATACCCTCCACCCGGAACGCCCGGATCCTCCCACCCAGGACGAGCCGTACGAGTATCCTTACACCCAGCCCTGCGATCCTACCACCCTTCCGGACGTCAAGAATGGACGCAACTTCCCCGTACCCACCGACCTGGAGAGGCCAATGTACGGCGCCGAGAACATGCGTGCCCCATCGATCGAGCACGAATACTTTGTGCCCACCACCAAGATCCGCCCCGAAAAGCGCCGTCGCCACAGGCCCCGCCGCCGCGACGAGTACGAGGAGGCCTCCAGCATCGCCGAGGATTGTGCCCGCCGTATGTATAGACTGCATACGTAGAGCGGCACCCCACTCGAACAGATCGCAGATAAAAAATAAAAAAAACTGCCGACAAGGAAGAGATGTGTCTAAAGCGAAGAGATGATTACTGGTGGGCAAGACGAAGTTTACGACGGAAAGAAGGGGGAGGACAAAACATCGACAGAACCACAGCATCGTTTCATTTCCGCATCCATGATGCCGGTACAGAAAATGCGTGTGTTTGGGCTGAGGTTTTTTTTTTCTCTTGTGGATCGCAGCACCGAAGCATACAGAATGATGTAAGGTTGGCGAGGGGGGTGAACCTTGTCCAATAACGTTCTGCATTTGTTTTTGTTTTTTTTGTTTTTTTCCCCCTGCGTTGTGCACTTCTCTACTTTCTAGCTAGAGATTTCGATATTCTCGGGGAAAATGCTCTGGAGAGCGGTGGAAATTGGGGGCGTGTGTGCGTGTTTGGAGTTGGGGAAGAGATAGATGGCGAGATAAACAACTACCACTTCTCGCAACAACCATGGGGGGATATCGATAACCTTCCGACTGCTTTTCTTTCTCCTTTCATTTTTTTTTTCCTTCTCATTTGATGACTTTTTGCTATCGGCCTCCATTGAGGTTCCTCTGCCGTTTGGCGGAGGGAGGATGGTTCGTGAGCATTTTAGATTGGTCTGGACTGGATGGAATGGAATGGAACGGGATGGGGCGGGTTGGGGTGGATGCTTCTGCTTCATCTCCTGGTGTTGGGCTGGTTTTTTTTTTTTTTCTTCCTCTAGGTTGGGTTCGGATGTTTTTTTGTTCTTTTTTCCTTTCTCACCGATTCTCCTGCTCTCTGTCTCGCTGACGAGATGGGGAGCTTCCCGTCGTTGAAACGCCGTTGTTCGTGTTTCCGTGTAGTCAGCTGAGCTATTGCGGGTTTGCAATTTGGGCACACACAATCGTTCTGTGATGCATGATGGTATGGTGATGGTGATGGTGATGGTGGTTTACCACCGAAGAGCAAGAGTGAGATCACATGGAACCGAAACTGAAACGCGTGGCCGCTGCACGTCGTCCCACCCCGCCACTAGCTAGTTGCCGGCGGGGTGCGTAAGTACTCCATCTCCATATGACCTACATACATACGTATACACACACACACACATACATGACATAAGCCGCCGACCTCAGCCCACCGCATCTCTCGACCGATCACTCCATCTCGCCGGCGCCATCTCCGCAAAACACGGCACACATCAGGCAACAACGCCAACAATGGAACCCCCCCCCGTCGCGCCGCTCCTGCCGCGCCTGCAACAGCACCTGACCGCCATCATCGCCGGAACCGCGCCGCCGGAGCTCGACGTCCTGCTCGTGCGCGCGTTTACCTCGCAGCTCGACGGTATGTCTCCCCCGCCGCTCTCGGCCGACGTGGGCTCACGCACGCTCGCACGCTCGCACAGATGCGCAGGCTAGCCGCGTCCTCGGGGAGCTGCTGCCGCTGCTGGCCGCCGCGCTCGAGAAGGTCGGGTCGGACCCCGCGCCGCTGACGGCGTGCATCCTGCGGCTGCTGCGGGACGTCGCGTTCGCGCGGCTGCTGCACATCACGACGGAGGCGCAGGTGCTGGCCACGCTCGAGTCGCCGGCCGCCGCCATCCAGCGGCTCGGCCTCGAGCTGCTGCGCAAAGCCGCCGCGGCGCCGAACGAAGCGGGCATGCTCGCGTCGTGGCCGGGCGTTGTCCGGGCGCTGCTGCGCGTGCTGCTCGTCGGCGAGGACCCCGCCGTCGCCGAGTGCGCGGCCGACGTCCTGCTCGAGCTGCTGCGGGCGGACTCGATCGCAAGCGGCGCCGGCGTCGTCTGGCGGCGGATCTTCGGCGACGAGGCCGTCTACCGCGTCTTCTTCGAGAGCACCCGCGCCGACGGCCGTGCGCGCGCCGGACTCGCCCAGAGTCGACTGCTCGAGCTGCTGCCCCGGATCGCCGCGTGCGACTGGGAGCCCGTCTGTCGCAGCAGGCTTCCGGCGGTCGAGGCGGACTACTTCGAGGTGCCGCCGCGCGAGGGCGGTCGCGAGCACGGCGGACTGCTGTACTACGCGGCGACGGAGATGGTGGCGGACAGAGACGACGTGGCGATGCGTATGCTGCTCCTGGAGTTCTACGCCGCGCTCTTTGCGGCATCGGCGGAGCGCGCGCTCGCGTTCCTGGAGGACCTCGGGATCGCGCAGGAGGTGGTCGGGCTCGCGCTCCGGCCGGAGGACTCCACCGACGACCCCATCGACGCGGACCTCCTCCAGCCGAAAGCCTGCGCGTTCGTCGCCACGCTGATCACGCACTTCCCGGAGCAGCTGTCGCAGCCCGCCGAGCGGCCGCTGAGCGGCGAGCTCGTCGCGCTCATCGTCCGCCACCTCTCGGAGCCGCACGCGCCGCCGCACAGTCCGACGCTGACGCTGCTGCGCGCGCTGCCCGCGGATCACATCGCGGGGAAGAACATCGTCGCGCTGCTGCCGCTGTCCCCGCCGCACGCGGAGTTCCTGAGCACGCTCGCGCGCCTGCTGCCGCACGAGCCGCTGTACCGGGAGTACCTGGGCGCGAGCCCGGACATGTACGAGCGGCTAACGGCGCTGGCGGAGACGCTCGCGCACGGCCAGTCCGCGGTCGAGGCGCTGAACATCATCGCCGCGATCGCCGCCGCGGCCGGCGACTGGGGTGTGCGCGAGATCGTGGCTGCCCCGGGCGTCATGCCGATGCTCGCGAAGCTGCCGGAACCGAGTCTCGGCGCCGGACGCGATCCCGCCGGCGCCGCCTGGCGCGTGCTCCGCCGCCGCTGGGAGGCCGCCAAGATCGTCGAGGAGCGCCTGCACAGCAGCAGCCCGTGGAAGCCGCGCATGCGCCAGCGTGTCGCCGCCGGCATCGTCAAGCGTGCGGGCGCGGCCACGGGCGACAGGGTCGAGATCGCTACCGAGGGGATGTAGCTACATGCTTGCTTACGTGCTCGGTTGGGGGGGGGGGCGGGAGGAGACGGGCGTTCCGGCTGCGGTTTCCCCGTGTCCTGGCCGGCCGCTGTAACCAAGCAATTATGCCCCCCCGGGGCGTGGTGTTAGTTACCACTCAAAAAAGCAAATTTCGAAGCCGGTAGTTAGCGGTTCGGATTCCTGTATTCTTGCCAGCAGAGGCGTGCACTATCTATGCAGTGTACTTACGTACAGCGCGACTCAGCCACCGAAGCGTATCTATATGGGGGGGGGGGCTACGTACCAGGAGCTGCCAAAAAGTGGTGCCTCACCACCATTACGAATTATAAGCGCGGATAAGGACTAGTCTATATTAGGTGCGTACTATGCCAGATACAATTGTATGAGGGAAAAAAGTCGTGCCTCACCCTCCGTCCACCCACTCAATATTTCGTCGCCGCTCCTCCAGCATCAATGACAGCTTGCAATCTCACAGGCATGCTCTCTACCAATGCATCTAGCTTTTCCTCTGTAATAACCCGAGCCCAACACACAGCTAAATACAATTGTAAAGCTTCAACATCCGCTGCTCGTCCCCATATCTCTCCCAACTCCGTCTCTACATCTCCCCAGCAAGCCTCTATTGGATTGAGATCTGGAGTGTCAGCTGACCATTCCAAGGTCTCCATCCCGTTCAACTCTCTGTAGGCTTTGGCATACCCTTTATGCCCTGGAGCGTTATCCTCTTGCACAATAGCCCATCCGTATTCCGCGCAACACTGATGCCAAAACGGCACAAGAGCAGGCTCAAGGACCATTCGTGCATAGGTTGCGGAGTCGAGCTTCGCTCTGCCGGGAACGAAGATACTATCCGACTTTGTTGTACCACAGAAGGCCCCCCCCCCCCCAAACCATCTTACCCCTCCGCCCCGAGCGAAACCTTAAATCGACGCAGTCGGGGTGATATTCTTTCATCTGCTTTCCGGATGACCCATGGACGATGACCGAAACCTGCCGTTGAGAAGGAGGACTCATCCGTCCAGATAGCTCTCTTCCACTCCTCTTTAGTCCAATGCAGTCTGGCTTGACACCAAGCAACCCGTTTCGGTTTGGTTGTCCGGTTGTACGTTGAACTTCGCTCTTTTTTGGTACACGTTTGTGAAATCATCACATTTGTGAAATCATCACATTTCGCAGTCTTCGGATCACAGGCGCAGTCCATCTCTATGCAGATTGCCTCCCAGCTCAGACGTCGACTACGGGAGCCGCGGGTATAATAAAGGCAGCGAGACGCGCTTTCTCTCCATCGTCGAATATTGGAGGTCTGCCGGTTCGTTTCCGGTTCGAAGGAGTGCTATGCTGGTTATAGCGGTGATAAATTCTTGAGGCCGTTCGAGGATCGATCCGGAGCTCTCTTGCCTATTTGCCTCCAGCTCCATCTGGCATTTTCACGTAATGAAATAACACGCATCCGTTCGTCCCGGGTGGTTTCTCGGTGCCCTGACTCCAACTGCCGGATCACGGTCTCCCCCTTCTGCTTCATAGCCGAATTTTTCGTGTGGCGGTGACTTCACGTAACTTAACGATGACTTTTCAACATACATACATCTTCGAGCCCTTCCTCTCGCGTGTTGCCTCCTTTTTGCCCGCTGGTAAGAGAACAAGTGCGACTTGCTGCTGGCTGCTGGCTGCTCCCGCATATATATACATACAATCGTAGTCGTGTCGCCAGCGGTTTTTTTGTGCGGCGGCCAAGTGAGGTTGTGGTGGTGGGGCTGGGGCGTCAGAACGATCCGCTTCCTCCACGAGGCTGGCAAAGGGGACTGGCGAGCTGGGGACATAGACGGGCCCGGGCGGCCGCATTCTACATAGCAGTTGCGATACATACGACATTCCAAGAGGAAAAGAAATAAGGCCGAGGTATGCAAGCAACTACATATATTTGCGATGTTGGAACCACAGCAACACGACTAGCGTCTCGGCGAAACTACGCGTGTAGATAGATAGATACTGGTACCTAAGCACTTACCTACTCACTTTTGTTATCCACTGATCTTGATCGCACCGGTACCCCACCGCACCTGCGCGCCGCAAACGAGCCGACATGTGAGAATTCGTGACTGCAGCAGTCGGTTGTCGGAGCACAGTCATCCGGCCAACTCGCACTCACGACGGTGGCGGTGGCGGTGGCGGTGGCGGTGGCGGTGGCACAGACGGAGACGAAGGGCAGCGGGAGCTTTGTGTGAGTCACCACGCTCGCCCGCACAACCGCCACCGGGTTGGGCGGAGGTGGGTGGGGCTACGATGGCTCGTCGGTCACTCGACTATGGCAGCACCTCGGCGCATGTTCCCAATCTACATACCTGTACACATTGTTTCCCAGTTCCCGAGTCGCCCGATGTTGGGTGGGGGGGGGTCTATCGATAGCATCACATACACTCCTCCGCGCGCACGCATTCGCTCAGATGGCGCCGAGCTCCTTCAGCTTCGCGACGAGACCGGTCACGTCCTCGACCTTTCCGCCTCCCTGTCGCGGCGGGGGTTCTATGTTGAGTCAGCGGGGATTATCAAAGGAGAGTTCGTTGGGACGGACCGACAACCTGCAGGACCTCGAGCCGGGGATCGAGGCCGTCGCCGTAGTCCTTGAGGGCAATCTTGTTGAGCTCCTTCTTCTTCGCCTTCATGATGTTGGGCAGACTGGCGTAGCGGGGTTCGTTGAGTCTCAGGTCGGTGGTGACGACCATGGGCAGGTTTCCGCGGACGGTTTCCGTGCCGCCGTCGACCTCCTTGACGACGGTGAGGGCGTCGCCGTCGAGGGAGATCTCGGCGGCCTGCGTGGCCTGAGGCCAGCCAAGGAGGCCGGCGAGCATCTGGCCGGTCTGGCCGGCGTCGCCGTCGATGCTCTGCTTGCCGAGGACGACGAGATTGCAGCCTTCCTTCTCGACGACGGCGCGCAGCACCTTCGCCACGGCCAGCGGCTCGAGGTCGACGTCGGACGTGTCGACGAGCAGGCCGCGGTCCGCGCCCATCGCCATCGCCGTCCGCAGCGATTCCTGCGACTTCGCCGGCCCCGCCGAGAACGCAAGGATGTCGCCGACCCGCGTCGGGTGCGCTTCCCGCAGCCGCACTGACGCTTCGATCGACAGCTCGTCGAACGGGTTGATGCTCAGCTTCTGCCCCGACAGGTCGATCGCCTTGCCCGACGCCGCGATCCGCGGCTTGAGCGCGTAGTCGAGCACCCGCTTTATCGGCACCAGGATGCGCAGGGAGGTGGTCATTGTTGCTGCTGCTGCTGCTGTTGTTGCGGGGGAATTGCAGTGGTTGTGGTTGTTGCGGTGGTAGTGGCGGTGGGGTGGTGGTGATAGGATGGATAGGTGGGAGTGAGGACGACGGCGCTCGGGAGGGCACACGTGCTTTGCCGAGATTAAGGGAGTTGGACTTGCGTCGCACACGACGCGGCCACCCCTGCGTTTTCGCATCGGTGGGTGATAATTATGTAGACACCGAGCAATCGGAAAAAAAACAGTAGATGTAGCATTCTGTACAGCGAAAGAAAGTAGTTTAAGCAAAGTAAAACATCTCGCAGATATACCGGCAAAAAGCCGGCACACGTCTACTAATGTACATATATATCGCACATATCATAAGAAATCTTGTCAAGACTGCAACAACATTCCGCAATTGATCGGGAACAAAAAACAAGGCGACCAGACTAGTGTCTGTCCCTCGCTCCCCCCTTTCCATACTTCTTCATCCTTTCTGTAGCGACTTCTTTGTCGACCGGCAGATAGTACAACTTAGGCTTCGCGCGGGTACTCAGGAAGAGCTGGTCGAGATTCATCACTTTGGCCCTTTTTCCCCTTGGTCCACTGGGTCCGCTGTGCATCGGCGGAGGTACGTAGGAACCTGGCGCAGCTGATACCACGTTCAGAATCAATCTTCTCCTTGTCATAATCGAAGGAGGGGGGACACACATTCACTTGTCCTCCTGGGTCCAGAGGGCGCATTCGACATGCCAATGCTTTGGCTTCCTGTCGCTGTCCTAGCGGGCGCGGCCGCACCGGCTACGCCAGCGAAAGAACCCATTCGGCCCGCCAGTCTGCCACCCGCGCTGCCCATACCAACCTCCGCCAGCTCAGCCGTGACCTCTCCGTTAACAGTCTCGTAGAGAACCTCCCACCGGCCCCCCATGCCCCGGGCCTTCTCGCGCTGAACCCAGTCGGCCACTTTCTCCTCGGGTACGAAGTCCGCCCACAGCGGCTTCCTGGTCTTCTCCGGCGGAAACACCCTGTTGTGGATGCCGACACGAACCCTATTCGCAGAAGCCGGTGTATCAAATACGATCAGCGCATGGCTCTTGATCTGGTCAACGTAAAATGATTCGATCAAAGATGGGGCTGGTTCCTCCGCGCTGCGCGATGCGAGCCCCAAAACGTGACTGCGCAGACTGTTCTCTTGTAACGGTCGCACAAAGTTGCGGATATAGAGTGCACGGGTGACTGGATGGGTCGAGGGTTCGACCGGTGCCTCATCCTGGTCGTTGTCTTCCATCTCTTGATCAGCAGCTGGCAGAGACTCATTGAAGAGACCCTTGAACCGCGCGTTTCGGCCACGGCGCGGCGAAGACTCTGCGCGCTGCTTCTTGGGGGACGGAGGAGTAGCATCGTTCTCGGCAGAGGGATCGACAGACGTGGGGTGAGACGGCGGTGGCGTCAGGGAGCGACGCTTGCGCTTGAGCGAATCAACTGGGTCAACTCCTATATCCTGCACCAAAATCGCGACTGGCAGGGCGTCATGGGGGACGAGCGTTTCGGACACCGACGGAGTATTGGTCTTTGTCTCAGAAGACGTCGCGATAGGTGCAGTATCCATTAGCCTTGCAGTGCTTGATTCCACTTCCACGGGCTCAGCTGCAGGCTCCGATGCAGGCTCCGATGCAGGCTCGGAAACGGGCTTGAGTTCGGTTTCCGGTGCGGCCTTGGGGACAAATTCCGGAGTGACTTGTTCCTTCGCAGGCACCGTTACCGGCATCGTAGATTCAGGATCTGGCAGCGGCGGCGCGTGATTCATCTCGACGTCAGGAGAGCTTTCAGACATCGGCTCGGACACAGGCAGCGGCGCGTGATCCATCTCGACATCAAGAGCAGTTTCGGCCACCGGCTCGGACACGGGCGGCGGCAGCGAATTCGTAGCGACGGGCTCGGGGACCGTCTGCTCGATGGTCGTCTCCTGGATCGGCTGCTGCAGTTCATCGTGACTCACGTCTATAGTTTCTGGCTCCGGCGCAACCCCCCTCCCTTCCGCGATTGGGTCATTTTCCGCCGGTCCCGCGTTGTCAGTGGCTGACGCAACCTCCTCCCCCTTGGCCCCCGGGTCCTCCTCCTCTCTCTTTGCTTCGACATTCGGCGCATGCGCGGACTTCTCTTCTTGCGGTTTTGGTGCGACTGCCGCTTCCGGTTGCGGCGCAGGGACGGGCACGGCGGCAATCTTTTCCTCGACCGGCGGCGTCGCCCTCGCGTTCGGAGCCGGCGGAGTAGAGGCAACGCCGGTTTCCTTTACCAGCACCGGTGGCTGCTTCTGTCTCACTTCCGGCGTTTCTGACACCTCCGGTGCTTCCTCCGACGCTTCCTTTTCCTTGACCGGCAGCAGTGCAATCGCCCCCGAAGCTGACGGAGCAGAGGCAACACCGGTTTCCTTTACCAGCACGGGCGGTTGCTCCTGTCTCGCTTCCGGCGTTTCTGACGCTTCCTTTTCCTTGACTGGTAGCGGCGCACTCGCGCCCGGAGTCGGCGGAGCAGAGGCAACACTGGTTTTCTTTACCAGCACGGGCGGCTGCTTCTGTCTCGCTTCTGATGTTTCTGACGCTTCCAGCGCTTCCTCCTCCTTTTCGCCGTCCTTGCCCTGACCTCCCGACGCGTTCCTAGCTTGTTGTTGCAGTAAATAGTCCTTCAACCGACTGACCAGGACCTGCTTCAATCCCGCCGTCGACAATCCTCGCTTCTTGAGTTCGGCGCGTAGCTCGGTGACCTTGTAGGACATCAGGCTGTTGGGGTTCAGTTCCATTGCTGTGAGTGTGAGTGTGTATCGGCTGTGAACGCTTTGTGATAGTGCAGCGTGAAAGCTCGTGCGGTGGTTGTTGTGGAGGGGCGTTGCTTGGGGTTTAGCGGCGGTGAGAGTTCTGGTGTGGTGCGGTGCGGTGTGGATGGGTAGTTGCGGTGGTGGTTTGGTGTGGTGCATTTTTGGGTGAAGCGCGAGTGTTAGTCTACATAGAAGAAGGCGAGGGGTTGGCTGGCTTGGCAATGTTACACCGAGTTAGGGTCCACGAGAAGGACCATCATAGACGGAATTTATGGTGGCATCAACTCGTCAACGCAGATCTCCACCTTGTCAGACAATTGCGCGCATAGACCGACCGTGCTTGCTCGACACGTATATGTAGTTCTAGATTGTACATATGTATCTACATATGTGCCTACCCGTTAACTACATCCTGGAAACCACAACCCAAGGAATTGCGGAAATAAATCAATAAAGCTAAAGCACAACCTGACTACCGGCAGAACAGACGGGCCCCCCCGTTGGCTGGCGCCCAACATGTGATGTTCCACCGAGTGCTCTTCTTTCTGTGTAATCACTAATTGCGCAATGTGCATGCAGTTCCAGTTCCCGTTCACTGCCCAACGTTCTCGACCTCGGTCAGACTTCAGGCGGTTCGTTGTAGCTCCCTGTCCTCCGCCCTATAGTAGCCTATCCCAAGAGTGTACCCAAGAAACAACAAAAGAAAGAACCAAGCGAATCACCTCCTTAGCCTCCGTCTGTGAAGACCATGAAGGAGGGCGTGGGGAAGAACTGCAAACGTTCCTCAACCTCAGCCCCCCAGCTCTACCAAGTACAACCATTCTCGTAGAGCCCTCAATCCGGCGCATACGAGTGATTCGGGGCGAATATTTCTCACCTGAGCCGACTACCGTAGTGTTCAATCGGACGCGAGGGTCCGTTGTGCACTCTGCCAGCTTGCAGTGGCAGGGCTTCAATTTGGTAGTGCTTGCACTGGAGCGACAGCTCCTCCTGGCCTCTCCAATGGACATCCCGCAATCGGTCCATGCAGAGGCTTTCGGAGCTCAGTTCACCTTACACGTACCATGAGTGCTGGATTCTCAACTTCGGTATATCTGCAAATCTTTCATATGATGCGGGGCATCGCTGGATGCACTCGTCAATGTCCGATAGAACACTCTCTATAAACAAACCATGGTAGTGAAGTGCACTCGCGCCATGCCACAGAACTGCCATGGGGAGGGAGTTGATTCAGTGAGCTGTCGGATACGTGTCCACCTCCGCCATGGCAGGGTGCGTGGCTTTGCTGCTTGACACTTGCTGGATCCCACTTTCCAGAGGAATTCGCAGCCTCGGTCTACGCTGGACAGCAGTCAACCGCATACATTCAAGCCGCTGCTGAGTGATCTCAGATGCAATTCCATCACCCACCAGATCCGCACCACGGAGTCCGGAGCCCACACCTGCACTCTGCCCACCTGGTTGGTTACGGGCTGACCGGGTCTGTGGGGAGTGACCGCACAACTGCCTGTGGGACCTATGCTAGCAGTACCGAATCACATCCTCTCACTCACACCACTCGGACTTCTCGACGGAGTTTTTACACCTGGCGGCTGCCTTCGTGTGCAGACTTCAAGTACAATCGGGGTGAAGATTAACCGATTCCACTTCACAAACTTATTTCCAGTCAATTCTCACTCAAAGGAGCCAAGAAAAGGCTTGAGACCTTCTGATATAGACCATTGCGTCTGTGGGCGCTGATTTTGTCCACCGGATCTATGGAAGGCTACTCTGCTGGACTCCTGGTCTATCGGAATCCCCACGAAAATAAAAAAAAATACCACCTAATACTCCCTAGCGTCTCGCTGCCCGACTGCTTGGCCGGCTCGACTAGAGAGGGTGTCGGAATAGGGGTAATCAAAGTTTCAGGTGAACTTTTAGCATCGCCAACTTTTGCTAATGGTAGGGATGATTGGCTTTTGAGTTCTATCTTGGGGAAGAGATCCCGCTGAAAAACTTTTCCACCGGGCGGGGAGCCACAAGTTGGTAAACACTGCTGCAATAAATGTACGATACCTGGTGCAGTGATGTGGATGGATGTTTTGCGTGAGAGCGATGATAAGTTATTGACCGAGATGGCTGCAGACTGAGTGACGAAACATGTATCCACTAAGTATGTAGGGGAATTCAAAAGGGTCCTGATGCGCCAATGGCCCCGGCCCCAGAGAACAACCGTAGATACGCCGATGTGAGGTTATATTATTTGTTCTCTCACAAAATGCCAAGAGTACGTGCTGGAGATTATGAGATAAGCCGCCGAGTTGAAAGATGGATACACAAACACTCAGGTCATATGTACCCAGGGAGACATCAGCAGCCATGTCAACAATGCTACTTAGTATCCCCTAGTCCGTAAATGGGTTCCGTGCCAAATGGCACGTAAAGCCTTACCCCCCGTTGGGAAGATTCCACTCAATAAGACCATCGGATGATGGTTTTAGTTGATATGCCTCAAAAGAGTTCTTTTCCATTGTACAGTAAAGATGTCTGCAACCTCAATTTGCGACCCCCGTCTAAGTGCGTGGTCGATGATCGCTATTTCAGGATGAATACACCTCCACCCCGTACCCACAATTCAACCACCACAACAGACCAAATTATCCAAAAGCCAATACAGTTCAACAAAGCAGTTTCGATCCCGGGGAGCACATAAGGGCAAGTCGCGCCTCCCATAGGATCGCCGGGCTTTTGGTACGTCTTTAGAGCCCTTTCCATCACCACGGTATTTCCAGCGACACAGACAGCAAGTAAACTTCTTACCGGTGGCAGATGGATAGGCATATGACCAGGTCCACAGCAATCGAACTGGAGTGTGGTATCAGATATAGTATAGACCTTCTTGGCTGGGTTTGGCGCAGCGTCTTTAGATTTGGTCTTTCTACGTGGAGAAAGTCCAGCCGGCAAGGCAGTGAAACTCAAAACATTGCTAGGTAGGCTTGCTAGACATCTCGAAGGTATCCTGGGAGTGACTGGTACATCTGGTCATGGCGTTATCCACTGCAGCATTGGCTGATGGCATCCGGTAAGTTTTTGAACTATTCCGAAGCTGCTTTCGCATGCCATAGTCGCCGTCCAGATGGAGCGACAAGCTCAAGATTTGGTGAGGAGACGTAAAAAAACGTTTGATCAGTTCGAGTCTCGTCTGGCTCAGGAACTGGACTGCAAGATAGATTGGGTTCGGTTGTGCTTCCAGTAGTCCGCGGTTGATGAGAAGTGAAGTCCCACGTAGAGAATAATTTCCAACCAACGACTTATATCTTCCAGCACTACCTCCCCCCACTGCCGCTTCTTATCTCTCTTCTCCTCGGCGATCTTCTGGCTGGCGTATTGGTATTTTCAGTCATTGTCTTGCGATGCAAATCGGTAAAAAATAGCCTCAGGATTTCAATAGGCTCTATCGCATCGAGACCTTGGGATATCGCAGGAAGTGTATCATAGGCTTTATGTGGAAAGGCTGTGGGCACCGCGGGATGGAGTATGGACGAATTGGGCAATGGTGTTGATGCTGATGAGGCCTGCGAAGTCAGGGGAGTAGGATTCACAACGGCACCCGAGTGATTTTTCGTGAATCGCATTTTCTTGACTGCCTGCTTGTCTTGTGATGATCGCTTTGTAACAGATTGGCCAAGATGTAGCTTGAGATCGCTTTCTGGGGGCGAGAGAGTATTGGACTTTTTTGGGTTGATGGCGAACGACTGGTTCAGACATGATAGGGTTGTTGATGTTCTCGCCAAAGTCCTGGACGCTCCCCACAATGTGACTTATTTATCTCCCACCAGAAAGGCCATAGCTCCGAGAATTGATATTATGAGGGTTTAGACATCAAAGAACAAAATAAGCTTCAGTATTGGGGGTACAACTGGCTACTTCTTCCACTATGATCGAAAGTTGTGGTTGTGAAGTTCAAATGGCACGGAAACTCAATTTCTACGGTCCAGGGGATAACTAGTAAACGGACCGTGGCACTAGTCCCTGTTAGCGCGTTCCAAAGTCCTCCAGTAGATAGTGCCGCTGACTACATAGCAACCGCAAAAGTTCCACCTGGCCTCCAGATCCCTCTCACACCTGAAGCGGGAGCCAGTGCAAGATTTGAGACCTCCTTGCCGACGGGAGGTGCAGCCACCAGGCGGTACTATGTAGATCCTCTCCACCACGGATGTGAGAAGGCTGGCCCCGGTTGAGCATGACGCGGTGTCGAAATGGGAGCGCAAGGAGCGCAGGGAGCGGAAGAAGCATAAAGTGAAGGCTGAGGAGCTGAGTGCCGGTGTCCCTGTTCCTCCCCACTCCCTCTTTCATCTTTCATGGCATCTGCAGACGAGGAGTAGGGACGGGCATTTGCACTATCCTTTCGTTCTTTCTTTCGGTTCGCGATCTCCTTTGTCCTTCCTTTGTGATTTCCTTGATGCGCATCTATTCTTTCTTGGGACAGGCTTGGGCGGAGGGCAAAGGGAAGCTTGCGACGTGCCGCTATCGCGCGGACAGCAGACGGGCCCGGACAAAAAGTGCGCCGTCATGGTCCAGATACATAGGGTATTTTAGTCAATCAGTCAAAAACACTTACCATTTCAAAGAACGAATCTAAAGTTGTTATGTACCATGTCTTGCCCGAAGTCGGTCCAGCTGTGACTCCATCTATTTTTCACCTCGGGATGGTGTTTGTAGAGACATTTGTCTATCCACCGATGACTGACAGTATCTGCCAGATCCCGTTTCTGAAGAATCTCTTCTGCCGAATCTCTCACGTCGCGAATCGACCGACGAAACCCAGCTCGCTGCAGGACATCACAACGCTATATCAATACTTTCTTCTTTCCTTTGAGTGAGCGCCGTGATTTGTAAAAATCTCCCGCTGACCGTCTTCCTAAGCCCCGATGCACGAATGTCGATTTTTCATTCTGCAACCACCGCAGCATCGGTCCTTCTCGGCACAAGACCCTCTATGTACATCCCGAGACCACATTGGAACCGAACAGATTCTGGAATATTTCCGCCGGAGGGTAATTAATCCTGTTCGCTGGGGATAACTTAGTAGCTATCAGTCTCCTCGCTGATAGTTGCTAGTCGTATAACCTCATCGCCGCCGGTTGTTACCGCCTGCATAACCGCTCCGCTACTGGCTTGTTTTTCGCTGGTTGTAAGTGGCAGTTGACATTTTCGTGCTGCTGGGCAAGTTCTCGGAAGCTGTACTGGAGCTCAGCACCAATGTTCCCCAGCCTTCCCCCAAAAAAGCAAAAAGGTAAAAGAAAAAAGAAAACTCATACTAGATAATGCAGCTAGTGTCTTGGTATTCGACATGCGTCCATACTCTCTCTACATCAGGTTTGATGCAATTGACTCGGGTTTCGCGCAGAAGGATCGCTGTTTCGTATTATTTGTTCGGCAAGTTCTTTGTTGTCCTTTGCACTCTTGGATATCTAGCTCGCAGTAGAACATCGCAATGCTATATCAAACCATCCTCCTCTTTAACCTTCAAAAGCTGTCGAGATTTGTAATAGTCTTCTGCTGATCTTCACAGACCGCGATGTACGAAAGTGGACTCTATCTACATCTCCGTCGCTACGGCTGCAGCGCTCTTCCGTGGAATAATACCGCCCCGGTAACAAGATGATTGATGCCGTTGCCACTAATAATTGCTTGCTGCTGCTAGAAACTTCACTGCTAGTAAACATCTTGTGACTTGAGACGCTTAATATGGTAAGTAGCTAATCCAACAAACATGAGGTCACTGGGAAATTCGCCAGCCACCTCTGGCACCCTAGTGAACTGCTACGACTACCATCCCTTTCAGTTCATCTACACCTAAATAGACTCTCACCTGTCACTCAAATTGAGTCCTCAGAATTTTTTTGCGGTTTGGGTATACATAGTCGGTGTGGCTGGTGGGCTTGGCATTTTCTTCATTTCTGTTGGACTTCTCTACCAGAATTATGCAAAAAAAAAACACAGCAACAACGGGTATCTAAACAGTCCTGCCTTCCTTTACGAGCCTCCTCTTATACTTCACCACCTCCCAATCCATCACCTTGCCCACGATGCTCCACACTACCACCAGCACCATCCCAAAGACGGTGTCCCACACGCCTTTCGGGCTGCCCCCCCACGCGCCGCCGCGCATCGCGCTACCCATAAGCGTGGTGGCGATGATCTTATCACCCCGTTCGAGCGCTTTAACACACACTGCAGCGACCTGCTCGGGCGTCTGCCCCTCGTCGGCGCCCTCAAGTATGGTGGTCAGCTCGGGCTTGGTCTTCTTCTCCTCCTCGAAGCCGGGTGTGTAGATGGTTGCAGGGAAGCAGGCATGCACGTCGATGTCGTAGAGGAGACACTCCTGGCGCAGACCGTCCGCGAGCGAGCGGATGGCCGCCTTGGCCGGCGAGTACGCATTGTAGCCGGCGATTGGGTAGAACGCGACTACCGAGCTCGTCAGCACGATGTGTCGCTTCTTCTGTTGCTGCGTCGGACCCGCGGTCGGGCTCGCAGTCATCATCCGCACGGCGCAGTGCGCGGTGTGCAGCGCTGTGAAGTAGTTCATCGCCATCTCGGCCTCGAGCTCAGCCGAGCTGTAGTCCTTGAAGTAGCCCGGCTTGGTTCCGCCTGCACACTGCCAGACGATGTCGGGCACGCCGAGCGAGGCCGCGATGGCCTCGAAGGCGTCTGTCGTCGCAGGGCCCGTCGTCAGGTCGGCCGAGACGGCGAGGAACTTCTGCGTCGGATCACGTGCTGCCGCCTGTGGTGTCACTCGTGTCAGCGATATGTCCATCCACTGCAGCAACGAGCGAAACAGACGAACCTTGATTTCCGTCAGCGCGTCGTCGAGCTTCTGTTGGTTCCGCGCGACAATGGCGATGTGCGCGCCCATCCGTGCAAGCAGTATCGCGACGCATTTCCCCATCCCCTGGGATCCGCCAGTCACGACCACCACCCGTCCGGCCACGGGCATCTGGTTTCTGCGGAATAAGGGCATGGTCGCGAGGGATGCAGAGACGACGAGGAGAGAGCCGACAATGGGGTACGAGGTGAGAGCGGTAGTGACGACGGACATAGACGGGATTCTGGACGACGGAACTTGGTGATGGCCTTGATACCTTCAGTCAGATTACAAGTTGTTCTAACAAACATAGGGGACTCGCTCGGACCTTCGGGGTGGCTGGTGTGGCTGTGTCTTCTTCTTTGTTGAATGTGAGGAAGAGCGAACCGCTCGCCGTTACGCTCAACGTTCGTAGCAGCGAAGATTTTTGAGTCCTCAGAGGGAAGAAGGGTTGATAATGTACAAAGAAAGATGGTTGACACTGTACGAGGCTCAAGAGCTCCCAATGGAAGTTAAGATTGCCCTGCATTAGTCAGTTTACATAAGCCTACATATCATATGCTTGAGGTCGGTCCCGACCACTAGCGTTCCCGTATCCTTGTCGAAAAGTTTCCCACCGTGCAAATCTCGCCTCACTATCCAGGTCCACCACCACCACCACCACCACCACCGCCTCTCCACCTTCACTCGAACCCCCGCAACAAACGACAATGGGCAAAAAGCGACGTTCAACCTCTTCGCGCTCCGGCGCCGCTGGCACTTCTGGTCCCAGGCCCACTATCAATCCGAAGGATGCGGGACTTACGAAGGTCACTACGTGGGAAGAAATCGCGGACGAGGAGGATACCTTCCAGTTGCAGAGGGATCAGGTGGCACTTGACGCGCTCGACCTTGGTCGTCGCGGCGGCGAGGAGGGTGATGAGGAGGAAGTGATGGGGCTTGAAGAGTATGGGTATGAACAGTCCGACGAGGACGAGGATGCCGAGGATGAAGAGGATGAGGGTGCGGGGATCGCCCAATCCGACAACGAGTCGATCGCTGAGAAGAACGATGAAGAGGCGGAGGAAGGATGGGGTTCTAGTAAGAGAGCGTACTACAACGACGCCGAGGAGGATGTCAACGCCGCAGAGGAAGAAGCCGAGGCGCTGCGCATCCAGGCAAAGCAGCTTGCCGGTCTGTCCGCCACCGACTTTGTCTTCGATGACGATGACTGGGCTGCTCCGGCAGCGCCAAGCGTCAAATCCGCCGTCGTTACGGAAACCCTGCCGACGAAGCTTCCAGATACCCCCGAGGAGCGGCTAAAACTGCTGCATGCGCGCCACCCAGAGTTTGTGCCGCTCTCACAGGAGTTCCTGGCACTGCAGAATCTCTTCCCCGCGTTGGACATGAGCGCGATGGCTGCAGAAACGGTCGGCGAGACGGAGAAGACGAGCGCTGTAGTTAGGAAGTGGAAGGTTGCAAGTGCTTACCTTGGTGTGCTAAGCATGTACTTTGCTATTCTTACGGAGGCTGGAAAGGAAGATGATGGCGCGATCGATAGAGTGCGCGAGCACCCGATTATGTCCGCTTTGTTGGGTGTGCGACAGGCATGGGAGAAGGTCAAGGGCGAACGCGTGGAGAGGATCGAGGCAAGGCTGGAGCCGGTGATCGAAGAACGGGATGATACCGATAAGGCGCGGAAGCGGAAGCTTGCCGAGAGCGAGAATGGGGACAATAGCTCGGATGACTCGGACAGTGCCGTGCAGGTGGTCAAGAAGGCCCGCGCTACAAAGGAGGACTTCACGGATTTGGACGCGCTCACTACTTTCCCATCGAAGACCTCAAAGACAAAGCGAACCGTCAAGAAGGCGAACGGCGGTGAGGACTTTGGCGAGGAAGCGGTACTGAACGAGATCGATGCCGAAGAGAAGGCGAAGCGCAAGAAGAGCTTGCGCTTCTTCACTTCCCAGATCAATGCCAAGTCCATGAAACGTGACGCGGCTTCAAGGGGTACCGGTGGAGATATGGATGTTCCCCACCGCGAGAGGCGGAAGGAGCGAGAGTTGAGACTGCGGGCCGAGGCGCAGAGACGGAGAGACAAAGGCGAGGGCGTTGACCTCTCGGACAACGAGCCGGAGCCGCCGCGACAGTCCAAAAAATCGGCAGCGCCGGCCAACGACCCTGACAATGAGTACTACGAACTCCTCGCCGCCACGTCCAAGGCACGGAAAGAGGAGAAGAAGCAACTCTACGAAGCGGACAAGGCAGCACGGAAGGAGGGCAATATCGCACTTATGGTGGAGGGCGTGGTGGGGCCCGACGGCAAGCGGGAGATCGGATGGAAGATCATGAAGAATAAGGGACTGCAACCGAAGAGGAAGAAGGAAGTGCGGAATCCCAGAGTCAAGAAGAAGATGCAGTACGAGAAGAAGATGAAGAAGGTTAGCTCCGTCAAGGCAGTCTACAAGGGCGGTCTTCAGGGAGCGTATGGTGGGGAGGCTACCGGAATCAAGAAAAACATCGTCAAGAGTACCAAGTTTGCTTAGCGGTGTGTTCTCGATTTTGGGCTGCGGCATCGACTGTACATATAAAAGTAGGGGGCTGTACAATGATAGCTTGAGGATTGATGAAAACGTTGTCAAGCCGAAACTTTAAACTCGGTACACATACCGTACGAATGAACTTTGACGGCTTTCTATGATGAGACTCTATGTGGATTATACAGCTTCCTCTGCGTGTTCGTATCACGTGGCGTCATTTCTCCGCTATTCGCGGCCTGACAGGGGTAGCCCGGGAGGCAGGGTCAGCCCCTCGGCGGAAAGACCACCTAAACATCAATGGGCTGCGTTGCTTACACTTACACTCTCTCCGGGTCCTGCCTCCCCACCACCACCACCACACTCTCCTTTGCAGGCAACGCCAGGAGCCCACCGCCTCCGCTCCTTCAACGAAAGAAAGACGACTCGAGGAACAACGACGCGACACGACGCTAGGCACAATGGGCTCTCCCGTTGGCCCCCCCAGTGCAGGTGCTGCGATGGACTACCTCCTTCTCCTCCTTGAGGACCCCCGACTGTTCATCGGCAGGATCCCACCCTCATATTTAATCGCTGCCGCGCTCGTCAATACAACTACCGCGCTTATCGGTGTACTTTCCTCCGTCGGCGCTTAGCCCGTTCTTTGCTAACGAACGTCAGGCCTATCTTTTCCTCCACCTGGTCGCGCAACATCCACGCCCTTCCACAGCAACAGAGCGTACCTACCGCACGACGACTTCCTCAGGGGCATCGACACCCCCGCAGCCACTCCCCGTAACCTCTACGTACGAACCCACGCTTACTCTCTCGGTCGTCGTCCCGGCCTATAATGAACACGCGCGTCTCCCCGCCATGCTCCTCGAAGCCGTCGAGTTCCTCTCGAGCGCGTACAAACCCAAGGACTGGGAGATCCTCGTTGTCGACGACGGCTCCAGCGATGACACCGCCTCGGTCGCCCTCCGGTTCGCGGCCGAATCCCCGCTCGTGGAGCCCGGCCAGATGCGTGTCGTGGTGCTGGAGCGTAATCGCGGCAAGGGCGGCGCGGTCGCGCATGGGATGCGTCACGTCCGCGGGCGATACGTTATTTTTGCGGACGCCGACGGCGCGAGTAAATTCTCCGATGTGGCGGCGCTGATGGCGTCGGTGCAGGGGGTCGAGAAGAAAGGCTACGGGATTGTTGTCGGCAGCAGGGCACATATGGTCAACACCGACGCTGTGGTCAAGCGCAGTTTCGTGCGGAACCTGCTGATGCACTCGTTCCATACCCTGTTGAAGACGGTGGGAGTACGAGAGATTCAGGATACCCAGTGCGGCTTCAAGCTGTTCTCGAGAGAGGCGGCGAAGGCTGTTTTTGAAGACTTGCGGACCGAGGGATGGATCTTCGATATTGAGGTGCTGCTGCTGGCCAGGTATAAAGGGATACCCGTCGTCGAGGTGCCTGTGAGCTGGCATGAGGTCGAAGGGACGAAGCTAGATCTTGTTAGTGACTCGATCCGCATGGCGTGGGATCTGGGTGTTGTCAGGGCGGGTTATGCGGTCGGCGTTTATGGAGTTGGGCCCGGTGGTCCCGGGAGGTAGACCGAGCTTTCCACGACAAACGTCATTTTTTCTTCTGTTTCTGCGGGAGTTGTAAGAGTGATAGAGTTAGACTGCACCATGCAATCGAAATCATGATGCTGCTGAGGGGAAGGGACTTCGGTTGTGGGGCGGGCTAACCCAAGCAGTGTCTTCCCTTCCTCAACTAAGCACGTAGATGCCATCATAACACAGATATACATACATATATACATACATAACAGAGTTCTTCGCCAAATATCATGTCAGCACTACGGAAACGCTATTCCTCGGGTGGCGCCGAGCTGAATGTCTCACGATGGGTACTTGGCCTAACGATGTATGGCATGCCCGTCCGAGAAACAAGGGTGCATGTATCGATCGGGTTCGATTGAGCGCAAAACATCGTGTATCTAACCCCCTAGATAGATGGGCGAACGGACAATCCCCAGCAACGCCACTTCAGCCGCTCTTACATAGGATTTGGATGCATCTTAAAGCCCCCATCGAGCCTACGTATACAGAAGGCTGTTTCGTTGTCCAGGACAATCAGGACGCGCCTGGTTATTCCGTACACTCGTTTTTTTTTTGGATATCGTCACTCATTTGGCCCAACAATGCGCATCTCCAGTGTACTTCTTCTCTTTTATGCGCCTTTGGCACTCACTGCCACCGCCGCCGCCCCCCGGACCAGCGGTGCTGCGCCGGGCCTCCTCGACAGCCTCCTCGATATCGTCGACATAGTCCCCACTGTCGGTGCGTGCGCCATTTTTCCTACCACCATACTCACGCCCACATTGACATCTCTCCGCAGACGATCTAGTGGACGGCAAGATCCTCAAGGAAATAATCTCCACCCTGACGACCTCGCTGCCGCTGCGCACCGCTTTTCCAGGTCTCCGCGAGGTCCTCACCCAAGTCCGGAGTGGCAACATCGATCACGAAAACTACCTCCGCGGCGTCCTCAACTGCATCAAGCTGCACGATGCCTTCTCCGCCGCGTACGCCGAACTAGGTCCGGATCTCCAGTCCCAGGTGGCGGCATTCATGGACGGCGCTGATGCCGCCACGGTGGTCGGGGACGCCCCATTCGTGCTCCCCCTGAGTCCCATCTCGAAAAGGCACTTTGCCGAGATGGAGATGGCACGGATGGAGACGGGGCGCAGGAGGTGGCTCAATGCGAAGCGGCAGATGAGTCCCAAGATTTACGAAGACGCTGCAAGGAGGAAGGTCATGGTGGCATGTCCCCCCGCCCCTCCCAGCTTCTTTTTTTTCCCTCCGTTGGTAATGCTTATTGTGTATGTGAGTGCACGCGTAATAGGCCCACTTCGGGCTCGAATTCGAAAACTGGGGGTTGACGGTAACCAACACGCCGGCTTTCACGTTCGTTCCGACGACCGTCTACGGCCTGCAGAACCTGATCCAGTGGGCGCGGGACAACGGCAAGCGTGTGCGAGCGGCTGGACATAGGCACAGCTGGACTTCGCTGTTCTCAGCGGACGGCGAGGTACTCGTATCCATGCTCGACCTGAAGACCGCCACCAATGTGCCGGATTCGGCCTCAATCCTGCCGGATAAAGCGAGCAACCTGTCGAACGAGTTCAAAACGATTCAGGTGCAGGGGCCCGCCAGATATGCGGACAAGGCGCTCGTGAGGATTGGAGCGGCGGTGACGAACGAGGAGCTGAGGAGGTGGTCAGTGAGGGGGGATGCGTGGGCACTGTCGTTGAACACCATCATCGTTGAGTATGTACCTGCATCCGGGTGGGATCCACGATGCTGACGTGCACTGCCCCAGAATTACTGCCGGCGGGGCTAATGCGCCTCTCTGCCACGGCGCTGGAATCAGGAGCAAGACCCTGAGCGACCTCGTGCGGAAGATCGAGTACGTAGATGTCAACGGCATTCTCCGGTCGGTTGACGAGCCCGCGCAACTCCGTGCTGCCGCAGGCTCCCTCGGTCTCCTGGGGATCGTCACGCATATCACGCTAGAGATGGACAAGATGACGTACGCGCACCTCAAACCGCTCAAGCAGGATGTCAACCTGGCGATTCCGCCGCCGCCGGGGTACACGGTGCCCAAGGCTATCCGGAAGTACTACACTCCTGCGAGGCTGGAGGCGGCGAGGCTGGAGTTTATCGAGAAGGCGGAGAAGAGCTATTACAGTGGTAGGTCTCTACTGTCCGTTTCCGAAGGCTGTGCTGCACGAGGCTAATAGATCCACAGAATGGTTCTGGTTCCCCTACCAACAGCGAGCTTACATCAACTGCTGGGACACAACGACGGACAGCACAGACGTAATCGACTACCCGACATATCCCGACACGTTCCTGCAGTGGCTACAGGGCTGGCTCGGCGGCGTGGCCAATGACTCGTCGCTCTTTCGCGCCCTGCCCGGCTTGTGGCAAGCGGAGATCCTAGCGTCACTCGCCATGTTCGCGCTACCGCCGATGCTGGGGGCCAACACGGAGATCCGAACGTACCTACCGGACGGGCTGCACTTCCGTCGCGGCGTGCAGAACATGCGTGTGCGCGACATGGAGCTGCAGATCCCGATCCCGCCGCGCGCCGACGACCCGACGAAGCCGGACTGGGAGGTCGTGCAGAGGGCGTGGTGGGACGCCATCCACGCGGTCTACGACGACACGACGGCGCCGATGCGGATCGCACTCGAGATGCGGATCACCGGCGCCAGCGACATGATCATGGCCGCGCAGACGAACAACACCTTCGGCACGGCCAGCATCGAGATCCTGACCACCATGCCGGCCGTCGCGGAGGGTGTCTGGGATCCGTTCGCGCAGAAGGTCACGGATCTGTGGACGTCGTATGTCGCTGGTGGGGAGCGGCTCAACGTGCGCCCGCACTGGGCCAAAGAGTGGTACGTGACGGTCGGATGCCGGTCTCCCCGACTGCTTGCTGACTGCGCGCAACCAGGGATGGATATACGGTGCATGGGCAGCCGTGGAGACAGTGGCTCAAGGACGTAGCGTACAAAGATCGCATTCCGGAGTTCCTGTCTGTGCTCGAGGGTATTGGACAGGATCAGGACTTTACGCTGCAGGATCTGCAGGAGCGGTTTTCGAATCCGCTGCTGGATGAGCTCCTCTTCGAGTAAGGCGGAGGCATTAAACCTCGAGCTACTACAGTATAGTATGACAGTTGTAATTGTGGTAGAGTTGTAGTAGTCTCGATTGACCCTTCGCCAAGTCCGTCATCACTTATCACTACGCTGGCGCTCTTTAATAATAAATTTCTTTCACTCGGGGTCTGGAAGGAAAAGTCTGAGCCCCCCAAACCCCGAACTCGGGAAAAATAAATCAGCACCCGGAGCCGCTCCGGCGATTGTGCCTAAGTCTGCTCGGCACAAATATGTGGTGTTCGGGGTTCTGTAATGGTTTTCTGGTGGCTCGGAAGTTGCGTTGATTTGAAAGTTGGTGTTTTTTACTCTCCTTATTTTCCTTTCTTTTCCTTTCCAGGATTGACGAGAGCTCGAGCGAAGACGACTCCAATGGAAAATTTTGTATGTGCTTAAATAGGGTACGTTTCCTTCAGGGCAACAATTATCTGGAGTGAATTATTTTTTGGCACGTGATCGGCTAGGTGATTCCAAGCTATCACTCTACCGGCTTGGAGTCATCGAGGGTGGAGTTGTAGGTATGTAGATATTGGAGCAATAATAATCTGTTTGCCGTCAGCCACGCGCAACCCACCCGGCAGGACGAAACCTGATATTGTATCCGCTTGATAAGGCGGTGCCGAAGCCGCAAAGGGATTTCCGGCAGCGAGAAGGCGGACGAGTGGGCGACGGTGGCGGCAGAAACTCTGGATGAACATGGAGTCGAATGGCTGCGGCGCCAGGACGGTATGGGCGGAGGGCCATGCCGTTGCCGGCGTCGCTTGCCCACCTCAAGCGGCGGATACCGGAGAAGAAGTGGCCTGAAGCCTTGGCCTGGTCGCGGTGGAGGATCAGCCCAGCGGTTTACAGGCTTCGCGGGAAGCAGACGGCAGATCCGGTCGCAGCCAAGATAGACAGCGCACGGCTGGTTCTGTTAGCGGAGGGACGGGGGTAGTGAGGCATCGGGCGGACGAGCAGGAGGCAAAGCAATTACTTCCTATCTTCTGTGGTTCCTTCGTCTTTCCTTGGCGCGAGCTAAAGGGGCAATTCGCAACTAACTACTTGTCTAAGAGGAGCCATGATCTAACTACTCTGGTTATCACATGTAGGTCGAACGCTAAGACGAATCGAAATAAAAAACTTACCGCGCTTCCACCTCTTGCCCGTGGTAACGGTCGCGGCCTTGGTGCAGCTACATACGGTCCCGCCCTATCGTTCAGGGGGTGATCTCTCCACCTATGACGACTGTTTGCGTGCGCTATTCACGCCCCCTCACCAACCTCCACCGAGTGATTCCAAAAGCACACAGAGGATCTGCTGCGCTCGTTCGTCCGCCACGTGTGTCCGTGCGGGGCATGTCAATGCGGGGGCATCCCACAAGCCCGCCTTGCGTCTTCGGCGTGGATCGCCGGTAGTTGTTGTGGATGAATCTATTCATCCTTTGCATACATACCTGTAACATTCCTAATGCCTCGCGGTATGCTGCGTCCAGCCATCTATCTGTGCAGCCCACCTGCCCCAACTGCCGGTGCATACGGAGGCATGCGCAGAGCATGCAAGACCTCGAAGTGGAATGGGGTTGACTCAGCCGTGCCACCGAGTTGCCCTTCTTATCGCCCACCACAACGGCCAAGTTGAACCGCGCATCGCACCAATCCCAATCCCCCGCTTGGACTAGACACGATCGGGAATGGAAGGCTGGGGCTTCAGCAATTCTGGGGAACGGGAGGGGCAAGACGGACGACGGAGACTGACTCTGCCGCCAGGCCCGAGAGGAGTATTCGTCCCCGCCAGCCAGATGCCGGGCGATGGGGTGGGTTCGCTGTGGGCAGCGGTTGCGCTTTTGCCGGCAACAAGATACATATACTCGGTGTCTCTCGTGTACCTATCCAGCGGATACGCCCCGGTAAGTACATGAGGTGCGTGCGGATTCGTGGCGGGTGAAGTACAGGTGCATACGCAGCGTCCGATGCGTGCACACGGAAGAGTGAATGGCGACTGGACGGTTGCGAGGACGGCTGCGAGGACGGCTGCGAGCCCACTTATGCAAGCGCCCTCCTGCAGTCGAAGAAGAATTTCCATTTATTTCGCATGCTGTCTAGTACACAATGGCGAACGAGAGACGCACTCCCTTCCTGCCCGCCCTGGTTGGCCAGAGGGGGCTCACCAGCTCTATCTGGATATGCGGCCTGAAAGCAAACCACACCAGCAGCGAGGAAAAAGAAAGAAAAACGCCTGGTAAAGGCCAACGACCGACAGAGAAAATATCATCACCCCCCCTCCATGCGCTCCAGCTCTTCCTCCCCCCTCTTCTGTCGGCGGCATCTTTGCGACCCCCGTGGACTGAAGGAACTCCAAGATGGCCACACCGCATCTCTCGTCCGGAAACAGACCCGCCGTACTCCACTTTCGCCTCTTCTTACCCGTCTCCTGCTTAACCTCGCCACGTTGCCTACCGCTGGGGACGCCATCCAACGCACTTCCTCGAAGGCGAGTTCTCCGGTTTGCGGACCGCCAGCACACACCGCCCTTGGCAGCCGGTAGTTTTCAGCTGGCGACAGTCAAAGCGTCTGTTCTCGATCCTCGACCGCGACCATTCCAGGGCTTCCCCCCACTTCGCCTCACCGATGCATATCTTGGGGTGAGCTAGGGAGACGGGGAAAAGGAGCTTCCGTCGTCCATGTCGGTCGCCGTGTCGGAGCCACTCGACGCCGTGGCGGTCTGGCTCGTCTATCGCAGTCTGGGTCCACTAGTCGGCCACTTCTTTCCCCTTGATCCCGCAGTGGGCAGGACACCACCGAATCTCTACTAGACAGCCAATCCTGGCGAGAGCCGCGCAGGCGCGTTTAGCCCGTCCGACTTCACAGCTCTCCATTCGGCGCATAGCGGCCAGGTCTGTGGTGATCGCGGTATGCTCCAGCTTGCCCCCCCCTCCTCCAGCCAACAGCATAGTAACCGCGCGTAGTACACGCCATACGATTCCGCCCTAAGAAGCTATTCGGCCACAGTTGATCACTCGGACCTGAAGCAAAAAGAAAGTCACGAGTTTACCGCCACACTTGATCCGGCGACCAAACTGCGCAGCCCACTTGGAGGAACCAACCGAGTGATGTGTACGAGAACTCTTACCGTGGGGGGCTCTGGGACATTGCGCTGACATCCCAGCGGTGGCGCCAAACACTTGCTCTGCTGTCCTCCGCCATCGCCGCGGAGCAGGTAGCTACACCGCCCCCCCGCCCGCCCTGGTCTGTGCCAATGTGTGGCAGCTAGGACAGTGAAGATAGAGCGCAGTCGGCGGAGGTACCCAGAGCAGCCTCGTGATCCACAGCTATGGGATAGGTTGGAGGAGTGCGCAGCGCCGTCATATCGCGGAACGGCACCTCCATAAGTGTGACGATGCGGGCAGCTCCCCGATCGAACCGCTCGTCCTTGCTACATATCCTACATATCTTCTGAAGGGAGGCGCAGTGAGTGCGTTGATTGCGGCATGTTTGTGTGCGCCCCCAAGAAACAGGAGCACCCTGGGGGGGAATACAAAAAGGTCTCCAGGAGAGTTTAGCTCTTGCCAGGCATAACCAATTGATTTATTAATAGGTCATAGGTATCCAGACGCACTATTCAGGCCGCGAGAGGCTCCGATGCAGACTCTGGGCACCACTCCTTACGGGGTCTAACTGGTGTCGTGTCGATGTCTCACGGTCGTCCTGCGAGTTGGCGACAGACAAATCGCGGTGGCGGTCCAGTGTCGCGATAAGGAGCATAAGGAACACTGGTGTCTTCGCACTCCCGCACTTTCACGGCCGGTGTGCTCACCCATCCGCCAGTCCCTGCCACTCGCTCACTCCTGTCTATGTAGATATCGGATGCGGGCGATAAGCCGAGAACACAACCGACAAGGCTCCACCTTCCCCGCTTCTTGCAGTCCGATCGATGTGCACTTTTAGGTGAGCCCCCTGTCGACCTGAGGCGCAATTTCCTGCCGCTGTGCACACCGCACACACAAACAAGCTGAAAGGCACTGCCAAATCCAACCGACGAACTGTGCGATAGGGCGCGCTGCCTTGTGAACCACCCATTCTGAAAAGAATCCCATCCGTTGCGATCACTCAGCGAAGGGCAAGCGAAACGCGAACGCATGCGGGAGAGGCAATACATTTCACCGAAGCGAAACACCAACGCTACCGGATCCGAGTTCGGCAGCACTCCCGTTGGTTCAAGGACAATAATGAGATCGGTTCCTCGCCGTTGGATTCCAAACACTGGAGGGGTATGTAAGTTCGGGTTGCTTATGTACTGTCTTCGAAGAGACTCGTGTGAGTACATACATGCCAAAACATTCACACAAAAGACTTGCATCAGTGGCAGCAGACACCTGTGCAGAGAAAATGGAGAGATGTGCAGAAGCCTTGAGCCCTGCTGCAGCATCGCTGGCCAAAGGAACTGGCCAGAGTGTTGAGCAAATTTCCAGATTAGTGGGAATAAGCAATCCACTAGTTGCGTAATACGGGGGCTATCTTCTCTGCTTTTGTGAGGGTATCGCGACGCCAGCAGCTGCGCCGCGGCGATCATGAAATTCTGCGATCATGGAATATCCGACCAGGTCGGTTTTTACGGTAAATATATATCTACAGAATCATAAGGGTGTTGGGGCGAGTAGTTGCAAGAGCAGGATCGACATCGAAGCAGACATCGAGAGTGCAATATTGGGAGAGAATCACGCCCCACCTTCACTACACAGTCGAGTTAGTGCAGCCCACTAAATAACTACTGCAAGGTGTCAGACGACAATGAATATGTATCAGGTGGTGAAAAATGTATCAGGTGGTGAAAAGTGTATCGGGAGGCAAAAAATACATGAGGAGATAAAAGATGTATCAGGAGGCAAAAGATGTATCAGGAGGTAAAAAACGTATCAGGTGAAAAATACGTATTTTGACCGTTTTGATACGCGTCCACGGGGAAAACCATACGAAGAGAGGATGCACAGTCGGACCAAGCCTCATGTCCTCCCGCTAGGTGGCCTAAACTGGCGTAGTGCAAACCATCCCTGCTCATCGGACCACTGCTGTCCCGAAAAACATCGTCCGTCAAGAAAATGCCGAGGCGCTATGTACCTCGTCCAATGAGCATGTGTTAACTAGGAACGCAGATAACCGAGCCAGCCAAGCCTCCACAACCCTGGCACACGGGATCCGCGCCGCACTTCTCTTGCCGGGCTTCGCCACCAGTTCGCCTTCCACACATGGATTCTCGAGGTCGTGCTGGGGCACATACCTCGTTGTGTGTAGAGACAAACGCAGCGCCGTGCATCTCGGCATATGTCATTCCAGGTCTTGAAAGTTGTCAGGAAGCGGAGATATATAGGTAACAGTTCGATCATCGGTTTAAACTGACGCAGCAATCGACTCGGACGGTCACCCGATGGCCCGCCAAAACCAATCACGAAAAAACCTTGCATATCTAGAGCGTGTCAGTTATCTAGTCGAACATTTTCTTTTTTCTGGGCGCCAAAATTCCACTAGCGCACTAGTTGGTCCGTAGATACAGATACCTAAGTACATCTTACTTATAGACTAAGGCCCTGTTTGGTTCGCCTGTATTTGGGGGCGGCGGGGGCCGGTCGAAGCGGGGCAACGAGACAGTAACAGCAGAGCTGTTATCGCCAACCGGTTCGCGAGGTCACAAAACTACTAGATCACTTCAAAACTATTGGTTTGCGACCTCGCGAACTGACGGTTTTTCGGTTTTGTGTGGTAGATAAGCTTCTCAAAATGCGGTCGAAACAAACAGGGCCATGATAATAGTTTTATGTATCCGATTGACTTGGTAGGGCCAGATTCATGCTCGGTGGAATCGATGGAATCCAGTGATGTATGGTGCAGTGCCCAACCTCCCACATAGGTCGATCATCTACGGCGCTTCCCCCCCTTTACGTGCGCCACCTCGGAACCGTTGAAACTGGATTCTCCTGAGTTTGTGATTTATTTGGCTTTACTCGAGCCAGCCAGCTGAGCAACGATGGATTTTGTTGTGCGGCAAACGTGTATCCCAGAGTACTCTTCCAACTCTGCTGTTACTCGCGCCACGACATCGGAATCGGCTTGGTTACGCGGTCAACTTGGTCCTACATCTGTATGGCATGGAGAGCACGAATACAGCCAATACACCAATGGATCACAAAACCAGACTGGATAATGTGTCGAATAACAATGATGCCGAAGCCGATCAAGCACTATACCAGCCGATTGTCGGAGCGGATCGATATCGCAATTGCTGCAGCCGCAGGTGTGATAGTGGAATCTTGGCGCTGGCAGGTTCGACTTGACACTCTACATAAAAATGCAGGAACTCGCCAAGGTTTCTCCATCGAACGCCGACGTGAAAATAGAGTTTTCTTTTCGATCCTTCGCTTCGCCTCGCTTCGGAGCGCGCGCTGGCGACTCTCGACCTGTCCTGTTTCGCACGTATGGATATACCTCGTGTCTTCTGGACGCGGCGCGGGGCGCGGGGGCGCGCGCACATCGTCCGAGGTCGCCGTTGTCGGGGCCAGTCGGCCGGAGAGTACATATAGGCAAGGCTCGCACTCCGTTGCTTTTGTCGCCCCCGCATGTTATCTCCTGTCTGCCCCTCCTCTTTTTCGGTCCCCCTTCTCCGCGGACACCACTTCATAACATTTTTATACCATCGGTTATTAATGTGTGTGCAATCGGACAAGTTAGTTGGTCAACCGCACCGAGTGGGCTCACGAGCCGCCGACCGACAGGCCATGTTTTTTTTTTGTTTGAGAGTGGAATCGCACGATTGCACGCGCCCAACTGGTGCAAGGCTGAATTGACTACCATGTACCCTGCCGAGTGTGATCCTCAGGCGGAGCAAGCGCCCCGGGCAGATGACTGCCGCAATGGCACATGCCGAGCGCATCCAATGACCCATTCCTACCTCATCCAGTGATAATTCCGGAAGACCGACAGCCTGATGGGTCGTCGACCGGGGCGGCGCTCTAATTTTTGGAAGGAGGGTTGTTTGTCGAGGTAGCTTCGCCCAATCATGGCAGCACAAATGATGCCCGTCGGATCCCATCTGCCCCTGTGGACGCGAATACCCACAAACGGGGATGCTGACGCGGACCGTTGCCAATTTGCCTGAGGAGAGTGGTGGTGACCGTGAGACCAGCAGAAAACCCATGCCCGCGTTTTTTCTCCGTCGGATCGGTTCCAATAATGAATGGAAGTCCCACGCGCGCAACGTAAGAAGAACCCGCGACGCTTCGTTGCACTCCAGCCTCCCTCGTGCTCATGCTTGTCTCCTGGCGGCCCGAGTCGTGTTGGCCGCTGTGGACATCCGAAAGCCCGTCCGCTCGTTCAGCCGCACCTGCAGCGATGTGCTGTGCGCAAGGGGCGCCCCCATCCGGTCGCCGATGAAACCGTATCGTTGGCTGCTTCTCGAAGGAATTTGCCGGTTGTCGTTCCGGCTGAATTCCTACACACAACTTAGTTGATCTCCCACGTAAAGTGAAGTGTGCGCACTGTGCATACATACCTCTGTGCACATAGATTGGCTGTTTTGAATGCGAGCCACACCACCCGAGAACATATTGCGTACCACAGAGTGCCTTTCCGTAGACCGGGGCACACACTCTCCTCACCAGGTTGGTACCTAGCTCCCAACCCCCAGTGTGCGCAACCATAACCCACGCCACCAGGTCTTCATGCAGTGGAAGCTCATGGATCCCCCTGCTGGATCCCTCCGAACCTCCAATTAAAACCCTCTCGTGAGAAATTAACGCCCCAACTAGAAGGCCCAGACATGAACGTTGAACTTAACGCATAATCAAGTCGTCCGCTGTTGCCGATCGTTTGTTGCCCCCCGCAGGCTGTGCGGGCCCGTGAGTGCGCACAGGCTACTTGTCGCATCCGGGTACATAGCGCATCTATTGCGCACATCTCGGTGTGTCCGTGGTTCGCAACTCGAAGTGACTGAGCTGTAGCTGACTGAACACTAGGCTGTAGGTGACTGTTCATGGTATCTATTAGCGATAAGCAAGTTGTACCTAAGCTCTGTCCTTTGGGGATTAATAATGGAAGTGCATGGTCGATTACTTTAGCTTCTGTTGCCCGGGGGTAGCGTGACTGAGGGGACTCACCTATTGCTAAGTTAGCATATGTTCTTCATCATCAAAAAAAAAAGGGGGTGGGTGGGTGGGTTGTAGCATGTAAGGAGAGTGTTATGACACACGAGTGGCAAAACATATGTAGTTAACAAAGACATGAGTAATACTTTATTCGTTACGATGTCAAATTACACAACCCGAAAACGCAGTCAATCACATCCTTGTAGTACGTACGAAAAAACCTCTCCCAAGACATCCCTCCCCCACCACGTACTGCGGCTCAACTCCAAACTACGCTCCCTCCAGGATGAATGCGCGAAATTGCGAAGAGTCGTATGCCAAGCAGCTTTGCCCTGCCCCGTCGGGAGGAAAGCCAAGATCCCGCTTCGACCGAGCCCCACCGCCAAACCCCCCTCTACCGTGTAGATGCGTGTCTATGGCCTTCCATTTTCACGGGATGGGAAATCAGATGCTTCGAATCTTTGAATTGAGGCATGTCTGCCATCGGAAGATCGTGTTCATCGTATTCCGACTTGATCTGAGGGAAAACCTCGTTGGTGGGGTTCTTGTCCGGCCTTCGAGTAGGTAGACGCTTGGACCTCAACTGCAATAGGAATTTCTTGAGAATTGTCGTCGATATGGCTGGCACGCCGCGCGCATTAGCCTTCACCCTCATGTTTGTATCCTCCGTTAGGAGAATAGCAGGCTGGGCGGCGTATCCGATGACACCCTTGTCTGCGAACGCTTGGCGACGGGACTCCGCTTGGTGCCGCGTAGTCCGGATGATGACATCATCAGTGTTGCGAATCTCGTTCTCGTCCCGCTCCACCTTCTCCCTGAAGAATCCAGCCTTGGTCACGTCGTTTCCCCTTGCCGTGATGATCCTAATGTTTGCCTTATCGGCGATTGCCTTGTTTATGGCGATCATGGCGCTCTTGGCCGAGTCGCCGATGGAAGAATTGTTGCCGAGACCCAACAATTCGGTGATTACTGCATGCCCAGTTAACGCAGTCAACAGAACTGAGTGGCTTGACTTACCCGAGTTTGGGATAATTACCGCCCATCCGTCCTTGGTGACTAGGTTGAAAGTCTCTAAGTGACTAACAAGAAGGTTTGTATCGACAATAAACGCAGTGATGTCCGGATCCAGTGCTTCCGGGCCTTTGACTATCACAGATCGGGACACCTCGGCAATCGCTTCAGGCGTGATCACGTGGCCTGCTATACCCGCTTGAAGCTGGGTTTCCAGCTGGCGTTTCTTCTCCTTGAGCTCCTTGACTTTGGGGACCATAACGTAGTCATCCCTATCCGAGTTGCTATGCTCGGTCTCCGTCATGTCAACATCTTCATCACCCGCCAGCGATCCCTCGCGCTTGATGCGCCTCGCAGCCGCCGCCGCTATAGCCCGCTTCCTCGCCTCTTCCATGCGTTGCACCAATGCGGAATGAAGAAAGAATGTCCCGGTTTTCGCATCGTACACCATCCAGTCACCGGCCGCGCAGATCCTCAGGGCAAGCCACAGAATGCGCTCACGGCGGATATTAGTCATCGATGGTAGCTCTTGAGTGCGCTCCTCATTGTCGATCTGCGCGTCTTCGAACCAACGATCCGGAAAGTATCTTTTGGCCCAGTCGAAGCCTCGTAGATTGTAGTCCTCGGGGAGTGGCCTGCCCACCCCCCTTTCGGGAACCGGGAAGGCTTTATCCTCGATCTTTTCCGCACGGCCATCATAATGCAGGCGCATGTCGTTGAGCATGTCCACCAACGACTTCCAGGGAAACTCGTTCTCTATCAAACGCATGGCAGGGACCGATCCGGTAAGATACTCGACAAAGACCATCCACGCGTGGGTATGAGGCAAGGTGTTGGAGTCGTTGAGGCGGTCCAGCGCAAGGCTGAGAACAGTGAATGCCAGGCGTTTGGAAACATTGAGGGATATCTCCTGGATGGACTGGGCAAGACCGGCGCTTTCCGGATCCAGTTCTTCCTCATCTGCCGGGTAGGCATGCTCCCCACTCGTTCCATACGGAGGGAGCAATGTGGCAATCGCCTCCGCTTCGGCATCGGCGGGCGGAGCCTCCTCCATTTCTTCGTCACCAGTGGCACCCGCCTCGCCAGACGTGTGGGCCTTCCGACCTTCCTTCCAGGCCTTCCGGAGCAAGCTATCCCGTGCGCCGTATTGGTAGAGGGCGGTTATGTTACAGACGGACATGTAGAAACCTTGAACCTATCCGCTCATTAGCACTGTACTCACCCGTGTCATCACCAAATCTAACCTTCCACTTCGACCCAGGTCCGCTGATATGTTTATCAAGAAGACCCAAAAATTCATCCAGAGCGTAGTCGAACTTCTCCAACTCGATATGAGAGAATGTGACGGAGTGCAGCTGTATAAATGAGGCGTCGACTGGTTGACTTCTGCTGCTAAACACATCCGGATTGAAGATGGGATCGAAGACCGTTAAAATCGATTCCCGGGCGGAGCTGAAGGGCTGAGTAACGCCAAGAGATTTGCAATAATAAAAGAGTTGTTGTAGGATGTTAGGCCTCGCCAAAATAGCGAGATGGTGGTAAAGTCTGCCTACACCTGGTGTCTTATCTGCGGCCTTGCTGTACCAGAACCTCGCTACGTTCTGCCAAACTTCCCTGTCACGTATATCGTCATCCTCGATCGCCATCCTGTAACGCCCAAGGTCCCCCAAACACTCAATCCAGGTATCCTCGAAAGCGGGCACCGTTTCGTACAATAGAGCCATCATGGAGTAAGCCAGATAGATGAAAGTCAACATATGCTCCAGAGAATGCGGTAGACGATGGCGTAGCAGTTCCAGGAAACTGTGGATCCCATGGCGCCACATTCTAGCTGGCATCGCGTACTTCTGCGCTAGCCTTTTCAAAGAGGGACTTGCAGACGGATGCTGCGAGGCTAGGAAAAAATCGTGATGCTCATGGAGCAGGGTACGGTGTAGGGCTATTAATGCTTGCCTGGAATTGCGTCAGTTCTAACCGGCACAGAAGCTACCGATCCGTACTTACCATTGCTCGTTACTCAACTGCTGTAACTTGCTGTCCATCTCCAAGGCAGCTTGGTGTTGCTTGGCATCGACTTCGCAGCACTTCGCTTCTACCATAATCAAGCCTGCGTAGATGCCCTTAACTTCGGCAATGAGTTGTTCTGCACTGATGGGTCTTGTCACTGGCTGCAGCACAAGACGTAGACGGTCTTCGTTCTCATTCGTCGCGGAAACCATCATCACTGGTGCAAGGGGGGGTAGGGTTTCCATCTCTCTTTTCACGTGTCTCGCTGCAGGGGCAATAGTGCGTTGTGCAATAGTCACGGGTCCCGTGTGAGATGGTTGCTGCGGTGGCTGTTGCTGGTGTGGCGCCCGATGGTGCTGGTGTGGCTGGTCCTTCTGCAGGACGCTAGCGGACTGCCGGCTCTTCCCCACCTTCTTTCGCCGCGCGTCATCTTGGGGCGTTGGATCCATGCTCGGCGATTGAGCAAATTTGAACGTTCTGGCGTCGTCTCGGTCGGGAATGAAGAGGCGTTTCTGACGGCCTCCGTCGTCATCCCGCGCCCCTCTATCGAACGCGGGATCCGGCTCTATCTGCTTCCGATGCTGCGACCGCGGGTGCCCTAAAATTTGTCAGAGAACCGTCATTCGCACAGCCAATCTCAATGCTCGGCAAACATACCACCCTTTCGCGCGGCCTGTGGCGACGCCCTAGTCCTTCTCGCGGTGCCGGAACTGGGCGGCTTGTTTTCTTTGGGGCTCATCTCTGCTGACACGCTGATTTGGGACGCATTGCGTTTTGTTGGAGGGGACGGTTTTCGGGGCAAGTCAGGATCAGGATCGCGCGGAGCTATCTCGAGTCGCGCCGTTTGCGACGAAAGCAGCTTCGAAGAGGGATCGGTTCCGCCGTCGCGCGGCGAAAACTTCACCGCTTGCATATCTATCTTTTGTACACTAGCAGTCCTTCAAATTCAGGTCAGCTCCGGGAAAGAGAAAGAAATAAAGAGGGTTCCGCATTGGTAACGCACTTCGCACGCGTGGCCACATCACTGTATCTTCCGGCGCCACCGGCTGGGGCTCTGTCCCGACCGCGGGGGGTGACGTTATCACGCTCATCGCGAGGTGACGCGCCTTGGGCGACAGCATTGCCGCCACGCTGCCCACCTCTTCTGGAAACGGTGTGGGTCGGTTCATGCTCCGGCTCGCCGCGGATAGACATACCCGGATGGGCCGCCGTGACGTGAGACCAGAGTTCGGCTTTGGTGACGAAGACGGCGGAGCATTTGGAAATAGTACAGTTGAAGGACGGCATTGTGACTTCTTGGTGAGGTATGACTAGAATCGGAGGGGTCAGGTTCCAGTCGAAACAAATTTGTGCGAGTGGGGGCGGTGACGATTGGGTGGGTGGCAATGGCGTTTTGCACGGAGGGGGGAGAGTGGAAGTCTTCTCCTCGCAAGCTGCAGCAAGTGGCTACGAACCAGATTCGCAGAGCCGCAACCACCCCACCAACTAATGGATCGCACTGGGCAACAATCAGGAAAGAGCATATAACTAACTTGAAATAGCAGGGTGGAACTCTGGTCTTGATGTTGATGGTGCTGGTGAGTGCATATGTTGGCTTGTCGCTGAAGACTTTTTTTGAGATTTGGGAAGGGGCCTACATTTAAAGACCTCTCATCCGCCTATTTCTGCCTCGCGCTGGGGGTTGCTCGAAGGGATTTGGGGGGGAAAATGGTTCGCATGCGCACAGTGAGTGCGCACAATGAACTGAATGCAAGGAAGTTCAGAGTTTGCACAGCTTGCGCTACGCTACTGGCTAGCACCTTAGGCACCATATACTTACTGTTCTTTTCCATTGTAATAGTCAAAAAAAAAAGCTAAGATGCTCTATAAAAGTGCTCAGGTACTGTCTATACCAGAAGAGTTTACCCACTAAGATACTATCGCAAAAAGACAACCTACTGTTCGAGAGAAAAAGCTTGAACGCCCTGGTTTGGTCCGCTGTTGCCTAATTACTGTGGTGTGGCAATGAACCACACGTGGTACTTTGTTGACTGCGCACCGCCCCCCCCCCCCCCCCCAGTTGTGGAGAGGCATTTGTGTTTAGCAGTACAGCTCTCCATAGGCAACACCGAAATGGAGTGTTTTTCCCTCAGCCGCGTCGCGCCTTACGGGCCTGACGCCACCCGAGCGCGATTGCCCGGCACACTGCCCCCAAACTTCGGCGCACCGCGGCGGCCATTTCCGGCCTCCGGCATCACGGGGCAAGTGCTGTAGACGTTCGGACTGCTCCTCGGCGAAGCTAGACACTTCTGTGAGTATTCCAAACCACCAGCGGTCTCAACAGTTGCTCAAAACCTCATTTCTTCCATCGTCCAAAGACTGTAACGGATTCATGGATGCTTCCACGTAGGGCATATCCAGCGCGGAAGGGTTTGCACCACCTTTCAATTTACCTCTGTTCCAGGCTCAATACACTTTCGATGAATAGGGTTTTGCCAGTAACGTTTCACTATCACAAATTGCCTGGAAAGATGTAGCAAAGACGCCCGACAAGACGTGTGCATTGCGCACAATCACACGGTGTTAGTGACGAGGCTTTTAGGCCTCCGCCATCCGCTCAGTCTCCCAATTCGAATCCTATGGGAACACAGTAACTGGTGATCGAAGTCGGCTCCCCCGTAGGGAGTCATGCCTCCGGCTGCACAGGGACACCTGAACTTCCCCCGTCGATTCCTCGTGGACGGATGGATGTACGACCAGTGTTGAGCCGCATAGCACGATTCTCTACAGCCAGTGGCTGCTAGAACTGCAAACTCTCCAGGCACTCCGGGAAGCCGCAGCGGCCCCCGCTGCCGGTCTGCTTGGACGGGAGATGCACCCGCGCCCTGGCGCGGTCTTCCCTGGGGTGCCCGAGGGAAAGGAGCCCTCCGGCTGGAAGACCGGTTTCCGCCTGTCCGGACGGTTCGAACCGGGTCCTTCGCGGCGCGGATGGTCCAAACAGACGTTGTGCATATCTACTTCCTGTCAAGCCCAGGATACTCGCAAACGCCAGAGACGCACGGGAAGCCCCAGACGTGGCGGGCGGCGAAAGAGGACACACGGCCCCCGGCGGCCCGGTGGTCGTGGCAAACCCCACCCTGTAGTTGCCGCCACTCACGTAGTCATCAGATTTTCCTGCTGTGGCAAACCAGCTACGTAGAGATGGTTAATTATTGTCTTGAGTTAGAAGGCCCCACCCGAAAGAGCAACGCCGGCGTGCGACACTGCCCGTCACGTCTCCAGCCGTTTACCGCAATTGGGGCATCGGACAGCAGACAGCATGCAACCAGCCGAGAGGGTGTTCCGGTGAGTGCGAGTGGGATTCACGAAGGCCCGCTCCGCTCCTTCACATCGAACGAATAGCTTGGTTCTTTTTTGCTTTATCACAGCTCGTAATATCTTGGAGCAATACCTGCCAGTGCCTCGCCGGCGCGAAGTGCAGGGGGCGGCGGGGGGGCGGGCGGGGGTCGGTCGAAGCGGGCCGACGAGACCAAGATAGCGGAGAAGCGCAGCTACCTTCCGCGGGACCGGGAAGAAGGCTCCGTAGATACCGAAAATATGTACCGTCCGCCAGTTGGCACTTGTCCGGTAGCCACTGCCGACAGCAAATCGGTGGGTGAGCTGACTGCACGGCTAATATGCCGAGATATGCCGACTGCGGGAACCGAATCGAATAGCTCCGGCAGTGCTTGTCACAGCCCGCGGGCAGTGCTGGGACACGGCAAGTCACTACCGACCTCGGGCTCGGTTTTCGGGCTGCATAAAGTGGATTCCGATCGGCGTGCATATTTAGAACCGGGTTCGCGGTCACATGCTCGCTGCATCAACTCCGACTTCTTCACGATGCGCCTCCACCTACCCGTGTTGGTCTATCCAACCAGAACACAGGACGTGGTTGCGTCTGTTGCTGGTGGCATGCCACCTACCCGCCACCTGCGCAGGCACAACTCCGTTGAGCACAACGCGTCGCAAAGCGGGCGCGACCATCCGGAGCACGGCGATGGCGGTCCTCGGTTCTCCGCAGTGGGCTCTCGGCCGTTCGTGCTGGTGAACCCTTTCAAAGGAGCGAGGCTTTAGTCGTCCGTCATGGTTGATTCGCTCCGGTGAACCAACGGCACATCTGGCGGGTTGACGGTGAACCGCTGACACCCATAGCGTCGCATGCGAATCGCCATCGCAATGGACAGTCCCCCGTCGAGCTAACCAGCTGCTCGCAGCCGCGCAAGCACAGCTGTGCTCAGTGCCTCCGCCCCGTCACTGCCTCGGAAGCCTGCACATTCGAAACCGCCGCCGCAATCTTGCCTGAGCAGAGACATCGACTTTCCCCACACGCAGGTGCTGCGGCTTTGACTGTCTGTATCGGCGCTGAAAACAGGCCACAGTAGCGTTTGAAGCGGCGCCAGACGGAATTGGATCCACATCCGAATGCCAATCATCATGGCATACGTGCGGGAGGAGGGCTGTGGTGAGACATAACGTTGGCCTCGTAGAAGCTCCATCATAGCGATAGGTGTTCGATCCCCAGCGAGCAGAGGGCGGCATTCTCGATGGGGTGCTGGTCTGGATTCCGATCTTCATGTGCGCAGCTCCATCCCTCATCCCTCGCCCTCGAATGATCCCGTCACCACGAGTATGGTTGGATTCCTCCAGGGGATGCAAGTCCGCAGGGCGCTTGGTTGAGTAATCGGTGAAAAACACCATGTCACCCAAGACTCGCGTACAATGGAGCCACCCCGAGATCGCATGTCGTTGGAACCCGCGAGGCGAGAACTTCTTCCCTTGTCGGCGGGTTTGTACGCGCAAGTGTAAGGCGGGCTAAAAAGCTAGTCCACAGGTCGTGGTCACTATTTGGATCTGAACCAGTTCAGGAATACCGTCCCTCTGCCACGTCGGAGTGAGGCTCGCTCGCGAGCGAACGAACATCTGAGGATTTCGCCCATCGCAGATGTCACTAAAATCGAAAGCCGTATGTACTGTACATAGTTATATGTAGTGGGAAAAGGCCGGACAGCTGTGGTCGATACATATGTATGTAGAAGTTAGGGGGAGGGCCTTAATTCGGTGCGCCTAACCGAGGGGACATACGTACAAGCTTGGGGGCACCGACTCCGTCCTATTACATTGTACATAGTATGTACATATATCATAGACGATACTGGGCAAAATATAATTGATAGAAAAATAATTGGGCCGGTGGACCGCTGACCGATCCCACAGAGAGATGGCGGGGCCGATGGAAGTCGCAGTAACTCTCTGTGGGTGTGCTTTAACGGGGGTACACAGCCCGGTGTGGCGTGGCAACGTCAAGGTACATATGAATATATCGACTCGGTAATGACAGCGCGAGCCTTGTTGCAAACCGAATCGATAGAATTCTCGGCCCGTCTTTTTTTTTCTTCCCGTTGTATAATAGAGATCGATGTTTTCGAGGGTTGTGTAGACAGGCACCTGGATGGCGTAGCCGGAGGATCGCCACCAAGCGAGTGATCTGCGGTGCTGCTGCTCTCGACCGTCGCGGTCGGGGAGTTCCTTCGCCGCGGCCGTCTGCCGTAGGGGTCAGTACAAGCATTGCAAGCTCAGCATTCGAGGGATTCTGACTGACCGCTGCGCTACAGATCCACCTGCCGGAGCGGCGTTGGAATGCGGTGCTCGGAAGGCTCCGACGACGGGTTCCTCAGCCGGCCTCGCTTCGGCGCGCGCCAGCCTCGATGAGCGCTTGTCAGAGGAAGTTGACGGCGGCTGCCGAGGCAGTTATGTCAGCAGGTATGGACCCATATTGCGCGACGGCAAGGACCGACACTTGACAGGATCCGATCGGGAGCGCCCTCGGCGGCTGAAATCATGTTCGAAAGGCACGGTGGCTGGAAGACATATTTCAATGCGGCGTCTTGCGCTTCTAGGAGGCTTGTGCTTCTGAGGGGGCTGTGCTCCTAGATCTCGCCACCCGGGCCATCCGGACATCCGAGATCGTCTGTGTTCAGGCCCGAGATACACGTCGAGCACGCTGCGTGAGCCGGCTTCGGTCGAGGAGGGAGTGTTTCGACGCACTTTTGCGGCCGTCGAGCGGTAGGAAGGGGGACGGTTAAATGCTCGCCGACGACGAGCGGGATCCGCACGCCTCGACAGCCCCCCTGTGGTGTATGGTGGATGGCCAGACGCTGGAGACGGCCACGGGCGAGTTCTTTGCATCCAACCGCATCGACCGTCCAGACCCCCGGCGAAACAGGGTTAGCTCACCGAGGATGTGCTCTGGCGAGGGTGTCGACCGTGGGGAAAATGACATAGATATCCCTCGCGTCTGGGCGGCGCGGTCCGCCAGTTGGCCGTCAGATCGACGGGACAGCAGCAAACGGCTGACGGTCTTTGCGGGGAGTTGTGTGTCTCGTATCGGAGCCAGCGCGCCGGAGTCGAAAGCCTGCCAGCAGTTGACCGAGCGCCGGCTGCGTGGGGTGGGGAGAGGGAGGCGGACAGCCGTGCGTGCTTTTCTCAACGCGGCGCACGGTCAGTGACGGGTTCGGGTGGATGGCGGACGGCGAGGAACCCCCGCATGCGGAACGCAGATGCGTGTTTTTGTTAATCAGAAAAAGAGTTGGCTCGGAGCGGGGGAGGGGCATCATCGCAGATGCGGGTTCTGCTCGGACAGCCGCCTGGGGCTAGAGCGGCCCAATAGCCTCCGGACGCCCGTCCTGGTGGCTCGGAGAGCGGATGGGAGCAAGCCACGGCGGAAAACACACGCACGGGGGGGGGGGGGGGGGGGGGGGGTGGAGCCGGGGGGGGGGTGGGGGGGGGGGATCGAGCCGTGCTCTCGACAAACATTTCCCCCACGGGCCCGGACGAGCCTGGGCGTTCAATGGTGACGGCCATACGTGCACGCACGTGGACGAGTTACTCTGCGTGACTAAATCTACGACAACGCCACTCTGCCTTTTTTTTTTTACTCTTGATTATCCCCCTTCCGCCGGCACACAGCCCAATTCGCTCTGCTCCAATGGACCGAGGGCCTACGTCCGAAGGGGGTATGCGGTTGCGGGATTTCGACTCAATGTCCCGCGAGCCTCCGGAAGACGCACACCCAACCATCTGCCGCCGGGGGAGTTTGTTTGGGCCGAGTGCGGTGGCCCCGACACACGATAGGGTGGAAGGCCCCCAATCGGACAGACGAGGATGGCTTCCGGGGCGCGATCCGTCCTCTCGGGAGGGCAGATGCGTCGCCGCCTGGAAGCGCGCTGGCTTGCCTCGGTGGCGGCCGACATCCGCAGACTCCGGGTCGGTGTGTCCGTCGTCGGGAACAGCCAGCGGCGGGCGGTGCATAGCGGTAGCGGAGGCAGCTCCAGACACACGTTCGCCTGCCTGCCTGCTATCTGCGGTGCTGTGGGACTCTCCGAGAACCGGCGGTCGTTGTGGTTGCGCAGTGTGGTCGAGCTTTGTTGCGACTCGAAGTGGACGCGATGGAATCTCTGGCTTCACGGCCAGGCACTAACTGGGGCAAGACACTCACCAGTACTGCTGTATGTATCCAGAGTCGATATCGAAGAAGCCGCCGCAAAGACAGTGGGGGTTGTCCGACGCCGCTGTTGGATTGGTCATCGATCTCAGCTATGCTACTCTACATACATATCTAGCCGACGCACGATGCCCCCCCACCCCCACCGCCCTCACCAACCCCACCGCCCTCACCAACCCCACCTCGCCAGAGCCGCACTCAGGCCCAGCAAGAGACAAAGTAGATACCTACTGTACCTGTGTGTGATATGAGTGTATATGTACATAGATATATAGATACGAGATATCTAGTGCCGTCGAAATCAAAATCCACGGGGCACGCGACTGCAGCCGGGCCGAGGAGCCGCGTCCAGACCCGATGCCGCATCGGGGGTTTGCCTTTTTTCTTCCTCTTTTTTTCTTTTCTTTTCTTTTCTCTCTCTCTTTCTTTCCTTCCTTCCTTTTTCTTTTTTTTTTTTTTTGCGTTGGCCTTGCTGCTCTGCTGAGAGTCCGCGACGACCGGCGGACGGACAGGCGGACGGGCGGACGGGCGGACGGACGGAGGGACACGGCCTTCTCGCGGGCCGGAGCCACCGACACGTGCCAGCGGTGCGGCAGTCCAGATGGCACTGGCTGCTCCCGGGGGCAGTACATATGTATGCAGACACATATCTACACCGGAGGTACATACCCTATCTGCACACCTACGTTCGCGGGCGTCCGCGGACGCGGAGATACCCGAGCCGAAAGATTCCCCGGGCCCCGAGAGTGATTTTTGGTCCCGTTTCTGCAGCAACCTTGTACATATATAGGTGTACATATCCCGATACGCACGCATGCACAGCGCAGCGAGCGGGATGTTCTTGGCTGGCGGGGGGCTGTTCCACGCAATGGAACGAACAGCAGCGCAAACAACTCCCCCCGCCGCTGGCGGCCAGCGAGATGCATGCAGAGCCAATGCACACATGTGGAGTGCACACAGAGTACACGGGACGCACGCCGTGGCACCGCAACACGGGTGGCACTGTGCCGGAAGCCCTTGCCGGGCTGCCGGGCTGCCCGGTGCACACCGGCGTTCGCCTCCTGTCCCACCCAGCGCTGCCGCCAGGACTCGTCTGCTGAGGTGAGATAGCTGGCATTGTCGGCTCCACATGCATCATAAGCTGTCGGCTGTGATGCAGGGTTCAGCCGGTTCCAAAGCATTCCCTGTCGCGGATCGGGCTGGGCTGATGGCCCCAGAGGTGTAGAATGGAGATACAGGCAGCACCGTCAAGCTGTGCGCGTGCCCCAGTCGCCGGGCCGTGCCTGACCAGGCATAACTGTAGAGTGCGCCACATATGTACTCTACAGTCAGTCAGTTGTGTGCCCATCTGTTGGAGGGCAATCACCGACTGCGCACACAAGGCCAGCGAGGACGATAGATATCTATATCTATATCTACATATGCACGCGCACCGTCCGTGTACCACGCAGACATACATCTGTATGTAGCCGGCGCACATCTGCTATCTATCTATCTATCCGTCTGTCCATCATGCTCTTGATTATCTAGATGTACCTATAGATATCGGGCGGGTGGCCTGTGCCGTCCGATCTGTGTCGATATCTGCTCTACTACACATCCGATCCAGATCGCGATAGCCAGTGCATCGTGCGCGATAGATAGAGTACATGCCCTCCCTCCCTCGTCTCGCCTACTCTAGATAGACTGCATACATACATGCTGCACCGCGCTCACCCGCGGATCTCCCCCGCCCGCGCACATCGGCAGCCGGTCCTCTGCGGGGTATGATGTATGTAACTGGATATGTAACGTCTGAGGAATATCTACGTGCATGGATACTCTCACACATCTCGCCGGCAAGGCTGCGCGCTCTTCCGCGCACACCTCGGGCGGCTCCCCACGTCGGGCGCCGCGGCGCTGCGGGATTTGTCACGCTTTGCGCCGCCTCCGGCTGCATGTGGTGCTCCCTCTTCGCGCGTGGCTGGCTGTCCACCGGATCACACCGCTGTGCGCAGGCTGAGGGGCGCTATCTGCCAGTCGTATCTGTGCAGCGGAGTCGTGCGCGAGGAGACCGCAAAACACGCGGAGGAATATGGTAGGAGTAGGAGCATGTAGGAATAGACCATACGAACGTGCATCGACGAGACGGCACCGCGTTCCATTGGACGCGCCAGTGCACGTGGGCGCGCCGCTCACCCCCTCGGCAGGGCCGTTGCTGGTCGCGCGCGGTTGATGACGGAAAAAAAACAAAAAGACAAACAAACAAAAACAAACAAAAAAAAACGCCAGCTCTGACCCCCGCCTCTTCTATTTTCGTTCGCTTGCCCTTCGCCCCGTTGTGTAGATACGTATCTATCTATATGTATCTATATATATACAGGTGGCACTACATATGCATATCTGCAGGTGGCACAGCATATGCATATCTGCAGGTGGCACTACATACATAAACACATACATAACCAGAGTGTAGACTAGATATGTATCTAGGGTTGACTAGACTAGCTTGTCCGCGCGTGCCTAGACTGTGCTTCTGACCCCGCCCCAACCCCGCATGTCTAGCTGCCGATCAGCGGGGCCAGCCGCACATCGGACGAAGAGCCGAACATTTGCGAACTGCGGCATGCACGGGATCGCCCGGTTGTCAGTGCGAGGGAGGCAGGGGGTAGGGCCCTGCACCAGTCGCCGTGGCCGTTGTATCAAGATATGTGTGTATCGGTATACGGTATATTCAGTGTAGAGCGAACGTCCCGGCGCGGGACGCCCCATTATATCGGTCTCCGTGGCTATTCCACCGGAGGCCGGTATGCCGACGCTATCGGTCTCGGTGGCTAGTCCACCGGACAATGCGC
>Ga0307508_10000471_pt1 | contig 48686 bp, 56 predicted proteins | sample 9_EM_MG_FD_203089 | JGI IMG/M metagenome (GOLD analysis project Ga0307508, IMG submission 203089) | Populus trichocarpa ectomycorrhiza microbial communities from riparian zone in the Pacific Northwest, United States - 9_EM | ecosystem: Host-associated > Plants > Roots > Unclassified | place... | reverse complement strand
GAGGGCAAAAGGGAGCCTGCACCGTGCCGCTACACGCGGACTGCGGCGGGGAAACGGACTGTACATAATACTCGTCATGATCTAGATAGGTCGCATACGAGTATAATGAATAAACAAAAAAAAAAAATAGTAATAAAGGGCTATCGTCACCGTTTAAAGCCGTAATTTGACAAGATGGTTCTTCTACTTTCTGCGGTCGATTTGGCCTTACACCTGACTTGATTGAACATATATTGGTCGAGTTTGTGAGGGTTGAAGTCCGATGTCGACATATTGTTTCTGGTTCCGTTGCGTTTCGATGTTGGTGGTGCACTGCGGCCGCTGCTCTGGTTGCGCCACACCGAGTTGTCCTGCCCTTGCATCCAATGGACGAAGAACCGCCCCGCTGCTCAGTGCTGGCAGTGCCGGTGTCAGGCGCAAACGCGGGACCCACCTCTTCAAGGTGTGCCCAGAATGGACGGCCTAGCAGAAGGTCCTGTGGGCAGAGGTACGGAAGGAAAGCGGGAGGGGGAAGCACCGGTTCAAGATCCGGGACCTCCTTGCCAGTGCGAGGTGTGGCCAGTCGGTACTAGATGGGCTTCGTCGCCGCCACGGGGTGGGGGGGCTGGTCCCGGCTGTGGAAGACGCGGGGAGCGAGGTGTCGGAATGGGAGGGAGCGTGAAGAGGAGAGGAGAGTGAAGGCGGGGGGGCGGGTGTCGGGGGGGCGCTTTTCCCCCCGACACACTCCTCCGTGGTGTCCACGGAAGAGGGAGTAAGGGGCGGGTTATGTTTTCCTTTGTTGTTTCTTTTGTTAGAATTCTTTTCCTTTGTGATTCCATTGGTGTGCGCTATTTTCTCATGGGACAGGGCTATGAATAAACAAACAAGCGAATTACGGATATCAGGGCGATTCGCTAATATTGGCCCTAGTTATGTGCGTGAAGAATCTTGTGGGTGGATTGTCCCCGTTAGTGAGAGGTGATGTAGTTAGCGTTATCTAAGTAAGTGATTTTTCACGATTATCACCGCGCGCACGACAAGAATAAAAAAAGGTGCAACAGAAAACTCGTTCTGCTTTTAAAATGAAAAATGAGCGTGTTCAAATGTCGGGCTTATACAGTGTTGCTACACCACTACTTCCGCCCCTCTTTCCAGTCCGCTTCCTTGCGAGGGGGTGTCGCGAGGGAGCCTAAGCGGAGATGGCGACGTTCTCGGCGGCGGTGGAGACGCAGCGACGGCAGCCTCCCTTCTGCGCAATGTCGGCCTGATGGGCGGCCATGCGCTTCTGGTCCGCAATCGGGTCCGCGGACTCGCCCTCGAGTGGCCAGCTCAGGAACGAGTTTGTGTAGTTCGGCTCATAGTCGGCAGGCAGAACCTCGAGGCGCTTGCCGTAGTTCGTTACCTTGGTCTGCGACGTGCGTCAGTATGTATACCGTGGGAGGAGGGACATTGAGGGACGCACCCAGTCACGCTTGACGTTCTGCAGGTCCTTGGAGAAGTACGCGAAGGAACGCTCGAAGATCCTGCGGTTGAGATCGGCGCCCATCTGCGGCTTCATGTCGACGTAGGCCTCGTAGGCCTTCTCCGGCTCCGCCAGGAGGTAATCGGTCGCCTTCTTGGCAGCCTTCATGAACTTGGCGACCTTCTCGGGGTTGGCGTGGAGGAAGGCATCGTTGGCTGGAGGTTTGTTAGTGCGGATTGGCGGGAGACAGTGGGGCAAGAGCGCTCACCGATGTAGAGGATGGAGCAGAAGCAGCAGCATCCGAGCTCGGCGAGCTCGTCGATGCGAAGCATCTGAACGTCGTCGGTAGGACGGCCCTGCGTCTTAAGCCACTCCTCGAGCTCGACCATCTGCACGTTCTCGAGACCGATACCGGCATCAATGGTGCCGCTGATGATGGCCTTGGACACGTCCATTCCGCAGCGGATCGCGGTGTAGTCGGCGGGGGTCATGCCGTAGTGCTTGGTGAGCTCGTCTATTTGGATCTACATTCCCGTCAAAATCAGTATTCCGTACGGCTGGGTGCGCGGGAGACAGAAAAACACCTTTCCAAACTCTCCTACGTATCCGATGCGCTTGCCGTATAGCGACTTGAAGTCGGCGGTGATGCCGGAGTCCTTGAGGTAGACGACACCGGTGAAAGGCTCATCGAGGAGGGATCCGACAGAAGTGACCGGGAAACCGCGGGCCTTGGCGGCAAGCGTGTGGATCATCGCCTTGAAGCCCATGTCGATCTTGCCGGAGCCGATGATCTCGGTGACATCTATGCTCTTCCGTCAGTACTTCTCGTCGAACGAGGATAGGCTGGGTGTTATTTACCGGAGGGATCAGTGGGCTCCAAGATAGCAACTTTGATATCCTCGTCGGCGAAGTAGCCAAGCTTCTGGGCGAGGTACAGAGGGGCGTGGTAGGGGGTAGCCCTCCTATAGCGTCTGTCAGCACCGATATTCCTCCACCATATTAACTTGGACAGGACCGATCGCATACCAGTTCAAGCAGAAAGTGATCTTGTCGGTCGACATATCTACAACCAATGTGAGCATCACCTAACCAAACCAACGGGGGAGGGATGATAGCAGAGCCAGTCGAAGAAAAAAAGCATATCTCCTTCCGCTAGAATTATCTAGGATCAAGTTCAACCGGTATAATCTCAGAACGAATCCCTCCCCTTGTTTCTCGGTTAAGAGAATTCGAGGGAGGGAGACGGACACCCGGGAATGCTTTTGGGTCGATTTGGTTCTCAAGTAACCCCAATCGAAGAAGAATACCTCCTGCGACGCATAGCAAGCCATTTTCTTCTTCTTTTTTTGCGAGACACGGCGTTTGATCAGGATGTTTCTAGTGCGGATGGAGAAAGCGGTTTTGCGTTCGTCTCGGCTTGCTGCCACCGCACGGCTGGCATACTTGTAGAATCAGGTCTGTGTGGTAAGTCGTTTCTTTCTGTCAGCGTTTTCTGTTCAGTATTCCGCGGGAAAGGATCAAGATGCTCAGAAACTGAGGCGAATCGCGATGCGCGCATATGCTTACGGAATTGATGGATAAGTGTTTGCGTTGGATTTGTCGGGCAGTTGATAGAATTGACTCGACGGGTCGAAGGTGAGCGGAAAGGGGAAGGAACAAGGGAGGGAAGTCGGGCTTGAGGCTACATGAAAGAGGGGTAAGTGATGAAGATTTTAACCGACTCATACCGAGAAGCGTTTAGCGCATACGGAACTTGCCGCGTGACGTCTGCCAAGCAAAGCCGTCCAGCATCAGCGGCAACGTACGGAGCTTTGAAGCAGACAACGTTCACGATGAGCCCTCAAAAGATAAACCATAGGTCTGTCAGGTTAGATCAATCGTTTGAGCTCCAATGAGAACACATGCTATGTTGTCTATTTTTCGTGCAAAGGCCAATTTTTATTTTTTTATAAGCTTGGCAGTGCGAGTGATATTATATGGCGGCATTTCCTATTTTCGCCGTGTACTCACAGTTCACATTGCAGCCTTGGGGCATAGTCCGAGCTGTGATCACAGAGTCAAAACCGAAAGCGTGAGTTTATATCCACCCTCAAATCCAACACTACCATCTGCCCTCCCGTGCCCCCGTCCGACGAACAATCACATCCGCAACGCATCGCGAGCCGCACAACAGCCACAGCTCTATCTGGTCTGTCGACTGCGACCACGGAAGCAAGTGTCTACGCGGCATGCAGCATCTACCTTTCCTCAAAGCGAAGATCATCGCGCTCCACCAGGCGTCAGCCGATTCACTTGCCGGGTACACGAGCCCTCTTCTCTCATCGGCCGAGCGCGCCAGACTCCGTGAAAAGTTCGGGCACCACGAGACGACGAGAGAGAAATTCTACGCGGACATTCCGGTCGGAGGAACACCGTGCCCGCCGCGGCCCTCGGCGCTCACGTGGCTCGAACGCCGCCAGCTCCGCGAGCAGGCGCTTCAGTTCGGAGTCAGGGGAAGTCTTCATGCGGGACACGACCCGGCCAGGAGTCTGCTGGCCGATCAGTCGCCATCGCCCGTTGCCGCAGTGCGGCGTGGCGGCTTCGCTGCCAATGAGAATCCCTACAGGAGGCGCTTAGCACTCCGGTCGTGCCAACTCCGTTCATGCGACTCGCCCGGACCATCCGCGCGCCGACCCGGGCAATGCGGATACAATCCAAGCCGCAGTGAAGCCACCGGCGGGCGTGGACTTGGCTTCGCTTTGGAAGAGCGCATCGCCAACGGAGATCCGTGGGGACGCTTCGACGACGCTCCGGGAGATCTCGATTCCACATCCACCTACATCAGCCTCCGCCCTGAGGCCGATGGAGGGTCGATCCGGAGTCCACCCGCAAGCTGCTGCCACGTCTCGACACGCGCCGCTTTTCCTGCGGCACCTCCCCCAAGCCCCAGCGTCAACACTAGGTCAGCTTCGCCAGCCGCACCCAAGCCAGCTCAAACTTCCATTCCGCACCCCGTCAGCGCAATTTCGAGGCGGAGGTACCGTCCGCACATGGTCCTGCGCGGCGCGCCCATGATCCCCCAGCGCCGCTGCGTCCTCGGTGCACACGCACCTCTGCGCCGCAGCGGACCCGACATCTCCAACATCCTCGAGCTCGCACTCGATGAAGCGCGGCTCGGTCGCATTGAGGCTGAAGCCTTACGCGTGCGTATTGACCAGGAACTCAGGAAGCGCAGGGAGATGGAGACGTGCGAGGAGGGGTTCGAGAGTGCTTAATGAAGGTAGCCGGCATGCTCTTCTAGATCTCAGTTGTATTTCTTGATAATTGTAACTGCTGTTGCGTATTGCCTTGTATTCGCCGCCCGGGACCCGGCGCGGATCCGGTTGTCCTTTCGTGAGTTGTGAGCCCGTGCCATGAAGGGTAAGATTCGCCAGATGATCACGGTAGCTTACCTCTATGAATGGCGCCTCCGGGTTCCTGTAGACTCCAGGGCCAATGGAGCGGCCGTCGGCTCGACCACGCGCGGACGAATCCCTGGAAACGCGTCCCCCGACAGTCAGTGTTCGCGAGTGGAAATCGTGCCTCGGAAGGGGAAGGCCATGGACACGATACACGTAGCACCGATGGGAAGCGTACAGATACGGAGAAACGTATGTAAATATAAGGGATGGCTACTAGTTGCAGCCACGATTGGCAGAAACGTCGAGCCTGCCAGGCAGCTTAGTCGCTTTATAAACTCACCAGCCCCACATATGGCCAAGAACAGACACCCATCACCTCAACTCACTGCTGATCACTGCAGGTCACCCCAGCCCACTGAGCCTCAATCCCGATAATTCTATTCATTGAAGCCGAAGTCGCTCTCCACCTCTTTTTCCTCCTTGGTTCGCGTCGGCGGGAAGCCTCCAACAGCACTAGCATCTGCTACGTACACGCATCAGTCGGAAACAGCGCCTTCAAAGATCCTCTCGTCCTCACTGTTCAGATCGCGAAAGAGGTGTGGGCGTGGCGACAGTGGCTTTAGTGGGGGTCTGCTGGGGCTTCCCGGGTGGCTGGAGCCCTTCAGCTCGGGCGACAACATGGGGATCCGGTCGCTCGCTACCTCCGTCATGAGCAAGAGGTCGAAGGGCGCAACCGGTTCGGATGTGGGACGTCCGCCTTGAGTCAGAACTGAGGATCGCTCCGGCGATGGCGCTAGCTGCTGGGCGGCGCTTCCAGGCCCGCCTCTGACAACCCGGATGGGCGCTCGCGGATCCAGGGTTGGGTTCCCCACCTGTGGCCTGTGCTTCGCCACGCGCGGCGCACGGTAAATCCGCGTGGCGGACGGCGGTTGGCGGCCCATTCTGGCGACTATCATTTCGGCCTCCCGCGGCTGCAGCGGCATCTCGCTCTGCGTCAGCCGCCCGTGGATCTCCGCTGCGAGACGCCGCGCAGCCTGCGCCGACAAGCCCGGGAACCAGCCCGCCGTCGGGTTGGGGTTCTCGGCGTCCGCGCGGAGAGCGGCCCACAGCCGCAGGGCTTGGTCCACGCTGAGCTGCGGACTCATGACGACCGCGCGCAGCCGCGCCGTCCACACGTCGTTCTCGCCGGCGAAACCCGTCTCCTGTTTGAGCCGCGCCCCGAGCGCCACGCACAGCTTCCTGACTTCGCTGTCGGAGAGAAACCTCTCCTTCTCACGCCGCTGTTCGGCGGTGAGACTGAGCAGGCGACGCATGTCCGTCAACACGGCTACCGCGAGCTTGCGCGTCAGACGCTCGGAGTGCACGACGGTTTGCAGATGTCTCAGGAATTCGGCCGATGCTGCGGCCTGCTTGGCAGTGGGAACTTTGGCGCGCTGCTGGCGGGGCGACGGGCTCTTGTCCGGCGAGTTGCGGCCAACACGGCCAACGCGGTTCCCGCCACGGGTGTCCTGTGTCTGCGCCGGAGCAGTCGGCCTGTTCCGGCGGGTCCCTCTCTTGCGATCGGTGTTGGGCCGCAACCGAAGCAGCGGCTTCTCGCCCGAGCCACCACTGGATGGAGGTGTCGGTAGAGGTGCCTTTGGAGTCATGGTTGGTGCGGATGGCTGGTCCAGACGACTTGCTCCTATCTCGGTCGCAGACAGAGATGGGTAGATGGGTGTATACGGAGCGTTCCGCGCGCGATCTCCGATGTCGTAGCCACCGGGGGCGTGTCCTGGATGGTGCAGGACTATACTGTTTTACTACACTTGTCGAAGGGTGTAGGGCGGCTTTGATTCGACCGGTTTCTGCGGGCGACCCCCGGGGATTGATATAGAGATCTGGCAGCTCGATTCAAGCTGTCCGTCTGCCGTCGCGCGGAGTCGTTCAGGTTGTCATCACGCCGCGCCGCCAGCATGCAATCGAGTCGAAGCGTGCCGTGAACGCTGTTCGTGACGACCGCGCAGAGCTTCCTCGCGGTCTCTGGACCGACGGAGAGTGCGCATTTCTGTCCGAGTAAGCCAGTGGAGTCCACGGGTTTTTTTGTGCGAGTAATTGTTACCAAGAGTAAAAAAAAAGCCGTTTGCTTGGGCGGTCCATTTTCCGTGAGTGAGTTCCGATGTGTGTATCCAACCGAACCATTCGTGTATACATGTACATAGCGCAACTTGTGCACCGTCGTAGCAGCTTGAGGAATGCGTTGCTTGGTGGCCGCGCGTCTCCCGTTTTTTCATGATTGCCCACGCGTGGATTCGATGGACAATAGTGACCTCCACCTTCCGATGAGATCCACTTGTTTGACTTGGCCTGGCCAGATATCTATCGTTCAGAATAGAAGGCGAATAAAGAATGGCGGCGTTGCGCGGGAATTATAGCCGCGTCACGTGACCTGCCCTGGGCTGCCGACGTTGACTCCCGCTGGAGAGAAACCTCATGACAGGCAGCTGCCTCACAACGCCCTTGTCCGTACCGCCGATCCAGACAAAAAAAACAGAAGCCTTGCGACATCGGAAATCCGCGGACACGTGTTTCGCTTATGCAACCCTCCCGCGGTAGTTATGTACTCCTATCGCTGACAACGTGACCTAACGATAGTTACATAGTCAACCGCACAAAGCGCAATTTGCGGATACCGGCTCCGGCTTCGCGGGAAGCTACCGCACCAGAAGTCGGAGAGGCAGGAGGAAGGAGAACGGACGGGAGAATACAGTCGCGATACCTGGAGCTATCCCAGCGTCCTCGTCTCCTCATCCAAACTCCAGTACCAGCACTTTGGTCTGGACCTACCATCCCTTCTGCCACCCCCAGTGTCGAAAGCCGTTGATGCCAAGGGCCCAGCAGAATACCGACTACCATCCTGACGGAGCCGGTCCGCCGCTGTACCGACTCCCTATCAACGGCGGGTATCTCGGCGGTAGACGGAGGATATTTCGTGGCGTTCGACCCGGAACGCACTCAGCGGGTGCTCAAAGCGGTGGGTAGACTTCAGAGTGCGCCGCTCAGCTGCTCCTTGTTATTGAGTCTATTCTAATTGCGTGCAGACTGACGCGTCTCGAGACTGTGACGGTGTACGCTCCTGTTTTCCCTCTGCATTCACAATCACGGACTGGTGACGCCCCCTCCACACTGCGCCCACCATCTAGACGCAACGGGATGGTAGTAAAATCCCACCTGACTCCCTAGAGACCACGACGCATCAGAGCGCTCCACCCCGCACGATCCGCCACGAGCCGCGCCGCGTCCACCGTTTCCTCCATCTCTCGCTGCTCGATGCGCCTACCACTGCAACCAGTCGAGCTCTCTCCCTGCGGCGGACCGGTGTTCACCTGCTTTTATTCGGACGCCGCCTCACCTCGGCGGGTGATGCTCTATGATTCCGAGCCGACGCCAGCCAATCGGAACGCTTGCTCATGTTTCCAACACGGGGCGGCCCCCCATACTCTGGCAATTCGAGGAGCAGCCGTGACCTCCAGCCACCTACTTACGCCTGACTCTTGCGGCCACCTCGTAGCAATGCCTTCACGCGCCACTGCTGCAGAATAGGTACGAAATACTTCAAGCCGTGCTTTGTATCACGTCCGCTGGCTCCAACCGAACCGAAGGTGCGGGTGCGAGTAAGCACGATCGGGCCACACGCCTCCTCCCCCACGAAAGCCCGCGGCTGAGTAGTATCCCACTGTGATTTTTCCGTTTTCCTCTTTGCTTCCGGATGGATGAGCTGCGATGGCGTGCTTCCTTCGCTTCTCCGTGGCACCACCAACAGGCGCCGAGGCGTAGTGGCGGTGCTGCCGAGCTACCCCCTCTCGAGATACCCCGCCGCGGAGAAGCTTCCGCTGTAGAACCCGTATGTCGGATTGAACCGTTGATTGCGTGCGGCTTGGGTGTAGTGCACGCTGCTCCACTCCATCCGCTCCATTTGTTCCATCCGTCCCCCCCCCGCTCTCGCCCATACCACCAACCGGCTCGACCACTCCGACGTTCGCACTTGCCAAGAGCGTCCAGAATTTTCCGGGCATCGATCGTCCGCGCAGAGCGGCGGTCCCCTTTGTTGGAAATGCTTCTCGCGCGTTGTTCGGATTTGGCGCTTGTGCCTTAGAGTGTGTTGAGGACGCGATTACGTAAGGCGCAAGCGGGGAAGTGCGAGCGGAGGATCTTTGTTCTGCGGGTTCTTTCTCTTCTTCTTTAGAAAGATAACCATCGAATACTACAACGGAGTTGTGAGCCGTCCAAACGACCAGCACCCGTACACCTTGTGTGTATCCTCATCTCATACAAAATTCAGACGGATCAAACTCTTATTGTTTATTTCCATCTTCATTGCTAACCGGTATTCTTTCAACACCCTTCCGCGCTTGGTCACATTCACGACTTCGGCAGCCATAGATTCCTCCTGCTAGTTCTTCCAGTGCCACGTCGTCCCCCGTTGATTTGTCTGGTTTCCTGTATAATACAAACCCGGTTGGTGACGAGCTCGCGCGCGCGCCCATTCCTTCGACCCTCTCCCCGTTCCTACGCTCCAACGGGAAGCGCAGAGATCTCACAGGACCAGCTGATCTCGGCGGGTTGGAGGCTTTCGCAAGAGTTTTGTGTGGTGTGGTGACCGGATCTTGGCTTGCGTGTCAGATGCTTCCTCGTGGCGGCGAATGAGTCGTCTGCAAGACGGAGGAGGGGAAAGTGTTGAAAGAGAGAGGGCGTTTGCTTACTGTTGTTTGCGTCACCGACATCCGTTCTGCATGATAGCTGGATCGGGCCGTCGAATCGGCCACGAGAAAAATGGCTAAATACAAATTGCATACCGCTTTTCGCCTGCATATCTGTTAGTAATTACTGGGGTGATGGACGTCCGGGGGTGACGGCTGGCCGAGTCTCCGAGCACCGGTCCGGGAGAGAGCCTTCCGTCCTTCCCCTAGGACGTGTAGCTGAGGCCCGTTGTGTATAGGCGTACGGTGTTCTGCTGCGGCCGTGTACATATCTTAGCCCTAATTCACTATCTTCATCTCTAGATCTATCGATCCTTATATTTCAACAACAATATTACCCACTTCCATTCTATGATATGTACCTATAAGTATCCCGTGGAGACAGAATCTTCTTCACTCGAGTCCAAGTTGCCTTGGCTTGAGCCCTTCGGGTGGATTCTCTCTTTCGCAGCTTGGGTCCATTTATTGCCGCTGAATAGTTGCACTCCTAGTCGCGAGCGCGTATTCTTTCGAAACGGTTATGAGGCCGATGACAGCGCGCTATCCGAATCCGCATGTTATGATTTGGGCCGCTCGGATAAAAAACTGATGAAGCAGAACCAAAGACAGCAAGGCATCCAGGATCTCTTCTACCATAGTTACAAGATAGCTAGGCTGGGCAAACCTCCATACGTCTAGTCGTACGGGTGTGGATCACGGTGCCATTTGTCAGCCTACTTACATATCTACAGTAAGAAGGGCCAAGACATTTTTTCACGTAGCAACAGCGAATTTAGTGCAATGCTTATTGATCTCCGTACCCCTGGGAAGGGAACTCCGGGTAGAGATTGAGCGTCGAACTTGTGCCCGGTACCAGCGCCCCTCCCCCCCCCCGCCGGCTACAAAGAACAACCCTCTCCCTCCACCCGGAGCCCCGTCCCATCTAGAGAGCCGCTGCTTTCTCATTGCCCTCCTCCGTCCTCTCCTTCTGCGCCTTCTGGTCAACCTCGGCGGCGTCCATTATCTCCATCACCATCTGCAGCTTCCAGGTGGAGTAGTTGGCGACCTCTTCGGAGAGGTAGTGGTTGCCGAGGAGTTGGATCAGCTTCTCCGCACCCTGGAGGCGCTCGATGAGCAGCCAGTCGGGCTCGCAGAACGTCTTTCCGGGCAGACCGTCGACGACCCTGCCCCAACCGGCGATGATCTTGGCCGCCTGGCGGACGACCAGGACGTTCCGGTTGGTGAACGCGCCGTTCTTGGCGAACGCGTCGCAGTTCTTGTGCAGAAGCCGCTGCTGCACATCGAGCGGAAAGAGGAAGTCGACAGGCCGGGACCGCTTCTGCGCCGGGCCCTCAAACATCCCCCAGACGCCGCTCTCCCACGCGCGGATCTCGCGGCTCAGGTGAGCCGCGTCCAACAGGCGCTCGTTGTGGGTGAGGAAATTGGAGATCACTGTCGACACGGTAAGCTCGAACTGAGCGTAAAAGTGGGCCTGACGCGCGGGCGCGAGCGAGATGCGGTGCGTGCGCGGCATGTTGCACTGGTTGTCCGACGAATGCTTGCATTTGATCTTGAGGATGTCGAGGACTTTCTCGCCGATGCTGCGGTGCTGCTCGGCCTCGGAGCTCTCGGTCGTGGTCGTGGTCGCGGTGTTGCGGGTGCGGTTGATGTGGTTGACGAGTTCGGCCACCGTTGGGGTATTGTCTGCTGGCTGGTGAGGTGCAGAGCCGATGATGGCCTGCTTCTGCTGATAGCTCCGGTTTTGCTCAGCAACATGACCGAGTAGGGTTTCCTTGAAATTCGAGAAGTTCGCTGCCGGCTTGGGTCTCGCCTGGTGAGCCTCGTCGTCAGTTGCTCGTCCAGTCAGGGCACGAAGCGCTTCTACGGCGCCGTTAGCGATGAGCCAGCGGCTGGCGAGGGGTCAACGATCAATCACTCACCAGAGTGTCGACCTTCGCAGTTGTTTCCGTCACCACCGCCAGTTTCTGGGCAGCAATCAGCCCCCAGACTCACAACCGTCAACTAACAGATAGAAATGGATGGATGTAATCGCTTACGGTTGCTCGCAACTCCAGACCCCAGGTCTAGCTTGGTTGCGTGCTCAGACTTGGTCGGTTCGGACCACTTCCTTGGTAGAGGCATCATAGTCGGTTGAGTCATCTTGCTCGGATCGGACACCATTCGCTCGCTTGTCTTCGGTTCGGACGCCTTCCTGTCCCACTTCTTCGTCTCTGACAGCTTTCTGATTCCCGGCAATCTCCTGCGGCCAAACAGCAGCGATTCCTTAGGCGCTTCGGCCACAGTAGCAGGCTCGAAGTCTCCAGGCAGGTTGTTCGGATTTTCTGAGCCCGGGCCGTGTTTCTTGTATGCGGTTGCGAGATCGTCCAAGATAAAGTGTCGCACCGTCGGGCCGGGGAGACTCTGGCCCAGTGGCGACTCGATGTTGGGAGACGTGTGGTAGCGCGCGGGGAGCGGCGCACGCTGCGGCTGAGAGTGTGCGATCGCCTGCATCAGAGGATTAGGCACCGTGGGAACGCCGGGTATGGCCACGTTCTGCGGAAGCTGCTGCTGCTGCATGCCGTGGTATCCGTAACCCAAGGTCGGCTCCTGCTCAGGCAGGCTCGAGCCCAGCTGGACTTGCTGCTGCTTCGTGCCCAGACCGGCACTTCTGCCACGCTGCTGCGCGGCTCGAAAGTCCCTCAAGCGCTGCTCGGCTTGCTGTTCGCATATGATATCTCCCTGACGGTGGGATTCGTACTGCACACGCTGCTCGGCTGGCATTTGCACCATCCGCTCACGAGGCGAACCGTACTGGTGGCGACCTTCCTCGTGCAGACGCTGCTCCCCTTGTAAAGTGCGGGTGGGAGGGGAAACACACTGACGACGGCGTTCTTCCTGCAGACGCCGTCCGGCCAGTCTCATCCCCTCCCGAGGTGACAGCTGTTGACGTAGATCGCCGTCCAGCGGATGCGGTTCGACGTGCCTCAATCTTCCGGGAGGAGAACCGCACTGACGGCGATGTTCTCCCTGCAGACGCTGTTCGGCCTGTCTCACCACCTCAAGAGGAGACAGCTGCTGGTGAAGATTTCCCTGCCGTAGGTGCTGTTCGACATACCACGCTCGCTCGGGTGGAGAACCATACTGGCGGCAAGTTTCTTCCTGCCGATGCTGTTGGCGCGGAGGAAAATACTGCCGGTGATTCTCGGCCAGCTCATCACCGGTGTACAAAGCCAGCGTTTCATCCGCTGCGACCCAAAAAAATTTCAGTGCCGATGATCGTCACCAAAAGCAGACAGAAGGTATCACTCGGTGGAAGATAACTTACACCCATCGTACCAGTGCGTCGAATTTCCGGTACCAAACTCGCTAGTGTCTGTGCCACGCGAGGCATCCGAGGCTTGAGACTCGGTCGATGCGCTCGAGGCCTGGCGCTTAAGGTCGGCATTGAAATCACCGTGGTCGTTCATCGTGGCTGGTTGAGGTCAATTCTGGCCGGAAAGTTAGTAGCAATGGCAATGGATAGCAATGGGATGGATTGTGGGTTATTCTTTTGGCGTGTTGAGTGGTGAATGTTTTGTTGGGCGAGAGTGGATGAGGGGTTGAAGGATTGGGGAGATTGTTGGTAGGTTGTGAAGAGAGTGTGAGTACGGAGGGGAGAAGGGAAGATAGGGTCGAGTAAGAGGAGGCAGGTCGAAGAAAGTGATGTTGGGTTGGAATGAGAGAAGGAGAGGTTAGCGGGATAGGAAGGAAGAAGTTGGGTGAGAGTCGGAGGTGAGTGTTAAGACAATATGCTCGTACTGGCGAGGCAAATGCTTCTATCTAACCCTAAGCTGAGTAACTGAAGGGCACGCCCGAACAAGATGTGGCGGCGGGTGGCTATGTGATCCCGCGGTTTGTTCGTGTGATCAGGGCTACGCCCGAGGGTGACAATATCATGGCGAATAACGAAATTCGAATGAACAGCACCGTTTCAGCCGCTGCAACCAGAGACATGAGGGGCGGAAATACCCCCCGGTCAGAATCAGCTAAGAATACACCCACTTCTGAGTACATTTTAAGGAGATTATCGTCCCTCCGGTGCGTGTACTTGGTGGTTGTGCGAGTTCCGAAGGTGGCCAACAAGACTCCTCCTCGATGCTGTCGTATGGCGGCTGTAGTTCATCCGGATTGTCCACCAGTACTACAAGTAATCGGTGGTGGATGCGGAATTTTGTGGTCGGACGCCATCCACCGCCGTTGGCTGACACTCCGGAGTTCCTCCCTAGTACTGCTTACTGTGCTGGCTCATACGGCCGGACGGTGGCAAATATACCGATATCGTCTGCGATTATTCGGTCGCGGTGATTGTGGTGCTGCTACTGGTGATGGTGGTGACGGCTCATTGATCGCATGCGAGTCTGGTCCCAGTATTCGGTCACGGTGGTTGTGATGCCCCGGCTGAAGCAATACGAATTACTCCGTGACATCAGAATGTAACCACTCCATACCTAGGTTCCTTCATATTTTACCATTTATTGATTAATGGCGTGCGGCCTATATAGATCGTGGCGGAGTAAAAACTGTTCGCCTGGCCTCTGTCCGAAACCGGGCCTCGATCGATCAGCCTGGAGGCATGGCATCCGCAGACGAGGACTAGGGGGCGGGTCTCGCTTTCTTTTTTTTTCTTTCTTTTGTTCAGAATCTTTTCCTTTGTGATTTCTTTGACGCATATCATATCCTCTTAGGACAAGCCTAGGGGAGAGCAAAGGGGAGCTTGCAAGTGCCACCCTCGCGGGATAGCGGACGGGAACCGGTCAAAATTTACGCCGCCGTAGTCTAGATAAGCTGAATGCGAGTACGATTAAACAAAAAAACCTCGATCAGTCTGCCAGCGGCTCCAAATCCACTTGGGTTGGGGTGACGTCCATGCGCGGCTAAGTCACGTGCCCTGAGTGCTAGATTATGATTAGCGCTTAGCAAAATATTATGACGCAACCAGCCGCCTCCACTCTCCATTGTTAGTATCACTTGACTTATACTCGTAGTTTCAATCCATAAAAACGTTAAGTCTCCATCGTCGAAAACCTGCTGAAATCCGCGGCTTCGGCTGAGGTGTCGCTGGCTGGGACATACACTATGTACCCTTGACCCTTTTCTATTTCCTTTACCCTACGTGGTTTGACGCTTGAACCCATATTTCTTGGAAGGGCTAGTCGAAATTTTGCTAGTGCAGCAAACATCACCTTGCCGCTAAGTAAGTACTTAAACACCCGACACTACTAACGTCTTCTATCTCCTCACACATCTCACCCTCTCTCTTTTCTTCCCCGTTCCCTCTTCCCTCCTTCTTCATCTCTCCTCTCTCCTCCTCCCACCTGCTCCCCCTCTACAAACCCACCATACTTGAAACACCAACTTCAACATGTCCGACAACACCGTCGTCAAGAGGTCAGACAAGACCATGATGAAACGTATTTCTCTGATTCCTGCCTGTTTTCTTCGTTGACGCATCCCCACCTGACTTGACAACAGGCATCAAAGGATGGTGTTCCAAGCTCAAGGATCGCTTCATTTCTCTAATCGAAAAGAATGAGCCTGAGATCCCAAAAATGGTCATATCCGGACCGATGAATGTCGTTCATCGCTGCGGATCCACTGTCATCGACCCTAAAACGATGCAGCCTATCATGGTCAATGATGTTGAGTACGTGTTCTGTCCAGGGGGTCGTGAATGCTCATCGCATAGAATTGGAAGTTGACTGTGATGAAGTGATACGATGGCTGGCAACACCATGACTGGAGACGATATGCGCGACTACCATGGCAACAAGGACATCTCCGACCAAACCAGGATATTCAGCGAGAAGTAATTTGCAGAGCATTGCCAGAGGCTGTCAGTGGTGGATACAAAATGTGAGGGCGGTGTTTCATCTGTGCACCTCGCTTCTGGGTGTTTTTTTCTTGTTTTACGGTTTCGTGGGATAGGGAAAGTTGGATCGTCCTGTTAGCCACTTGTTCGCTTTTTGCTTAATGTTGAAAAGTCCGAATTCCATTGCTGCTTCAATCGTGTATCCTCGCCGCGGTCAACTTGCGAATCTTCAGCTATGTATAAACCCGAGCGCGCCTGAGCGACCCTGTGAATAGAATCTTCCGTGCCCCAGACGATAAAGCTGAACCTTTTTTTCCTTCAGTTTTCGGCATAAGCTAACCGAGTCACAACAAGTGCGAAATTTTTGGAACGGCGCGTAATCCCACGTTTACCCAGTACACCTCACACCGCAAGTAAATCTGAACCCCCGCACAAGCAGTCGATACTATGGAGAGAACCGCGACCGCTCATAGGAGCGTCCGGAACACTTCGGTGGCGGCGAGGCGTGTTATGCGTCCGCCTCCTATCCATATATTCCTTCTGACGGCGCGCAGGAAGTGATAGAGCCCTGCTCACAAGCAACGTTCGCAGTTTGTCCTTTCCTCCTCCCCACGAGACGTGTGCTGACTGACGCTAGTCCGTAGCCCACGGTCCCGCACCTGGGTCCTGCAGACCGCATAGGCCGGGCGTCAGAGCTCTCTGCGGGATCGCTTACTACCAGAAGAGTGCCGACTTACTATTGCGCAAGTTCCCGTTTGCGCAATTGGTCAGAGAAATCGCGCACGAACACAGCAACGGAAAGCGATGGGCTACACGGCCGGCACTGGCGAGACTCGACTATCGGGTGGCGGTCGTCGGCTATCGTCGCCCTCCAGGAGGCGGCAGAGGTGCTCCTCGTTCATCCGTCTAAAGATACGAACTTGCTGTGTGACTACTTCCTTCTTTAGGAGACTTCCGCCAGTGAGTAGGCCTAGGGCCGGGAGGGCTTATACGAGAGAACAAGTGCGCGCTACAGGCCAAACTGGTTACTGTCATAGTAGAGGATATGCAGCTCGCGCGTCAACTGCCCGATACTTGGGGTGGGCTTGGATAGGAAGGGGAATTCGAAGGGAGAGTGAGGGCGTGGCTTTGCTATGCGTGTCTATTAAGACTTGAGCGAATGCATTGCAGCGGCAGGACTTGACAACAGGTTGGCTTTGGTAACATACTCGGGGCTGCTGTGATTCCCAAAATACATCTTGATCCTCTGCACCAACTGTGATCTTACCTTGGGTTGCCTAGACAGTGAACCTCGCGAGGAGCAAGGTGACCAAGGTAACCTGTCGGTCGTCCTTTGACTTTGTAGTTAGGCGGACGCTATTGCCACTCAATGGACCCGTCGTTGCAAAAAGGCAACAGTCGTGAAAGAAGGAATATTGAGGAAGCTCGTTTGTACGTACGGTGGATATCAAGGAAGCGGCGAGTTTACAACACACCGGCACCGGGTGCATGGAGATCAAACTTATATAAAGATCTTCTGGTTAGCACAAGCGCTTCCTCGCAATCTTACCACCATGATGGCTCGTCCGTTGCCCGGACCCACAGGCTGAGCACAGCGTAGGCGCTTCACTTCTCGGCCAGGCATTGCCAGGATGGCAGGATGCGTATCAAAAAAACACCATGGCGCCTGTGCATGGAATACGAAGCCATTTCCTGAAAGCGTACTTGTGCGTGCAATCTGGAGCCTTCATACGCCGACGCGCCTATTGCCGTGAGTGCTTCAATGCTGGCTATCGGTTGAATTTTGGTTTCTTAGTCTGATTGGGCACGGCCTGAGATCATGGGATACACAAACTATCACCACCCTGCCATACCGAAAACCATCGGCGACTAGTGGCAACCTCCTCCAGTGAGAAACAGGAACAGGAAATACTCCATCCGAAAACTTTCACCCGTATCACCATCCCGTCTGCACAAAGTGATGTCTTTACGTGTGTTGTGCTCCTTCTCTTTCCCATCTTTCCCTTTTACCCCGGTGTCCTTGCTGGCCTCACCCCAGGCGGCAAGAACTCTCGTCAGCTCAGGAGATCGTGACCGCCGCGAACCGCCAGCGGAGCTTCGATGCCGGCCTCCTCCCTACGACCGAATGACAGCTCGCCTGGTGGCCAGTATCTCTCCGTGGGGCAGCCCGAAGGTCCAACAAAGGTCTCAGGATGCGGTGGATCCATGAGGATCCTTCGGCAATGCAGTACCGAAATGCTGTGAGAGTCCGCACTGTGTAAACCCGACGAGGAGACCTGCAGCGTGGGTCGGTGGTGTGTGTTTTGACGTTTGGCGCTTCGAGGCAACTAGGCGCCGCAGTCTGCTTGCAGGGATTACCAATCCGCTAGTTAGTATTAATTCGAGGTCGGCTCGAGGAACGTGGTTTGAACTCGAATGCTGCGAGCGGTAGGTAGGGCTATGGCGAATGATCTGCCACAGCCCTCCATTTTTTTGGGAGAAAGTCTACCCTATCCAACTGATCCTTGTACAATGTAATTAGCACATTTCTGCTTGCCTCTACTCGGGAATCTGCTAGTTGCAACATGAATCCTCCGCGGAGTACCGTCAAGGTGGGGCTCCCCGCCCCTCCCCCCACGAGATCGTCACGGACGAAACTAAAGACCCAATCAGCATTGCTCCGGTCAAATTGGTGGAGGATCTTACCTTGAGGAAGGAGGCATTCCGTCCCCGGGAGATCCTAACGGTGAACCAAACTACAGCCCTTGTCAGCGTAGTTCCATTAACTGTTGTGGATAATCTCACCTCTCGGGAAGGTATCTCGCCCCACGGGATCGTAACGGTGGACGAAACTAAAGAGCTAGTCAGGCTGGCTCTAATGATATGAGTGGATGGTCTTGCCTTATGGGGGAGGCATCCCGGCCGTGTCGGAACGCAGGGCAGGAAACAACATCTGTTTTCTTTCCAGGAAAGCAGACAGAAACCCGGATACAACGCTCGATCCGGAGCTAGCTGCAAAGTCAATTGGGACGGGAGTCCGTCGTCGCGGCGGGAGGGGGAAGGGGCCGAAGCCGGTGATTGCTGGCAAGGTGGAACCGCTGGTGAGGGGGAAGCGCTGACTTCATGGATTGCATCAAGCGACTGACTTCTGCTGGGTAATCACATAATTACATCTCCATGGCGTAATTATTGGACTGGGCTTCACGTTGCAGATAAGGTAATTCCGGGAGTAACAGTTGTAAGTAGAAGTTGAGTGGAGTAGAAGCTAGCTGTATAGGTGAATTACATACCTGTTGCGCAGGCTTGAATCCAGAAAAACAATCCGGGCGATGAGAAGCGACACAGCTCCACCGCTTTCCAACGTAGCATAATAGATATCCTCGATTGGGTTGGGGTGGAGTATCGCTGGGGTCGGCTTAAGTCTTACCGGGGACGAAGTACATAAGTACTTAGTCAGAAGAGACGTGCCCGTATTAGTAAGGGTTGTTCTTGAGGGAAAAATGTGAAATTTTCTGTTTGTCATTCAACTTGTACTTGTTCTCCGTTGTTTTTCAGGGGGCGGGTTCGGAAGAATTCTGATGACGGTAAAATACCGATCCTTTCTCACGCCCGATAATATGACGAGATTGAATATTCGAGCACAGCGCCAATCTCTCATTTCGATACAGTCTTGTCACAGCATCGCACCTGACTCTAATTTTAAAATTTGCCCTTCATTTTCCCACATGGGTTGCATACGATCTCGCTGACCTAGATGGTATCTCATCACTCGTCGCTGAAACATTGAAACCTTTGCAGAACGCCGGCCGTTTCTTGTGTCTCCTTTCATCTGGCCGATTAATTCGATGGCTGAACTAGAAAGGCCTTGGCGCCGACCGTGGAGAATGTTGTCTGCGGTTCATCTTGGCTGTGCTAGATCTTTCATTCCCGAAACTCGAACCCAAAGCCATAAAACCGTTCCCCCGGCGACCAAATCCCACCACCGACGCCTCACCCGTCAGTCCACTCCATCTTACTACCATAAAAAAACCTCGCCATTAATACGCATCCCCACCGGCAGACCACGACACGAAACGATCAATTCCTACTTCCTCATCGGGGCCACTCAAGCAGCGTCATGTCCAACATCTCCCGCGGACACAGAATGGGTGTCGGCTCCTTTTGGGGCCTGGTAGATAGCTACCCCTCTCGCCGTGAGATGAGGAGTCTATTCGCTGGCCCCCTCGAAGTTCTGGCTGCTATCGGTGAGAATACTGGAGAACTCGATGACGAAAACAACGTTGCCGCACTCAGAAACCTGCCCCGCATCCGTCTCAGGAATCGTCTGAGGAGTGAATTCTTCAATCACTGGAAGAGTCTCCGGGAGGATAGGGTAACCAAGAATCGACGCAACGATCACAGCGGAAACGGAGGTAACGGCGGAGACCCCGAACTCATCAAATCCGCTAGACTTACTGCTCACGGCGGCGGTAGCAGCAGTGGAGAAGAGACGAAGGAAGGAAATAAGGCTCCCATCGCTACTTTTCCCAGTACACCCGTGTCGGAGGTCAAGGCCCATCGCAGGCGTCGAGTTCTTCACAAACGCGCTACCTCCCAGAACAGCAAGAGGAACAAGCAGCAGACCTCCGCGCTGGGATCTAGCGAGACTTCTCATGCTGCGTTCACGTCTTCTGTTTCTCTGAGCGGAATCACCGGCGTCCAGGACCCTGTGAGCCCGAGAAACCCACCAGTCGTCGCCAGACGTCCCTCCTGTCTCGGTTTCAGGGAGAAACTAGGCAACACCGGATTGGGCAATCCCCTCGACACGCGCACCGCCGCTACTTTTCCTGCTGCCCACTGCAGCACTCCTCACCCCATTTCTGGTCGCACAGTTACCATTCGTCGTATGGAGGCCGGCGGAGGTCGTCAATTCATCGAAATCGACCTCGACGCTCTCCCGCGTGAGAGGCCAAAGCTGGGTGGAGGAATGTGCGGCATGAGGTTCGGGTCTAATTGCCACTGCTAGGGTGGTATTGGAAGCGATTTTCCAGGGTTTTTGCGGTTAGTTAATCTGGTTTTTTCCTGTGGAATGGAATGGAATGGTAAACTGGCCCATTAGTAGGTGAGTTAATGATTGAACGTGTTCTTGTGATGCATTTGCTATGGACTGCTACCTGTGACACAATGTGCGATGAAGATGACTTCACTGTTGCGATAGTGTTTCACCAGCACACGTGATGAAGTGTTCGATGAATCTTATGGCAATCTCAATACTGTAGGGATATACAGAAGTACAGTTACAAGATAACATGTCCCAATTCCCATTCCATAAATTCATGCGGGGAATCCACTCCAAACACACCGCGTGAGACAGCAATTCAGGGTTGTAACAGACAAACCGTAAAGCCGGCAACCCTTCTGATTGTCCACTCCCTTCTATTCAGAGTTAATTCTTCTGCTTTGGTCCGAGAACTGCAGCCACCGCAGCGATGACAATGATGGCGATGATAATGCCAACCACAACAGCAATCCCGACACCCTTGCGTTTGACAGCCTCCCTGTGTTCCTCGGCACTCAAGCCACCTCTCGTGCCATCCCAGTCTCGCTGTCCAAGTCTGCTCATGAGACGATTGACGACCCTCCTTCTCTTCTGCCCCAGGGCCGTCTCAACATCTGCTTCAACGTCTTGCCTGTAAGCATCGACGTCGGGCCAGCTGTGGACTTCACGGCGGTCGTACGCTTCAGCGACGCGACTGTTGGGCAGAGTCATTGACCTTCCGCGGCCCCCATAGGTCACAGCAGGGACTTGCAGACAATGCGAAGCACTGCTCACCGTGCGTTTCTCACCCACACTGTTCCGAGAAGACGCCAAAAACAGTGTGGCGTCGCTCAGATTGGTAGCAGCGCTCCCAAGGGGGGAAACGTGCTGAGTGCCGATGCCCCTCGGCGGTGACGCCATTGGAGTCGGCGTAGGAAACCTCGGGTACCTCGCCTCCATCGGAGAATCAACACAAGAGGTGATGCTGGCTGCGTACGATCTCGAGGACGGCTGAAGCGATTCCGAGGTATGGCTGTCCTCCGCATACGGGCTTGAGTAGACTGGCTGTCGGTATATGCTGCTGATCGGGGCAGGCATCGGGGGAGGGTCCAGGTACCTGCGCTGACGATCCGATCCAGAAGTCGGGGCCATGTGGGGGTACGAGGCGAGGGTGCGGCCAGAAAGGTGCTGGCTCGATCGAATGCCGCTGGTGAGTGACGAACCCTCTCGCCGACCCCGTTCCTCACTGGGTGGTTGGAAGGAGGGCCTGGTGGAGGTGATCCCATATTCCGAACTGCCGCTTGACAGACTGGGGCAACCACTGCTCGTCTCGCGATATTGCGAGCCAGAAGATGGAGCTGCGGCTGTGGCGGGATACAGACTTTCCCTTGGGAAATATCGGTACTGCGCCAAGTTCGAGGCCGCCACCTGCAAGCTCGGAACTCCGTAATCCTGGTGGATGGGGTGACTTCGCTGGTGGTTTGGGTCCATGGCTTAAGAGTGCGTCGAACTTGTTGAGCGGTGTGGAAATAAGCTTACGCTTCTGGTGGCTCACCCTCTCCGTCGAGTCGGGACACAGGGCAAGGAGAGGATGGAAAACTGGTCGAATGACGAGGGGCGGTGTCGGGATAGTCCGTACTAGTATTAGGGTGTGCGTGTAGGTAGGGCAGGTAGTGTACAAGTAAGTGGTAGATGGGTACGGGATAGGGCGGAGAAGTATGGATAAGTGGTTGGAATGTAAGGTAGAAGTATATGGGAAGTGGATGTGCGAAGGAAAGATCAAACTTTTGACTCCCCAGATCTGCTTCTGTTTCGCCTGGACGGAGCTTCGGGCGGCGAACAGCAAGGTGTTGGGATCTTTCGAGCCACTGTTCCTCCCGGCGGCAGCCCATGTCCGCAGATCTTAGGAAATACTTAGCCTTTTCGTCCGTTATTTAATTCCAAGCTCCGGATTCTTGCGCTCATTCCATGTGTGAAATTCCAGCATGTGGCATCTGATTGTGCCGTAGATTTTCCGAGTGATGTCAAGGTTCGGAAGGCCTAAAGCAAAGTGATGGTACTTCCCGGTGCCATACCAGCGGTAAAATTTGCCGCGCCTTTTCTAGCCGGCTAACAGGAAGCGCAGTACAGGCTTCAGCACTACGACACCTAGCTGTCAGTATTCCTTTCCCCGCGCTGCAGACCGTAACTGTGTACACAATACAGATTAAAATAGATGATATTCGTTGCTGTACGGTCATCAAAATGGTAATCTCTATAATGCTATCGATTTTGGGCTGTATACTACCACTCAAATCAAAAGCTTCGGCGACTGGCGAAGTGAATTCTCGATGTGTCGTATTCATGTTGGATCACTTGAGTGACAAGACGAATCAATTTCCCTCTAGGGTTATTTCCAGCATATACCCGTGCCCTATCGGTCTTTCTCCCTTTCACCATCTCTCTGTCACCCCACTTACCACCTCATCTTCCATCTCGCCTCTACCTCTTCTTCTTCTCCTCTCTCCATCTCTCTCCTTCCTGTCTTCCCTCCCCCTCATCTCACGCAACTTTTCCCTCCTCCCCTGCATCCTCTATCCTTCTCTAACTACTTCGACCCAGTATACTCTCCCACTACTACCATCTCACCTTCTGCAACTCCTTGTACTTCCTCATCCTTCAGACCACAACCAACGCTTCCGCCCCTATTGCTCAACCCTTCTACAACTCTGTCGATCTCTCTTTGTCTCTGACTATATCACCATTCCTTCCAGAACCAGTATGTTCTCTTGATAGTGCATCCTTTCAACCACCAATCTCTTCCTACCCCTCTATCCTGAACCCCCTATCCAACTCCTCTTACCCTCAAAGATTGTCATTCCTTTTACTACTGTAGCTGCTGGACCACCTCAGCCTGCACCCACTACTTCCCTCCGTCACGTTGCAAGATCTTACTACTGATATTTACCGTCTTCAGATAGAGATAGAAATATGATGCCTGGTGGTAGGCGTGGCCGCGGATGTGGACCGCATGGGCAGCGTGGACGCTTGACCTCACCATCGCATCACCCATACCACATGCAGTACAGCTACCAGCAGCATATGTTCACATCTCCGCCGAACTATCAACAGGGTTCAAACTATCAACAGACTTCACAGTGGCAAGGACATGGATACAATGCTTCTGGCGGAAGTCCACAGGGACATCACCGAATGGATAATCAATATAATTATCCAGGTGGAAGCCCACACTCAGTTCAGGTGGGCACGTATCAGCAGCCTGCGCAGTCATACTACCACTCGGGAGTGACCCCGCCGCAGTACCTGCAGCAACCTGTTCATTCAAACGCGGGTCCGCATCATCCGCAACCATTTCACCCACATGCGCCGTACGGAACACCTGGAATGGAAGTGCCTCAGCCATTTCATCAACAGCTTCCTCGACAGAGTCCAGTCTCTCCGTCACCGCGAGGCCGTTTCACACGGTCGAGAGATGCGAGGCGACAGAATGAGAGATCCGTTTCATTCCGTATGTCTCCTAGTGATTCTCGATGACGAACTGCGCATTTACTGATTTTTCTGTGTTTAGAATCTGGAATTGCAAGCTCACTTCGTTCAAGCCAAACCGACCCTTATGTGACCAAAGCTGAGTTAGACTCGGCTAAGCATCGGATCCAGAACCTACAGAGTGAAATTGAATGTCTGCGAAGCCAAATCGGAACCTCTACGCAGGGCGAAGCTGATCTTCCGGCGAAATGCATTGTCTCTGCTGGCCATCCGTCTGCTCTGGACATCAAGAGTAATGACAAGGGTGGGTCGAGGAATAGACGGCCAACATACCCAGGCTCATTGGCTCCGGAATTGTCTCAATTTGGTGGTGAAAAGAAAAATTCTCTCTTTGATGGTGAGAAAAAGAATGGTTTGTTTAATGCTGGTAAGAAGAATACGTGGGCGGGGGGAGAACAGACGGAGGGAGAACAGAAGCGCCCCTGGTTTGTCATGGGCAAGAACGACACCTTGGCGGGAAAAGAAATGAAGGAGAGAGAGAAGTGGAATACAGCGTTCGAAACGAACAGGAAGAGTACCGAGTCTAATGGAGACAAGAAGCAGCATAGGGCTGTCGGAGGTTTGTTCTCAATGGCGCGTTTTTCAAAAGAAAATCAGTCAAGCTAACATCTCCTCAGTGAGAGAGAGCCCAATTCACACGGAATCTGTCGAGGATTTTCCACCACTGAGTCCTCCTAAGCCGCCGCTTGAGAGCTTCAGTTATGCGCAAGCAGCTCGGACACTTGTTCCTCAGAGAGAGTCTGGTGGCGAGTCACCTGAGCGTCAGAAGGTGAGCGCTTATGTAAGCGCTCCTTGAGTTACAGAGCTAGAGGGCTAACATGGTGAAGAATCACTCTACGCCACCCCACGGAGCCACACTCTTCTCCGAGATTGTTCAACGGGGGCATGAGAAAACCTCCCGGAAGTTGACTAGCGAGGCTCTTCCAGCTCCGCCGACAGACATCGCCCCAGATGTTTGCGATCCCCTCCAACTTCAGACCCCGCCCGCAAGACTCCTTTCCCCAACATCTCCAGAGGTTTCCATCAAACTCTCTCTCGACACCAACGATCCGCAACAGTTTCCCTCACTTCCACTCGACACCTGTCCACGACCCTCTGCTCCGACGGAGTTAATGCATTCGATCCCCGGGGCGGCGCACAAACAAGCAAAGCAAGTTGCTGGCAAATCCAGAACGTCACCCAAAACATCCCCGAAGTCACAAGAGATCTACATTCCCCTCGTAGCGAATCCTGAAACTTCTCATAGATCGATCGATACTGGAGACGAAGCGTTCGAGTGGAAGACCGGATCGGTCGACACCACGGTGGTGCCGCCAGCCACTTCCCTTCAGAGGATGGAAAACACACTTCCAAACCAGAATGGTACGCACAAACTTGCCCCCGCGGCGACGCCAAAGTCGACGGAAGCCACCGCCAACCAGCAGGACGACCGCACCCCGAGCGACGTGGAGATATTGCATCAAACCTCTCCGGTAGCTCCGAAGGCCACTGCAGGAAATATTAAGAACAAAGCCACTTCGAAGTCTTTCCAGTTCAACCCGAGGGCTCCGGTCTTCTCGTTTACCAAGTCGAGCGGTGTATCCGAACTCCAGGGTGTGGGGTCTGATTTCTCTTGTGGGAAATTAAGCGGCGTGTTGGAACCCCATGCGCCGGAGTCGTATTTCACGGAGTCATATCTCAACAGCGAAGAGGATCTGGCTGCAAACTGGACGCCACCCAGTTTGCCGGTCCAGTACTCGCTGCTAACGGACAATCGAGGGGCCTATGGAGGTACCGTCTACTACGATAATACTGCGTACAACGAGACGTGGGCCACCGATAATCCAATGATGCCGATATTTCATCAGTTCAACGATCTCGAGGCCTACGCACCACCGATGCACGGTGAAACGTACTGGCCTGGTCGTTACTACCCTTCTAGCGAATCTCGAGTTCAAGGAAGCGATGATCCCTCATATGATGGAGGATTCGACTTCCATCCTCCATACGATTGGCGTAACGCAAGCCCCCGAGTGCGTTACCCAGATGAATCGCTGCCACTCGGCTTTACCCCTGGAGATGACTACATCCCTCCTCTTGTCCCTGGAAGTAGTGTTGTCTCATTTCCGGAACTCGAGAGTCAGCTGACTTCACGCTCCGGTACGGAGGCCAATCGGAATTTCACCCAGGACGGGGTTTTTCCTCACAAAATGCGGGGACAGGAGGAGCAGAATTTCGCTCAAGAAGGACATGGCCAGTACAAAGAGCATACGCCTCAGCATGAATACGGCCCTCTGGACGGAATCCAGCATGCGACTCATCAAAAGCATGGTACGAAGGACGAGCGGCCCCTAGAGACTCTGAAAAGTGCCTCCTGGGCAGAGATTTTCGAGGATGAGACTCCTGATGCGGATTTGGGACCTGCAGTTACAACGAAGCCACCTGTTATTCAAGGTACGGCGGCTGAAGGGGTTCAGACAATGACCAAGAAGTCTGATATCCATCCTGCAACCGAGGGGGTCGAGGTTTTCAAGTCGGAGGAGCCAGCTGCTCCGGATCAGATGCTGATGTCGAAGCAAAATCCACCACCGAAGCAGCATGCGGTGTTACCGTCAGTGGCTTTGAATGCGGCTACCAGCACTTTCGCATCCAAATATAAGCCGATTGTGTTTGGTTCTTTGGTCGGTCCAGGCACAGCTGATTCTGGCGACAAGGAAAATCCTACTGTCAGACAGGCTACTTGCGATGAGACTCCCCCGGTCGATAAGAGCGGGCCCACAGAGGAAAACAATGGCCTTCCTGATGTCACTGTCAAAAAAGTTTCCAGGGAGAAACCTGGCCGAAAGGAGCCAGAGTGGACGACTGTGGATAGATTCGGTAAATCTCGTCGTATCAAGGAGACGCCGGTGGTAGCAGTTCCCCTGACTAATACGCGTCCAATCACACATGTATCTGCTCCTCCGACCCGCTCATCGTCTTGGGCGCGCATTGTCTCGAGCTCTCAGCCGGCAACTCGCCCCAGAAGGGAAGTCAAGTCTCGCAGTGTGGAGAGACCCAAGCAGCCTGGAGCGGTCAGCCTACAAAAGCTCGACGCCAAGCGCAAGCTCTACATCGAGAATATCCCCAAGAACATCACGTATGAGGATTTCCTTCGTGACGTCAAGGGAGGATTGATCGACGATTGCTATGTGTCCGGCTTGTCTCCCGACTTGCATCAGCATACGCTGATCACCAAAGGTCACTTGCGGAAGGACGATCCGTGGTTCGGATATGTCACCTTTGTCGATGAGGAGGGTACTAAGAAATGCCTCCAGTACCTAAATTACCTAATGGCTCCGGAAGGGCCGCAGCAAGAGATCAAGCAATTGGTCTACAAGCCGAACGTCCCAGTCGCGACGATGAACCTGAAGGGTGAGCAGGTCAACCTCTACCTCCGCGAGAGGGACCAGCGGGACTTGCAGCCGGATGTCATCGATGTTGTCACCAAGCAGCAAGGTAGCCGCGTGTTGCTCTTTACCTTCCGGAGAAACGTGAACACGCGCGCACCCAACGTCGGCAATCCGGTCACCTGGGATGCTTGGCAACGTGGATTCAACAAGGAGGATGGGAAGGGCGCCCTGGAACTCCTCATGAGCGCTATCCAGGTGTTCGGTGGCACCCCCAACGTCTACACCGAGCTAGTGGAATTCTTGCCAATCGAGGACGTCCAGCCGACCACGGTCTCCAAGTTCAAGGCCCCAAAAACTTTCTTGGGTGCCAAGGACCAAGTATATCGCGTACGGATCTCTTTCTTGAGGGTCTCGATAGCCAGGAAGGTCAAGGAAGTGCTCGAGCGTGACAGTTCCTTCAAACAGCATTGCCTGATCACGTATGCGCCTGATCACTGCGCGGAGAGTATTAACATCCCAGTGGTTCAGGGTGATCCTCTCAGAGAAGATGGTGCGAAGAAGGGCGGTCCCAAAGCCCCCAGCAAGAAGGGCACAGATGGCGTCAAGCCTGGCTCCGCCGCGGTCAAGGAGGGTGGATCTGCAGCTAAACTGGCAGCCGGAGACTCCAAGAAGAAGTACCACAAGGGGAAGAAGGGGAAGAAATTGCCGCTCGACGCTGAGGACTTCCCTCCGCTCCCTGAGTTTGGTAGAGCCGCGAGTGCCTCCGATAGTACTACCCGCTCGGCGACCCCGGCCGTGTTGGACGGTTCCGTCTTGGGGGACACCTCTCCGATCGTCAATGACGAGACTTCGGTCGATTCTTCAAAGAACACTGCCGGCGAGGACGACTAACCGTGGAGTAATCTTTAGAAAAATTAGTGATTTTTTTTCTAGAAATTGACATGGAGCAACGGGAGGTGGAAGAGGTTATGTAGGGGTGGAGGGTGGAGAGTAATTCGTTTGTTTTGTCACTTTTATGTTTCCATTTTCAGATTTCCCTCAGATTTCCCTTGTAAGTTTCCTTTTTTTCTTTGCTGGATAATCTTTTATTAAGCTAGAGGAGCAGTTGGTTGGGAATTAGCGCATTAGCGGTGGCCAAAGTGTGGTGGGAATGCAGTGTGATTGGCTGGTTAGTTAGCGGCCAAACACTTTCCAACTGCCAACCAACCATATCGTCGGTTGGATAAACGGCAACAAGTGCAAGCTAAACTTGTATACCGTGATAGGGATAGGGCGAAAATGAAGTACACTCGTTGCTAACTTGAGACGCTTGTCTGTTCAAGGTGTGTCGGGAATGGCGGATGCAGCAGAAGATTCTGTGGGCGGAGGTGCGGAAGGAGACGGGGAGGTGAAAGTGCAGCTGGAAGATCCAGGATCTCTTCGCCGATCGGAGGTGCAGACAGGCGGTGCTGGATTTCCTCTCCTCTACGGGCGTGGGGAAGGTAGTACCGGCTGTAGAAGCAGAGAAAGACGCGGGGAGTGATGCGTCGGAATGGGAGCTCCGGGAGCTCCGGGAGCCGGAAGAAGAGCGGACGGCGGTGGAGCTGGGTGCTGGGGAGGGAACACCACTGTTCTTACCCACCCCCCTTGATGGCATCGGCAGACGGGGAGTGGGGGCGGTCGCGTCTCTCTTTGTGTTCTTTTCCTCTGAGATTCCCTTGGTACGCACTTGTTCTCTCTTGTGACAGGCCTGGGCGGAGGGCAAAGGGGAGCTTGCGAAGAGCCGCCACGCGCGGACTGCGGACGGGAAACGGACTGTAGACATCCCCGCCATGATCTACCTAGGTCGCATGCGAGTAATGAATAAAAATAAAACTATACCAAAACCACCAGCATCATGCGCCGCGACTCACGGAAAAAACGCGTGATTCAAACGATCAACACGACTGTACTCGGATTCCAGATTAGAGGAAAAAAAATGACTTCATTTTCGACAGAACGGTGATACTGTACAGACCCTTTCACGGAAGTCCTATCTTTCATTCGTGATAGATTACAACAGCAACTTGATTGGATACTACGGCAGAATCCCGAGACCCCTTGGACGCTCTACATCGGTGGTTTGATTGCCTCTACCATCGTGACAACAGTCGCAAATTCCGATCTCTATTTCGCATGATGCGCGAGCATTTCAGATATCGGTGCCTGTTGCTGTTGTTTCTGTGGGGCGGCGGTATTTGGGCTCCATCCAACCGTCTCTCAACCGGTCCCTCTACGGCGGACCGACTGAGAGCACAGTTCTGCTGGAGGAGCCGGAAACCCTCGACGCGGAGCTACTGCAAGAGGGGGAAGCCGAGGCAAAAGCGGAGGCAGAGAGGATCCGACCTGGGCTAACCAAGTTCACGGATGGCTCACGGCTCGATGATGGGGCTACTGGGTACTCGGTGGTGTGGAAGCGGGGCCTAACTTGGGCGGGCGCCAAAGTGCATATGGGCAACAACCAAGAGGCCAACGATGCAGAGTGTGCCGTCTTGCCCATGCACTGGAGCTGGCAGCGCAAAGGAGCAGGACCCCGGAACGAGTCACCATCTTTTCGGATGCACAGGCAGCCATCAGGCGGATGGCATCGGACGAACCGGGCCCCGGGCAACAGTACGCCCTCCAGGCGCGGAAACATATCGCCACGCTGCGCAGGGCCAGGAAGGGCATCGTCATCGAAATCCGATGGTGCCCAGCCCACAAGGGAGTCGCTGGCAACGCGAAGGCCGATGAGTGGGCAAAGATGGCAGCAGGGCAGCCGAACACCCGCGGGGTGGAGTGGCTAAGCTCCTCAGGCCGGACGGAAGTGCGGGCAGCACTCCCACGATCCCTTGCCAGCCTCAAGCGGGAAATTTCGGAGAAGAAGTGGGCGGAGTCACGTCAGCGGGCCGGAGGTCGGACCTCGAAGACGAAGTACCGCATGCCGGAGAGCCAGAAACCCGATGGCGCGGTGGCAGACAATACCAAGAGGCTCGCCTCGAGGTACTACCAGCTGAAGACAGGACACGCCCGCACAGGACAATACCTGCACTGGGCTAAGGTCCGCCCCGACGCCCAGTGCTGGTGGTGCAAGTGCCCCTCGCAAACGAGAGACCACCTCTTCAAGGTGTGTCCGAAATGGAAGATGCAGCAGAAGATTCTGTGGGCGGAGGTGCAGAAGATTCTGTGGGCGGAGGTGCAGAAGATTCTGTGGGCGGAGGTGCTGAAGGAGACCAAGAGTGCTGAAGGAGACTAAGAATGCTGAAGGAGACCAAGAGGTGGAAGAGCAGGTGGACGGTCTGGGACCTGCTGGCCGATGGGAGATGTGGACGGGCAGTGCTGGACTTCCTCTCCTCCACGGACGTGGGAAGGCTGGTGCCGCCGCTGAAAGCGGAAGACGATGCCGGAAGTGAGGTGTCTGAGTGGGAGCTCCGGGAGCGCCGGGAGCGGGACGAGGAGCGGGTGGACTGGGAGGAACTTCCGCTGTTCCTTCCCATTCCCTCATTCATGGCATCGGCAGGAGAAGAGTAGGGGATGGATCGCGCGTTTCTTTTGTTCTCTCCTTTGTTGATCTCCTTGGACGCGGCTACTTTCTCTTGGGACAGGCCTGGGCGGAGGGCAAAGGGGGAGCTCGCAACGAGCCGCCACCGTGCGGACTGCGGACAGGAAAACTGGGCAAAATGTACACCGCCATAATCTATATAGGTCGAATGCGAGCATGATTAAACAAAAAAAATAATCAACCGGTCCCTGTAACCGCTGGTTATGGGCTTTTGATTGGTTCCACTATCTTGCTCCCTACATGGCACTAATTCCCTGCTGGCTGTTCCTCCAGCAGCGTTGAGGGCCCTTAGTATGTACCTCATGGGGGGGAGGGGGGGCGCTTGGGTGTCTAACGGCGTTCGAAATATCAGGAAGCAAGGATATATCGGAGGTGCAGTTAATAGGCAGTTCATATTAAGTACAAGAATTGATGGGGTGAGTGTTCATTTTATATACGCGTTCTTTTTTTTTCCGCCGTGACCAGTGGGGAGCGAGTCCAAGTGGCTTTTAGATTGTGGTAGCTAGGCTAGTAGAGATCCATCTCGTGATATGTGCGTTCCCCTACCTCCAAGCTCACCTGTGTCCCATGGGCTTCACCGCTACTGTCGGTGTGGCAGCGCCATGATGGTATGATGGTACGAGAAATATAGTAGAATTCACAGAGGTCACCAAAGAGCCAAACGTGCCGACTGGTGTGCAATGAGTTTATGGAAAGCTATAAACTGTTGATGGATGGTCTATCTGGCGCCGTCCGGGTTGCGCCCTCATCTGTACGGAGTTAGAGTGCTGAAAATAGCTGCTGTTACTGTCTCGTAGCCCCGCTTCGACCGGCACCCGCCGCCCCCCCCCCCCCCCCCCAGGTGTACTAGTACATGGATATTGTATTAACTCACGAAAGCAGCACACTTTTTTCTGCGGCAAATGCCGTCTTGGCACCGCTTATCCGTGCTGGCACCTTTTTTCCGCAATTTGGACGCCACGTAAGCGCCACTAGCGCTGATTGGCAATAGCGCAATATTAAAATCAGCGGGGATGGGGAAGTGGGTGGGGCAGCGGTCGTTGCGAGTGCTTTGGGGTCATCCACGCCTAGTGCACTCAATTTTCCTGAGGCTAATTTGCGCTAGTGCAAATCTGCGCTAGTGGCGCCAAGACGGCATGTGCCGCTGAAAAAAAGTGTGCCTCTTATGTGAGTTAATACGGTAGATCTGTTGCTTCAAAATATATGTACTAGGACAGCATAAAGTCGTGTCCACCTCCATTGCAGCAAGCGCGAGTAAGTACTAAGCCTCATTGGAGATGCACTAAGCCAGATGCAGTGAAACGAGTGATTGATAATGAATGCATTCTATGGACTGCAAAAAGTCGTGTCCACCTCCAATACCCCGCCATCTAACACCTCCAGTGGTTTTTCTATGGCTAACCCCTATCGGTGGGTTCTCACAGCGTCCTTTTTGGTTCATGGTTTCGTGCAACGACTGAACACCGAACTTGCGCGTGACGGGTGGTCGGGCAGGCAGAGGATTGCAACTGGAGACGATGATGAATTCGACGTGTATCTCGCTACTTAACTCAACTTCATCAACCACGCCAACCCCCTGACTACAAGCGACGCCCAGCGCTTATGTTAGGGGGGTGGATACCATATACCCCCCCACCTTAGTACATACGCCATCGCGTAGCTAGTAAGACTTGACCTCAGATTTTTTTCGCGCGCAACATTCAACGCTTCACCAACCACCACCCCTTCAAGGCGTAACAATCTCCCGGGCGGCCCGGCCAGCCCCTCGTCTGAAGGAGCGTACTCTACCTCGAGAGGGGAAGCACCGCGTGGAGGCGGAGGCACGAAGCCGCAATTCGTCTACGGGAGTCCGGCCTATGAGGAGTCACGTTCGACGTGAACTGGGTCCATTTTTAGAGTGGACAGTGTTGGAAATGCTTCGCGCGACGCTCTACGCGTCGGGGTGCTGAGACGGTCTTCGGATTTGGCACTTGTGTCCCAGAGTTTGTTGACACGATTACGCAACTTGTTCAATATATACCGAAATCTATCTTCACCACCGAATCGATATTCTTTCATCAATCTTCCAGAAAAGGGACAATTGACGTCGCGCAACTATGTGTGTAGATTCTTACAAGGTCGCGATACCGTACCTGTCTGTGCTACCAAGACTATGGACGAACTCTTTCCTCTCGCCAAGACTCGGATCTAACCCACATCTTCAGCCACTCACGTGCTCAACCTCACCTCGCAAAGTGCCCAGTGGCTGCGCCACTGGTCGGGATTAATTAAGTGTAACCGATAGATATGCGCAATGACGAAAGCGTACGGGAACCGGTGAGCGTGCCACTTCTTGGAACGAGAGAGAATCTGCATACATAGCACGCAAATCCATGGTTGTCATCCGTGTGGAACCGTTTCCCCGCAGTTCAGACCGTCGAATCGCTACAACCATCCGAGCTTCACGAGATCAAGACCCTCACCGCAAAACTGGCACCGACCGACACGATCATGGACGCCGCTGGACTCGCCCTTGCACTGATCGACCTGTGCGGGAAGCTTTACACATACGCCCGGTCTGTGAAGGATGGGCCGCGAGAAGTGGCGAAGCTGGCGGACGAACTGCGTGCCTTGCAGGATACGCTGGAGCGCGTGAGAGTGGTTCTGGAGCCTGCGGTTCTGACGAAGCTTAAAACTCAAATCACAGAATGCTTGGAGGGACTTCGGTCACTTGATGCAAAAGTCCAACCGCCATCTCACAGGGAAAAGTTCAAGCAATGGCTCACACGGCTGGAGTGGCCGCTGAAGGAACAGGAGACAGGAGGATACGTCGCCGCGATCCAGAGGCTCCAGGGAAGTCTCTCGCTGGAACTACTGGCACATCAGATGTTGGTCCCCGTATCTGGGCCGGCTGAGGCGAAGCAGGACGCTGATTGTTCGCAGGATCTTGGACAAGGAAGAAAACAAGCGACAGAGTATGGAGCGGGGTAGGCAACAAGAAGAACGCGAACGGCAGGAATTGGCGCGGCAGGAAGAGGAGGCAGAGCGAGGGTTGCGCCAACTGGAACGGAAGGATGAGGAGCTTCGCCGACGCGGTATTCCTCGATCCCGTCTCCTAGCCAAAGTTCACCAATGATCTGACCCGTGCCTCCCAATGTGCAGATGCGAAACGACACAGAATCCTTGAGTGGATATTTCCCGGAAAATATGACCAACGGCACAACGAGATCCATGACAACCGTGACGAGGGGGCAGGGCAATGGGTGTTCAGGACGCCCCAGTTTAGGCGGTGGCTTGAGCCGCGGGGGAAAGAGGATGGCTCTGTGCTGTTGGGATGTGGCATCGGTTCGTCGCCCCTCCGTGTGCGAGCCACCGATGCGGCTGACATGCTCGCAGCTGGTGCTGGAAAAACCTATCTATGCTCGGTAGTCATAGACCATCTGCTAGGCCAACGCGAGACCGACGGTGTTGCATACATCTACTTCGGCTACGGTGAACAAGCACAACAGAGGCCTGTCGATGTTCTCTCTATATTCACCAAACAGCTTCTTCGTCAACTACCAACTATACCTGCCGATATCGAAGATGCATACGACCAATTTCGTTTCGAGAGTCCAAACCTAACAATGGTGAAACGGTTCATTTCTCTGATGCCAGAACATTTCGCCGCGCAAGGCGGCCGGGTCTTCGTGGTATGCGATGCGCTGGATGAGGCGGACGAACTCTGGCAACAGCAGGATCTTCCGATCGTTCACGAACTGGGAAATATGAACTTTAGGATCTTTCTGACTAGTCGGCCATGTCCCGTGGATAATTTCAGTTCGTTTTCCGATGCGATTCACCTCGACCTCGTCCCCGATCAGAACGATCTCCGTGCCTACATCAGGCGGAAACTCGACATGAGTCGTATCACGATTGGACTTATTGAAAGCAGCAAGACAATAGGCCAGGAGGATGTGATATCTCGATTGTTATCGAGCGTGGATGGAATGTGAGTGTTCAGCACCGGCCTTTTACGCTCTGTTCCTAGAGACACCTAACGGGTTTCTGGCATAGGTTCTTGCTTGCGTATCTCAATGTTACACATATCTGCCAGCAGAGGACCATACGCGACATCGAGTTGGCGCTTGAAGGAATCGGCAGACCTTTCCAGCACAGTGGTGACCAGCTAAAGCAGGTGTATGCGCGAGCCATCGAGAAGATCCTCCGCGGACCCAAACGCTCGGCGGAGTTTGCTCTGAGGATTCTTTCGTGGTTGGTCAGTGCGAGGAGGCCTCTTGGATTGGAGGAGCTGAGGACCGCAGTGGCAGTCGATAAGGAACAGCAATCAGTAAACCCGGAGGGTCTACTCGATGTGGGAATGCTGACCGGCATCTGCGCTGGAATGGTCGTCATTACGAGTCAGAGGGCTCATCTTGCTCACTACACGATCCAAGAATACCTTGAGAGCAACGACGTGTTGCCGAAGCAGCTGGGCAACGGATACCATGCTGTGGTGTGTGCTACTTACCTGGCAATGGACGAATTCAGGGCAGGCGCCTGCGGTTCCGCAGAAGCTCTTCAGAAGCGAATCCACAGTAACCCGTTCCTTCAATATGCCGCCAGCTACCTGGAATCCCATGTTGTCTCCAGTGATAGGAATTCCACGCTCGATGCAGTGCTGCGGTTCATTCAGCACCAGAGTTGTATCGAGTGCTATATGCAAATATTGCATTACGACCGGACTGGGGATGCTATTTTTTGGGATGCTTATCCCCGGGGATATCGGGCTATACACGTTGCTTCGAGGATCGGTCATGCTGCTGCGGTACGAGCAATAACAGATACACACGCTCCCGGAAGGCAACAATTTCGACGGACGATCGCCACCACTGATCTCGGAAAGCGAGCGGTGGCTGTCGCTTCCGCTGATCTTAAAACCCCGCTACATCTTGCTGCGGAACACGGACACGTGGCTGTTATGCGTTTGCTTATAGAGAAGAACGCCAGTATCGAGGCTGCCGATAAAGACGGAGCCACGCCTCTAAGTGCGGCTGCGAAGGCCGGAAGACTCCCAGCTGTTCGGACACTTGTAAGGGCGGGTGCGAACGCAACTGCTGTCGACAACGACGGAAGAACACCGCTTCACCTGGCTGCTAAAGGCAATTATTCCGCGATAGCCCTATTCCTCGTCGAAGTGAGCGCCTGCATAGATGCTCCGGACCACAAAGGGAAGTCACCGCTGTATATTGTACTGCAAGGCCGTAAACACGAACCGGATCAGCAGTCGACGCAGCGGCCGGTCGAAATGCGGGCCGACGCTCGGCCTGGGAACGAGAACGAGTCGACCCTGCTGCATACAGCCAGCCACGGTGGCCGAGGACCAGGAACGAAAGAAGTCGTACGTTCGCTCCTCGACAAGAGCTCCAATGTTGCACGGAGAGATAGGTGTGGTAAAACACCTTTGCATGTAGCTGCAAAAAATGGACGCGCGGAGGCGGTTAAATTACTAGTCGAGAGTGGCGCCGATGTCTCGCCGAAGGATAACTCGGGGAAAGCGCCTTTGCATTACGCCGCGGAGGCGGGGCGGCCGGCGGTAGTCAAGATACTGGCCGGTTTGGGCGCCGATATCTCGTCGAAGGACAACTGCAAAAAAACACCTTTGCATTACGCCTCGGGGGCGGGACGGCCAGTGGTGGTCGGTATACTTGTCGCGATGGGAGCCGATATTTCGTCGAAAGATAGTTCTGGGGGAACATGTTTGCATGGGGCGGCAGAGTCCGGCGGGACGGGAGTGATCCAGTTGCTAGTTGAGTCGGGCGCCGATGTCATGGCGAAAGATAACTGGCAAAAGATACCCCTTCATTACGCTGCACAGTGGGGAAAGCCGGAAGCGGTTAAGCCTATGGTCGCGATGGGGGCTGATGCCTCCTCGAAGGATGACTGCGGGAGAACACCTTTACACTATGCAGCACAATGGGGGAGGCCGAAGGTGGTCAAGATCCTGGCCGAGAAGGGTGCTGAAGTCTCGTTGAAGGATATACACGGGGAGACGTCTTTGCATAGCGCTGTAAGGGAGGGAAGGCTGGAAGTGGTCAAGCAACTGGTCGAGATGGGGGCCGATGTCTTGGCTATCAACGACGACGAGAAGACACCCCTGGATGTTGCCATTGAGTGCGGCTGGGATGCAGTGGTTGGGGTTTTGAACTGAGGTGCAATGCTATGCATGGATTGCTTGAGCTTGGATGTGGGGTTGTTACGGAGTACATACCTAGGTACCCTTGGGAAGAGAAGAAAGGGGGGGATCTTGGAATTGTATTGGGTGTATGATCACTCCGTCGAATGGGTATTTCAAAGATCAAACGAAAGCCAACAGTCTGCCAACTGAAAATTTCACTTCTTCGTATCCACAGGATAATGAATGCGGAATCCCCACAAGCAAGAAAGCATAAAGCGTACAAAAGTCTCAATTCATGTTGGTTATTTTACTGCATTGACCTGTTGTCTCATTTCTGCTTACTTCGCTCATTTTTTGCGTATTGTCAACAATATACATTTTCTTGGCGTTTTCGAACCGTTTTGTGAGCACTCACATAGATACCAAAGTGCAACCTTGAGATGCTGTGGGACCGTTGTGGCTCTCCAGCAGCCGGGATTACTATTTCAAGTGGAAGCTTCGCGCGACGACAGAGCAATAAACGACGGAGACAGAACAATTAAATGTTCATCATGAAAGGGAGAGCTTGAGTGGTGAGTGGGTTTCCGGGTATTGAAGTACAGTTCTGTAAACTGCCCGCAAGCAGGGCTGTCAATCGACCGTCCAGTCCGTCCAGTCCGTCCAGTCCGTCCTGGCGGCCGCCCGGAACAGGGCGGAGTTAGTAGGGCTGAGGGAAGCAAGGACTACGGGTGGGGCGGCGGGAGCCGGTCGAAGCGGGGCGACATCTGGGCTGGCGGGGGCTGTGAGGTTGTGTGGGTGGCGAAGATTGTTTGCTTTGCCGTGCGCACCCGGGTCCCCTTACTTCAACTTCATCGTTCTCCGCCAATCCACGTGCAAACAGGAAGTGAATAGGACCAAGAGGGCCATGAGACATATCTAATTGCAGTGGTAGTGTCAAATGTGCCGTCACTAACATATCCCTGTACAAAGTTCCCAATATACAGCGGGTTTGTGAAGGCTACTCTAGTACTGGCCACCATTCCCGCCCGACCGTGCCCGCGGGCGGCACTGCTATACCAATCCATGGAACGGAGCAAGGCAAGGCAGTGAGGTTCTATCGCAGTAACGGCGCTCGGCCGGCTGCTTCAAGTAGCGAGGGCGGCAGGCGGGGAGTGGAAGCATGGGTCGGCGAGCGGGCGGACGCACAGCGAACGGAAGGTTGGCGCGGCGCGCTGATGGCGTCAATCACGGGAACTGGCAGCAGGTAATGCGGGGGTGATGTGTGCCTAATTCATTGGATGCGGCTCAATTGTTGTATAAGGGATTCAGGAGGAATAGCGGCTATCCCGGGGATTAGTTAGCCTCGTGGGTTAGCGAGCCGCTGTGGGGTGTTTGTTCCTCCTGTACACATCATGTCAGCTAATCAGCGGGGTACCGGTATCACTCTAAGTTTTTCTCTATCACCACTTTCCTTGCGGGTGTGATATCTCCTCCGGATCTGGTAAAGGTCTCCAGTGCCCAAATAACCACAGGCCAGCGGTCAGCTCCTTACATAGAAACCATCCGCAGAGAAAAACACCACTACAAGCCCCTAGCTGAAAACTCCCATTTCGGGTATCCTCTGCTCCTAAGCATCTGGCCTTGTGCGACTGCCAAACCACAGTGGAGTCTTAGGCCTTATGGTTCCGTGAGCCGGCGTGACGCGGGGCGCCAGGCAAACCTTACACTCAATCCGTACTTGCAAGTATGTAACCCAGCCCACGGCCATGCCTCTCTGGATAAAATGTACGCCGCCATGATCTCTATAGGCCGCATGTGAGTAGGAATAGGCAAAAAAAGCCCACGGCCATGCCTGAGCCCTGCCCCCGCCCCCGTCCCCGCTCCTGGCCGCTACGAGAGCCAGTGAGGAGTGCACCCCTACCACCAAACCGAAGGCTTCCAGAAAGATGGTTGGGGATGCGTTTTCGCAGCGATAAGGGGAGATGTAGAATGCAGTCGAACGCTGGCAACGGACTCGCTCCCACACGGGTATAGAGTACAAGCAATACGTTTTCTCGCTTGTAGAGGTAGATAGTTTAGCACCTAGTAAATTTTGCATGGTCACGCTGCGCGTAAAAGACCGAACAGAGTTGCCGGACAACGCGGGACACCGCCACCTGCCGCCGCCGTTGTTGAAAGAATACCGATTAGCGATGAGGATAGAAATGAATGATAGCAGTTTGATCGGTCCTAATGCTGTATGAGATGAGGAAACACAAGGCGTATCGATTCTTGTGGTTCGAGTGGTTCACAACTTCGTTGTAGTATTCGATAAGTATTGAGTAGAACGAGAAGAGAAAGAACCCGCAGAACAAATATCCTCCGCTGACACTTCCCTGCTTGCGCCTTACGCAATCCTGTCCTCAACAAACTCTAAGGCTCAAGTGCCAAATCTAAACAACGCGCGAGAAGCATTTCCAACAGCCGTCGCCCGCCATGTCACCGACAAAAAAACTCTGCATTCAACACCGACGAGCGCCGCGTCCTGTAGAGAGAATCGGTAGAGTGAGCAACCAGGTATTTAAAAGGCTTTCTCATTGGACCGTGCTGCAAGGTTGAGAGGTCGGCCGTCGACGTGATATCAAAGCACACAGAATCGATTATCTATCCTGGGGATTGCTTGCGGTGCGCACGCAGGGGTGCCTTATTCGGCAATTACTCCAGCCGCAGTCACACATATTAAAAAGAAATTATTTTTTAAGGTACTTTGATGTTGGGTGTTTGTGGTGAGTGAACGCACGCAGTCAACCATCACCAAATAATGAACTCCGGATAGAGCCCATTTTTCATCACTCCCTCCCTCCTCAACAAGTCAAACCCGCAAGCGCAACAGTTTTATGAATTGAAAAAAAGGTTCGGTATAATTCCCACGGTTTACCGTTCTTCGTTACAATATATTCGGACAGCAATTCAGCCAGCGGCTCGTTTACAAAACCCATCCAATTCTCCACAATCTCCCGGTGTTATAACTACCCCTCATGTATTTAGCTACCCTTTCTCCCCAAGGAGACAGATCGCTCCATCAACATCCTGCCGATAGATCATAGGTGGTCGTCTTCAAATGCATACATTCGTCCCATCGGGGAAGGCCTCGTGCTCCGTTTTGTACGTGTTTTCTAAACGAATCAATGAATATATCAATAAAAATTCACCCTCTTTTTCATGTTCTTACCATGTCATGTGCTCTCCACCGATCGCAATCAGGCGTTCGGAGCCCTGGGGTGTGCCAACTCCTTTTAACCTTTCCACGGCCAGTACAGGGTGCAGAAGGCGATCTCCCTGCTTCTGGCCAGATCGTACCGGCGTCGCCCTCACAGTGATTGGTTTGCTGACCGTACGCGTAACCTTGATTCGCACCTGACACAGTCCAGGCTTCGTGCTTTTGTTCAATATCGGTTCTTCACACCCCATTCTTCGGCGGAGGAGGTTTAGCCCCCCTTCTCACTTTTTCTTAATCGACGTAGAGTACAAAAAGTCTTCGTGATTGGTCAAACCGTGTCTCAGTTCAGCCGAATTGACCGGGGGTAGCCCCTCCCTCCGAGCACCATCAACCAAGAACTTAGAGACTGGGCACCATGTAAAGAGAAACTGAGATGTCAACAGAAGAAAGACGAAACAAGGGAGCAGCTGGCGGCGTAGTAGATCTCGGTACACACCAGCGTGGACGGAGCCGGTCTTCAGCGGAACCAGCGGGACTGCTTGCCCCAGAAGCAACCCCATACCGTCAACTTCACCTGACGATGCTTCACAGGATTGACCGCGTCTGCATGCCACCTCACCTGTCCCGGCGTGCTGAAGACCCATCTCTTCTGTCCTGCAGGCCGCCGCTCCACACTTGTACTCTCATCGCTGTAGACCAACCGTTCGAGGTCCTCCTCAGTCCAGTCCTTGTGTGCGAGAGCCTATTGAAGTCGGGACTATGCACGTTCAATCTTTAAGCTCGGTCGTTTTTTCGCTAGCCACTTCTTTATTGGGTGCTGTCGGTGCAAGCGATCGAGGGTGTGAGGGGAAATATGGCGGCACAGGTCCGACCTGTGCTTCCGTACAGCGCGTAGGATCGTTCACTTGTCTCGTTTGCTAAGGGCCTCGGGGGCCGGCCGGGTCGTGGGAGGTTACCCGTCGTGGCACATAGTGCCACTGGTCGGAACTCTTCACCGTTGACCTGGACGGCTGACGAGGGGGGGTACGGTGGGGATGACACCGAGATGACGAAGAAAGCGATGATCATGCCCTTCTCGACAATGCTCAACTCTCTTCGTTTACCCCCTTCACCAGCTGAGGCTTTAGCGTTCCACGGGGTTTCTTTGGTATGTGAATCACGATGTTTGAGTCAGTGGCAGAGAGAAATGATGGCCCCGGGTGGGGGGGGGGGGGAGGGGAAGAAGGTGGGGTAGGATCCCTGGTCAATGCCGCTAAACTGAGACACGATTTGACCAATCACGAAGACTTTTGGCGAAATATGTACAGTATCTCTGCACTCCGCCTCGACGGCGACCCAGTCAAACACAGCTGTAAAACCGAAAAAAGCATCGCTACCTAACTCTACACTAGAAAGAGCGGCCCAAGGAAATAAAAGCAAAGAAGGAATGAAAGGGAGGAGAGAATTAAGCGTGTAACTTATTGCCTCCAGGACAATGAGACAGCACTACAGAGTAGGCAGCTTATGAATCCCGTTATGATCCACCCAATTATGAGCTATCCTATTCCCCCAGCAGAGCGGCCATCGTTTCAGCTCGGGTGGTCATCCTGTCCTCAGATCTTCTCCTCTCGTCTGAATCCTTGTTTTCCACAGGGTCCATATCCGGTGACCGGATTCCGTTCGCTGGGGTAGAAGTTTGGAGAATTTGGGGGCCAGCCAACTTTAGGGATACCCTCATCTCCCCTCTGAGCATTAGTCCAGCCAAAACCTTGAGCTGTAGGATTGCCCCCCATCAAGATGAAGTCTGAGTTGAAATTCACCCGCCTCTCGCACTCGGGGTCTCCCTAAGCTGGTTCCCCAGCACCAACCGGGAGCCGGTGCTCAGACCTCGTATGCCTTGTCACGGCGAGTGACACCACCGCTTCTCAAACTGTTCAGATGATCGCTCAAAGATTCCCGTAATCACATAAGAAGTCACTATAAGTAGTCAGTACCCGTCGCACACGATCAATGAAGCATCATCATCATAAGAAGTCACTGTAGACTCAATCGATGACAACGCACATCCGCCCGAACGGTGTATACCTAAGAGAAGATAGCAGTCAGAGTAAGGACTCCCGAATTTCTGTTCACCGGAGTGGCACGTTTACGCGATCATCGGACTTTTGCAGCGATGCTATTCCCCTCCCCCCCTGAGCTATCCCGGTGAGCTGAGAACAACGATCCTTGCCGCACATCCCACCCATCTAAAGCTATTTTTCTTCCCAGGAATCAGGGAGCAACTCCTCGCCGACGACCGCGACCAAGTTGTTGTAGTGCAAGCCGAAAGAGAATCCCTACCCTCACAAAGTGCCAGGAGTGGTTCATGGCATCAAAACAATTGGGGGTGTGGGAATTGCCGCCTCAGAGACTGCACTCGATCGTCCGATCAACGAGTGCAGTCGAACCTGCCAGGAATGTGGTCGAGCATATTTCTTTTTTTTGTTTAATCGTAGCGATTCCGCCCCACGGGCCGTCAGGCTCTTCTCCACTCGTCGACCTTCTCGTCCGGGACGCCTATTTTGGGCTGGGCACCACCCGATCTCGATGACGATTCGAAGCAGGGCGGGGGTTGGGCTCTTTGAAGTATGGCGAGTATCTTCAGCGATGTGCCTCCTGACCTGGATCACATACATCTGACCGTGGCCAGGGACCTCCGACGCGATGCGCTTGGTAGCGGCTTGGGCGTCACGTGAACATCGCGGCCCCCTAGCCCCGCTGTGGTTTCCAGCACCCTGGCGAGTCATACGCTCACGATGGGTTTCTTCGCCTGCATCGCTATGTTGGAGTTGCTTCGCTCGAGATATGTAACTATGCAGCTTGCGACGGCAAAAACCTAACGTTCCGATTGGTTCGAACGATCTTAGGATCCCTGCATGGTGCCGTGTTGTGACGGTGGTGCCAGATACGTTCAGCCCGGCACCGACCGGTGTCTGTGGTTATGCTCGTCGAAAGGACACCAGGGCCATATCGTTTTCGTGAGCTTCAGGTCGAGTCTTGATTTCTCCACCTGCTGCCAATTGCTCTCGCAGAAGTGAGTACGAAATCTCACGCATCTTTGCTCCCCGTTGAATAGAGTAGCCATAGTATATCACTTTCTCTCCCTTGCCATCCTTGAACCGGAAGAATCGGGGAGCAGGAGTAAAAGGTGATGGTTGTTTCCAGGTTCCTACTTCATGGCACTAACACCCCGAAGCCAATGCGGCCAGCCAGGGCAATTTTGCTGGCAACAAGCATTGGATTGCAGACAAACAAATGGAAGAGCTAGCAGATAGGAAACAGGTTCGAAGTTCTTGGTTTGTCGTTGAGGGAGAGTCCAGTATCTACAAGGCATGTAACTTCAGACATGGGGGGCGCTCTAAATGGCTAGCCTTGAATCACACTGCAAGACTGATTCACTTCCAGGTTTGATTCGCTTCCGGCGCTACAATGTATATAAATCCGAAAACCTCCTGCAACCCTCCGTTTCCCGATTGGCTATCTAGCCTAGGCTGGCCACTTACCCCGCCGTCTTAGCTGTGGAGCTCCAATGAAGTGTCCAATAGGCAGAATCCACATGTTCAAACTGCGGACAACCAATCTGCGTACAACGACCCCGCAACCGGAATAAAACAATCCCCCCCCGCACCTAATCTTCGTTTTGCACCCGCCGCCCACGTACACCATCCCTTAACTTTTCGTCAGGTGCGGTTCAACGACCTTCAACGAATCTCAAGATGGACGGCAAACGATTATACGGACACGACAGCAGGGAGCACCAGCGGACCGACCCGCCACAGGATGAGCTGACTGACAGCCCACGGGACGAGCCAACCGGCATTGTCTCGTCGCCACACTCGGACCGGCCCCCGCCGCTCTCCCCATCCACCGATGGGACGAGCACGCCGACCAGTCGCGGAACGAGAGGACCGACCGTTCGCAAACGGCCAAAACTAACAGTCAGTATCACCTCCCGCTTACCATCGCGATACGTATAGTGGCTAATGGTGCAACTCACAGTCGACACAAGACCCAGTCCACGATAGCTTCCAGTCAAGGGGAATTGGTCGCACATACAACGACGGGAAGCATTTTGAAATCAAAGACGCGACCTTTAATGGTCCCGTAAGGATTGGCTCTCCCTCATTACACAGCGCCGCGACAGGCGTTCTAGCGAAGAAGGACATAGAAAACCTAGGTAGATCATCCTGCGGAAAGAATATACATCGCGATCTCATAATTGACCCCACCGGCTTAGTTCGGAAAATCGATTGGAACCTTCTCTCGGGCCAGTTGTCTGCCGTCGACCAGGACCAGTACCGATCCGGGATATCACCGTTCGATTTTAACAATCCAAATTATTTTTGGATCACCAGAAATATCGACTTCACGAAATGGGAATCGGCCGGCACCCCACGGGCCCTATTTCTATCTGCATCGGACGGACATGGGACGACGGAATTCTGCTGGCACACCATTGACCTTGCTAAAAAGGATTCGAAACGCACTGTGTTGTACTTCTTTTGTTCTTCTGCAAAACAGGCTCGGTGCTCGACCATTCTCATCCACACACTACTCTGCCAGATCGTCGGCGGTTCAAGTGATGGAACCAGCAACTCTATTGCAGCCGTCTTCCTTAGCGCCCTGGTAGGGGGACATATTCAGCGCTCATCGGATATCCGGGAAGACGATCCTCCGAACGAGACAGTGCGAAAGATTTTAGATGCTCCGGATGACGAGCTCCTCGAAGCTTTAGTGGAAGCCATCAGGAAGGCAGGGATTCGGGAGTTCTCGATCATCGTCGATGGCTTAGAGGAGACTACTGGTATTGCGTCCGGGTTATTCGGGGTTTTGAGGAAATTAACGCCAAAATCGACATTTCTGCTTACAAGTGAACACCCACTCGAGAGGACACCCTACGGAATGACGTACATCGAATACGACAAGGAGCGAAAAGGTTTACATACCTGCCATTCTTCACCTGGATCGTGCTAATCTCAATGCAGAGTGTCTTCGTTTCCTCCGATTTGACGATACACGGTATGACAATATTTCGAAAGAGCATCACGGTTCGCTGGCATGGTTTTGGACACACCCGCAATACCTGGAATGGTCGGCGTCGACAACCTCCAGCCTTCTATATATCGAAGGGAAGCCGGGTAGTGGGAAAAGCACACTTGCAAAATATTTCAAGGAAAACCTTGTCGAAACGGAGCCAGATGGTAGTCCAAGAACCATTGCCCATTACTTCTACACTTTCCGAGGAACCCAACTAGAGCCCACCCATGTGAATATGCTGCGGTCACTCCTCTGCAGCATACTGGAGCAGGACGAGTCGACTTTCTTTGACTTTCAGCGGGAATTCCGGAATCTTCGACGTCGAAATCTCTCGGAATGGCCTTATGACTCTCTGAAAAGAGTTCTATCCTCCTTTGCGGATCATCCTACGGCGAAACCTCTCTATCTCATCCTTGACGCCATGGACGAGTCTGAGGAGGATGATAGGCGCGGCATCATACAGTTACTCTGCAAACTTTGCTCGAAGGAAAATCCTTGCAACATAAAAGCATTTCTTGCGAGCCGCCCTCTTGCCGAGCTCCAACACCGCATTGAGGACTACCATCATGTTATAAGAATGCAGGATGTCAACAAGGACGATATTTGCCGATTTGCGGATGATTTCCTCTACAAAGATCTCAAGTTAAAAGGGAAAATACTTCATGAAACCAGAAATTATATCGCCGAAAACGCTCAAGGGGTGTTCGTATGGGTGGCACTAGTTAGAAACGAACTACTCCGTTATGCTGAAACTGGGTGTCGTGGTTTCGAAATCCTTCAGCAACTGAAAGCCCTTCCCCGAGAACTAAAGGCACTCTACGAGCGCATTTTCAGCAGACTGGAGAATGGACCTCTTCGGGACACCCAGGACGGGATATTGCTTTTCCAGTTCATTTTTTTCGCTCTTCGCCCACTTACTGAGGAAGAACTACGCGATGCACTTGCGGTGCCTGATGCTCACGATCCTTGCTATGAAGACTTCGAGCAAGGCAAGATAGATGCAATCGGCAGGCGGATTGAGCACTGTGGAGGCGGCTTCTTGGAAATCAAAGGCAAGCTCCCTTATCTGTGAGCCGCATCACGAAACTGATTGTTTGTGCAACAGACGGAACTGTTCAGTTTATGCACCAAACTGTTCGCGAGTTCATTACCCTGGCCGTCCCAGTCGCCGCGAATTTGCGGTTTGAGATTCGCGATGAACTGGCCAACAGAACGATAACTGCAACACTGTCTCGATATCTGATTCTTTTTTGCAGTAGCCCCACCATGCGAGACCGCTTCTTACAGATTGAGAATTGGAGTCCGGACGAATATCGAGCCTACGCTGAGTACCTGAACGAGTGGCCTTTGGTCGATTACGCGCTTCTTTCGATCAAAGGGTACCGGGACCGCTGCGGCCAGGACGAAAGCATCCCAGATGTCGCAACGCTCCAAAGGTTGACCGAGAATCAAGCCACATACTTTCTGGGGAGCTTTGTACTAGCATTGCACACCGGAGGAAACGACAGTCAGGCCACCCAAGTCAACAAATACCAAGCAACCTCCCAGGACATCGAATACCGAACTCTCAACGCCGCGGCGGGACCCCTACTTCCGCACGCAGCAAGAGCACTGCTTACGTGCACACGGAATGACGGCTACACCGAGGGAAAGACGCCGTTGATCATTTCAGCCCAGAAAGGGCTCCCGGCAGCTACAGTACTATTTCTTGACCATCTTGACCAAAACGTGGACGTGAATGCCACGGACAACATAGGGCGGACAGCGTTGCACTATGCGGCACAGAATAGCGACGAAATCATAGTTGGCCTACTAATTGAACGGGGAGCCAGTAGGGGAATACGGGACGGTAATGGGGTTCTAGCACTTGAACTGGCAGTTGATAACACGTATATTTCCTCTCCCACGGCGCTCCCAACCACAACACGAGGCTAACACGTATATGATAGCCCGTGAGTATCTTCTAGGGATTTCCGGTCGAAAATAGTGAGCGGCTGACCGGGTTTCACGACCTGATTCAGTAGTGTGTAAGTTTCAAACCAGTAATTTTACATGATCACAGTTGGTTACTAACGCCAAGTTTGATGCTCTATGCAGCAGTGAGGAGTGAGACGCCATCTGTTTCACGACCCAACGTTGACTTGTGACTAACTGGAGCCCCATATGCAGCATGTGAGTACGCTGGACGATTCCGCACTGGGCGGCGGCTAATATCTCCCTGATAACTTGGTTCGCCAGTCGGTGAGTTTCTCCGCTATCGATCTGTGCTAGATGGCGAATAACGTTAACCCAATGACTTCATTCGGCAGAAAGTAAGTTTCTTCGGAACCACTCTGCGCTGGATGGTGGCTAACGTGAGCGCGATGGCTTGGTTCGGCAGCACGTAAGTTTCTTCAGGTCCACTCTGTGGTAGATGGTCGCTGACGTGAGCGCGGCTTGGTTCGGCAGCGTGTGAGTTTCTCTGCGATGCTTCTGAGCGTGATGGTAACTGACGTGAACGCGATGGCTTGGTCCGGAAGGCGGTAAGTTCCTCGGCCCCCGCTTCCTGCAAGATGCTGGCTAACATGAATGCAGAGGGTGAGTTTCTTCGCGTTGGTTCGGCGCTGGATGGCGACTAACGTGTGCCCGATGGCTTGATTCGGCAGACTGTGAGTTTCTTCGCGTCGGTTCGGCGCTGCATGGCGACTAACGTGTGCCCGATGGCTTGATTCGGCAGACTGTGAGTTTCTTCGCGTCGCTTCGGCGCTGGATGGCGACTAACGCGTGCCCGATGGCTTGAATCGGCAGACGGTGAGTTTCTTCGAGTCGGTTCGGCGCTGGATGGCGAATAACGCGTGCCCGATGGCTTGAATCGGCAGACTGTGAGTTTCTTCTCGTCGGTTCGGCGCTGGATGGCGACTAACGCGTGCCCGATGGCTTGATTCGGCAGCGAGTGAGTTTCTTCCCGTCGGTTCGGCGCTGGATGGCGACTAACGCGTGCCCGATGGCGTGATTCGGCAGCATGTGAGTTTCTTCGCGTCGGTTCCGCGCTGGATGGCGACTAACGCGTGCCCGATGGCTTGATTCGGCAGACGGTGAGTTTCTTCACGTCGGTTCGGCGCTGGATGGCGACTAACGCGTGCCCGATGGCTTGATTCGGCAGACTGTGAGTTTTTTCGCGTCGGTTCCGCGTTGGATGGCGACTAACGCGTGCCCGATGGCTTGATTCGGCAGCGAGTGAGTTTCTTCACGTCGGTTTGGCGCTGGATGGCGACTAACGCGTGCCCGATGGCTTGATTCGGCAGAGAGTGAGTTTCTTCGCGTCGCTTCGGCGCTGGATGGCGACTAACGCGTGCCCGATGGCTTGATTCGGCAGACGGTGAGTTTCTTCGCGTCGGTTCGGCGCTGCATGGCGACTAACGTGTGCCCGATGGCTTGATTCGGCAGACTGTGAGTTTCTTCGCGTCGCTTCGGCGCTGGATGGC
>Ga0307508_10000470_pt1 | contig 48694 bp, 38 predicted proteins | sample 9_EM_MG_FD_203089 | JGI IMG/M metagenome (GOLD analysis project Ga0307508, IMG submission 203089) | Populus trichocarpa ectomycorrhiza microbial communities from riparian zone in the Pacific Northwest, United States - 9_EM | ecosystem: Host-associated > Plants > Roots > Unclassified | place... | reverse complement strand
TTCATAGAGTAATGAACAATCAACAGTTGTCTATAGAGTAAGTATTAACAACTTAATATTACCACGCTCTTTAGCGCCGCCAAGAAAATAAGCACGACGGAGAATACGACGGAATCTGCAAAACCACGTTTATTTTTTCCGTCGTACTTCGTGGCAAAATAAGCACGACGGAAATATGACGGGGTCTGCAAAACCTCGATACTGTTCCCACGCGCTTCCTTCATGGCATCGCAGACGAGGACTATGTAGGGTGCGGGTCTCCTTTCTTTTGTTGCTTTCTTTTGCTCGGACTCTTTTCCTTTGTGGTTTTTTTGGTGCGCATCGTACCTCTTGGGACAGGCCTGGGCGGAGGGCAAAGGGCAGCTTGCAAAGTGCCGTCCTCGCGCGGGCAGCGGACGGGAACCAGTCAAAATGTCTACGTATGTAAGGCTGAATGCGAATGCGATTAAACAAATAAGCTTCTCATCGTTACGATTCCTCCCAGACAACTGTAACACAAGCAGAATCCCAAACTGAAAAGGAAAAGAAACTCGTAAGGCATGACTAATACACCAGCACCTGGATCTTCGCCAGCAGGAGGCTCTCCAGATCGACCGTCTTCTCGAGGCCCGGGAAGACGACGCCGCGCACCTTGGGATCGCGCTTGCGGTCGCGGGCGATGGTGATGACTGGCTCCATCTCCTCCTTGTGCAGCGGGACCTTCTTCTGGTCCTTCTTCGGTCTCTCGAAGCCCTTGGGCTGCCAGACCAGGTCGAACTTGGCCGGCTGCCTCTCGACGATCTCGGCGAACTGGGCGACCGACTGGACGACGGACTCCATGCTCCTCTTGCGCAGTTCTGACGACGCGCCGTGGACCGCGAACGGGCGTAGCTGCTCGAAGGCCACGTCGGCCAACCGCAACACTGTTCGGCTGCGCGCTTCATGGTAGTTCGTTCCGCTGGCGGCTATCTTTGGAGTCAGCATTCGGGTTTCAGGGTGGGGCGCTGGCGATGGGGAGCTGCTGACCTCCTGCAGGGTCGCTGGTGAGTCTTCCGCGCTTGCAGTTGTCGGTGTAGCGGTCAGTGAAGAAGGCACCCTCGTCAAAGTCCTCCAGGACGATACCGCTCAGCAGCGCGCGGAGGACGTACATGCGCGCCTCCTCGAGGGAGACGAGGTATTCGAAGGAGGAGACGTAGCTAGTGACGCTCCGCCGCTTCGCGCGCGACACGAACCGCAGCTCCTCGCCCTCCTCAATCTCGCTATCGGGCATGTAGAACTCGAGGACGTGGCTGGCGATCCTGTCGTCGATCTCCTTGAATCGGCGCATGATGGTGGCGTCGTCGACGGGCAGGCCGAGCCAGTCGGACTCGAGCTCGGCCCGGAGCTCGATCTGCTTCGCGGCCGAGCGGTCGCCGCTGCTGCGGTGCAGGCCGATACCGCCGCCGTTCCAGCGGGATGGCGCCCACAGCTTGAATTTCTGGCGCCGCCGGATATTCCATAAGTAGACGAAAGCCACGAGAGCAACGAAACCGACGACGCCTACAGCGATCGCCGCACTCTGGCGGACGTTGAGCGATCCGCTTCCCGCCACCGACGTCGCCGCTTCCGACCCCGACCCTAGTCCTGTCGACGACTGCGCTGCCGTCCCCGTCGCTGTCGTCCCCGTCGCTGTCGTCCCCGTCGCTGCCGTCCCCGTCGCTGACGTCCCCGTCGCTGCCGTCCCCGTCGCTGACGTCCCCGTCGCTGTCGTCCCCGTCGCTGTCGTCCCCGTCGCTGTCGTCCCCGTCGCTGTCGTCCCCGTCGCTGTCGACCGCGTCGCTGTCGACCGCGTCGTTGCCGAATCCTGCCGCCTCCGCTGCCCTTCGCCCCGACGTCCTCGAATTTTCCTGGCTGGCATGACTGGATAGGAGGATTCTGGATATGGATAATGGAGAACAGCTCAGTATGACTCTCTGGGGAGGGAACAAAGCTCAGGTAGTAGGTGTGCGTGAGATCCCCCTCTCTATCTGTCTCCAAGTCAGGAATGTAGGCCTGGCCGAAACTGCCAGAGCAGTGCGGCTGAGGGAAGGGCCAGAAATTCGCTGGGCAGCGAGAATTGCTGGATTTCCTTTCTTTTTCTGTTTTTTTCCATCAGTCTCCTCGGGATGGTGGGTGTCACCGCCATCTTGTTGGTCTTTCCCAATGCTTTTGTGGTCACCATGAACTAGATATCATATCGTACCATGATCCATTCTCCCAGCACTGTGACCGCGCGCCATGCGCAGCGGAGTCGAGGTCACACTGCTAGGAGCGCCCCCATTGGGCTCCGTCTCAACTCCACCAGAACGAGAGAAAAAAAAGAATATGCGTGTGCTTCGCGATTTGTTTGTGCTCGGCATACATGAATGGGAATGTGCTGGGGCTGAGGGAAAAGCATCTCCAGTGTGCGCGAAGGGGCTGAGCGGGTACGCTTCGTGGTTAGTCCCAGCTCTTTCGTGGGGTTGCCTTTTTTCTTGCGACTTTCGTACACCCTTCAGCACAAAACCACCCTCCGATCTTGCTGCCGTGGACCAGAAGTTGCTTCTGTTCCGAACTCTCTTGTCCATCAGCACGCAACGCCGCTTCCAAACATTGCCCCCCCGGGCCACCATCTCTTGTTCTGATATCAGTTTTACCGTGCAACTGTTCTCCCGAAGCCATGAGCAGAGGGACACTTGCTGTAGCCGTCGACTTCGGCACGACTTACTCCGGTAAACTCAGGACATCTCTCCGGATCCTTCTCTGTTCTGACACGGCATTGCAGGCGTTGCGTACAGGCCGACCGACAATGTGGATCCGGAGCCGACGCAGTTGGGCCGGTGGCCGGGCCAGCCGCCGATCAGGCAGAGCTTCAAAGTGCCGACGATCGTGGCGTATCCGACAGACCCGGGCTCGCTCGCGCCCGTTCTCTGGGGCTATGAGGCCGAGCGCCTGACCAGCAACGCGTACGTGCAGGTGCGCGCCTTCAAGCCGTACCTCGATCCCGCCACCACGCACGAGTTCACCGGGCCCGCTGGCAAATCGCTCGCCGAGGTCGTCGGGGATTTCCTCCAGGGCGTGTACGAGCATCTCGTCCGCGAGCTCAGGGGCCAGGGCCTCTCGACCGACCTCTACGACTACCATGTCCTGTTCACCGTCCCCGCACCGTTCAACACCGGCACGGTCGAGGCGTTCAAGAGGATCGTCAATTCCACCGGCTGGAGACACCACACCGTCCAGATGGAGCTTACGGAGCCCGAAGCGGCGGCCCTGCACACGCTGCACACGCAGCGAGTGCTGCTAGATCGGCTAGGAATAGAGGTGTGTGGCGCTATTCTCCCCTCCACTTACGGCGTTTAGTCTAACCGATCGGTGTCGAATAGGTGAATAGGTGTTTTATCATCTGTGATGCTGGGGGAGGAACGGTGGTAGGTCACCTTGATCGCTCGCACGCCCGCATGAGTGACATTTCGACTGAATGCGTGTGGTGCGTGCAGGATCTCGCCTCGTATTCTATCAGTCAGCGGAGCCCCAGCATTCGGCTGGCGCAGACCGGAGTTGTTACTGGAGACGTTTGTGGCTCCACCCTGATTGACCAGTAAGCCCGTGTTTGATTACCTGTATGCAAGGATGCACCAACTTATCGAATCTGCGTGCCAACTATGCAGCGCGTTCAAACACTTCATCAAGAACGAGATGGGAGAGCACGCCTTCAATATGCTCTCCAACACCGATAAAGCCAGCTTGACGGACGAGTTCATCGCGAAGAAGGAGTGGTTCGAGGATGTAGCGCATCAGAACACCATCGCTCTCCGGCTGCCCCCCGAAGTCACTTGTCTGGGCCAGAGAGGCGGGTTCCTGTCAATCGAACGGTTGGGGTCCCTATGCATATCCATCACATGCGGTCGCCACCCGCTAACGAGATTGTTTTTCAGGCGCCAGATGAAGAACTTCTTCGAATTTCCGCTGAGCCGGACCTGCCAGCTTGTGGTGGAACATATGCTGGAGTGCAACAGGAAAGGATACCAAGTGAGCGTAAGTTGGCACCTTCCGCGAACATCTCCAGTCATCCACTCGCTGACGGTGTTTTTTTTCCCGCAGTACGTCTTTCTCGTCGGCGGGTTCGGCACGTCACCGTACCTCAGGGAGCGTCTCGCCGCCGAGCTGCATCCGCTAAGGAACGACTGTACTATCATCACGCCACGACATGCGTACGTACAAACGTCCCCCCTCTCCGCAAGTTTTTCTTCCCGTCTGACCGCCAACCAGCGAGCAAGCTGTGGTCCTCGGATGTCTATACACGCACCTGCAGCGTCTGCGCAAGGAGATGGACCCGGTCAGCCAGCGGTTGTGCCGCACAAACATCGGCGTCGTCGCGCTGCGGAAATTCGATCCCGCCGAGCACTCGAGGGAGGATAGGTGGGAGAATCCGGTGACGGGCGAGGTACTGGCGGCGAACCAAATCCTGTGGTTGGTCAAGAAGGTATTCTGGAGCCTCTCTCTCTCTACCTTTGTTTTTGCCCATTGGCTCCGTTTCTAACGGTTGGGGGTGGCGAAAAGGGTGATGTGATAACGAGCGCGGTCCACGAGGTCAAGCACGGGCTGGTCCGGTCGTTCGACAAGAGGATCTACGAGGAGTGGAGGGACCAACTAGTATGCAGCACACTCGACCAACCGCCGACGCGAATGACCTCGGGTAAGTGATACCGACTGACCCCCCGCACTCCTTTTTTTTGCAACTTTTTTAACTCACAGATCCGATAGATGTCCGTAAGGTCTGCGCACTGACCTCAGACTTGCGCCGGTGCTCGCTAAGCGAGTTCGAAAGGAAGAGGCGGCCGAGCAGCGTTTGGTGCTTCAGGGGCTACAAGACGTACTACGAGGCCAACTATACCGTCAAGCTGATGATCAGCACGGCGGACCTGCGCTTCGAGATGCGCTTCGGCAACCAGGTCCGGAGCGATCTGCTCAGGGTTGCGTGGGAGGAGTTGAGAGACGGGAGGGTTTGATTTCTGGGGGGGAGGGATACTTCCTTTTTCACTTTTTGTATATGTTGCTGCATCGCGTGCGGGGCAGGCGAGGTTTTGGGAATTTTGCTAGCTTGAAGTATGTATATTCCTTACATAAGTGAGGTCGGAGTTTGTGTTTTTAATGAATCGGACGGATTCTACGTTACTACCCCTTCCTGCTTTCCGCCCGTTGCATCACTTCGTGTCACTCGGCAACGCAAGTAGGCTGGTTGTTGTCGTGTATGCTTAGTCAGAGCACGTGCCGTGTCACCCGTACTGCACATCTAGAGCAGTGGCGTGGAATAGACAACCATCTCTTCTACACACCACTCCTTCTGACATAGTGTGTCTCCCATAGTTCTCGAACGCTATTCTGGCAGCCGTGGTGTTTCCCTCTGGTGGACAACCTTCTTTTCTGGTAGCGATCTCGAAGGCGCCGGCAATCACGTGTCGTACATAGTTGGACTTGGGTGATTGGTTCTGCATGTGATCATGGTGGGTTGATAGATGACGACTGAACGGCAGTATGATCCCGCTTCGTCATGTCCGCAGGGGGGTTTCCTTTGTTTCTGGCAATGGTTAACTCTGTTTATGGAAATCTCGTGGTGAGACGTGGATAATCGGGCCCCGAATTCGCCGGCCCCCGCTGGCTCTCTACGAGCTGGTTTTGACGCGAGTGTCGCTCTTTCTCCGTCTTTTCTCCTTTGGAGATAAGAGTTGATGAGGTTTGATTAATGTGTGGGCGGCAGATTCGTGCAGTGGGGGTGGCAAATTCACGAAGAGGGGCTCAAATGAGAGATCTGGGGGGAAAGCTTGTATTTGGAGAACTTCGGGAGAGCAGATGGGGATTTTATGAAGTTGCGCGACAAGGGCTCATGGCCTGTCAGCAGAAAGTTTTTTTGTTTAATCATACTCGCATACAAGCCCATCTAGACTATGGCGGCGTACGTTTTTCCCGTCCGCTGTCCGCGCGGTGGCGGCATGTTGCAAGCTCCCCTTTGCCCTCCGCCCAGGCCTGTCCCAAGAAGATAAGATGGGCACCAAGGAAATCACAAAAGAAAAGAAAAGACCAAACGAGAGTGGGAGACAAAGGCGAAAAAGCGGCCCGCCCCTAGTCCTCGTCTGCGGGTGCCATGAAAGGGGACGTGGGTAGGAACAGCGGTAGCTCCTCCTGGGCACCCAATTCCCCCGCGGCACCCAGCTCCTCTGCCTCAGCCTCCCTCTCCTCTCCCCACTCCCTCCCGGCGCTCCCGTAGCTCCCACTCCGAGCACTCGCTTCCTGCGTCGTCCTCGACCGGAGCCCGTCTTCCCACCTCCGTAGTAGAGAGGAAGTCTGGAACCGCTCGGCTGCACCTCCCGTCGGCAAGGAGGTCCCGGACCTTCCACCGACTCCTCCACCTCCCTGTCTCCCTAAATACCTCTGCCCACAGGGTCTTCTGCTGCGGCTCCCACTCAGGGCACTCCTTGGAGGTGGTCCCGGGTCTGGGTCTGATACTGGCACCCAGCACTGGGGGATGGGGTCGATTCTTCGTCCAATGTAGGTACTGCCCGGTAAGTCAGCGCCCTGTCTTCACCTGGTAGAAACTTGAGGCAGGCCTCTTGGCACTACCCGCAATCACGCTGTCGGGCCTTTGGCTCTTCGGCATCATGTACTTCATCTTAGAAGTCCGGCCTCCAGCCCATTGTCGCGCTTCCACCCACTCCTTCTCCGTGGTCTCCCGCTTGAGGTGTGCAAGATATCTTGGGAGAGGCATTGCGTGTGTCTCATCCCGGTCCACGTAGCGCAGCCACTCTACCCCGCGGGCGTCTGGCTCCTCTGCCGCCAGCTTGGCCTATTCGTCGGCCTTTTCATTGCCAGCAACCCCCTTGTGGGCTGGGCACCACCGAATCTCGGTGGTGATGTCTGGCCTCGCCCTCCACAGTGTGGCGATGTGTTTCTGTCAGCAGAAGTGATGTGTAGAAGAGATGGTTGTCTAGGTACGTATTCTAGGACTGACGCCACTGTTCCAGATGTACGGGTGGCACGGCACGTGCTCTGACTAAGCATACCTAGTTACACGACACCACTGGCAAAAAATAAAACTATTAGGAGGTAAGGTCAGGGACGAGTCGAGAGCTGGGGGGTGGATGGCTGCTGGGTACCTGAGTACATATATAGCGACTAGGGTTGGGAATGTCGAGAGCGAATGGCTGCTGGAAGCGACAAAACCAGCAAAACCAGCAAGCCTAGCAAAGTCAGCAATGTTCGCCACCGAGGACGGCACAACCGACCGGATCGAGGAGATGCACGAGAACCAAGAATGACCAGTCCTCGGTGTCGAGCATTGCTCTTTCTGTTACTATTGCGCCGTTCCTGGATGCCATCAATGCGTTTCTTCAGCTCACAATCGCTGCGCACATGGCCAGGTCCTCCCACGTAGGACTGAAAAGCCGTGCTAGAAAGGGGAAAGTCTAAAACACTTGTGCATTCTACAAGACTAAGCGGAACGAGTGAGATATCGCAACACGGAGCCCTCGACTTTCTTCCGCTTGCGCTTGTGCCGGCGGCTGTTGGCGGCTTGTTTCCTCTTTGCGCTCGTACGGAGGAGACCGCCCGCGGCAAGTGGGGAGGACATCTGCATCACACCCCCGCGGGTACACATTAATAAACATATATTTTGCAAGCCGCAAAACACCATCGCGGGAAAAAAAGGAGAAAAGCGCCGCCAAAGCCAGCAAGCCCAGCCAGTCAGCCAGCAAGCCAACGAACGCATACATATACCTAACTATACCGCATCTTTCAAAAAAAAAAAACTAGACTTCCTCCACTTCTAGCTTATGAAACGACACCTTCTTTCCGTCCCTAGTATAGCTCGGGCTCTCGAAGCACCAGTTAATGAACCTGCACGCATATCAGCCTGGCCTCGCACGTTTGTATGGTGCGATGGGGGGGGCGGGGGAGTGAATACCCTCCGTCGCCGAGCAGCTCAAACTCTCCCTCTTTGAAGACCCAGCACTTCTCCGGTCAGCCTCCCGACGGGCGCCCAGGGGGGGAGTGGGAGCGATTACATGGAATCCCCACAGTCCGATCCTGGCCTTGCCTCTGTGGACCTTCTTGTGGCAGGTGTACATCTCGGTGGGGCCAGCGACGTAGCGGCCGTTGCCGCCGAGGACGTGTTTGAGGCTGAGCAGCTTCGCGGCGCGGTCGTAGACGACGAGCACGTGGTGGTTGGGGAAGACGCGGGCGTAGAAGGCGGCGAGCTTGCGCGTGAACTCGCCGCGCGGGATCGTCGGCTGGCCGCTGAGCCCGCCGCCGGGGTTCGACAGCACCTCGCGGATCTGCTCCGCCGTCTGCTCCGCCGAGTGCGTCGTGTGCTGCAGCGCGTCCAGCGCCCGCGGAATCTCGGCCGCGTGCGACGTCAGCGTCGACAGCGTCGGCCCCGCGAAGTACGTCAGCAGCTGTTGGCCGATGGTCGCGGACATTCTCTCTTCTTTTCTTTTCTTTTTTGCGCCGTTCCTTGGAGTAGACGAGCGAGGGTGGATGGACGGACGGGCGATGTCTGATTCCCCCCACCCGCCGAAGCTGGCCCCGACTCCCCGTTTATATGTAGAGTATGTCGTATGGCAGTGTGTTTGTGGAGAAGCAAGCTGCGTTCCGATTGGACCAGCACATCTGCTGCACTGCTGGCTAGCTCCCGCAGGCCACCGCCACCCCATGGCCTGGGCAGTGGGCAGGCTCTTGTGCGTTGGCGACTCTCGCGCCCGGGTGGATAAAGATGGATATTTACGCACGTGGTGCTTGACAGCTACGACGGCAGTCAGTAACTAAGCGCGTACCTACCAGAGTCCAAATAGAAGAAAAAAAAAGGGTGTGGCATCCCGCAATCTGCGAGTGATGGGTTGGGATCCTGTCGCAATTCCACAACCAGCGATGTAAAACCAGTCAGTTTTTTTAATGGCGCTCGGGGGTGGTAGGTAACACCTTGGAGAATCACCTCCTTTTGTCTACTTCTCTGTTGGGGCATTGGCTGTTGAGTTATTCACAAAGTACCGGTGGCGGTGGTGGTTCGCTACGCGAAGCGAATTGTTGGCCGGAGAGCGCGTGTTAGGTCTTCGGGATTTAGCGACTGGAGTCTTTCAATTTATTGACTCGAGCCTTCCTATCTACCGACTCGATTAAATTCATTTTACTGGGCCGAGTCATTCTGTTTATTGACTCGTGATTTCGTTTATTGAGTCGAGTCGTTCCATGTATTGACTTGAGTAAATTCTACTAATTGGGTTGAGTCGTTCTGTTTATTGACTCGTGATTTCGTTTATTGAGTCGAGTCGCTAAATAACTAGCACTTGCCCTCCGATCGCCTCGGCCGACAATTCGCTTCGCGTAGCGAACCGCCACCGCCACCAGTGCTTTGTGAATAACTCAACAACCAATGCTCCAATAGAGAAAGTAGACAAAAGGAGGTGATTCTCCAAGGTGTTATCTATCATCTCTGAGTGTCATGAAAAAAAAAACCCTGATCGGTTTTACATCGCTGGTTGTGGAATTGCGCCAGGATCCCAAACCATCACTCGCAGATTGCGGGATGCCACACCCTTCTTCCTCCTGTTTGGACTTTGGTAGTAACATAATATAACTGCCGCCGCTACTCTCCCAAGCGAGAAAGCCCAGACAGACTGAGGTCAACGGTGGGTCAGGGTTGGGGAACAACTCACTAATGTATGTACATACGTGTGTTGTGTAAATGTTTACTCAGCCCAACTGGCCCAGATGTGCTATGCCAATGGAGGTATCATAGCAGCTCCATGTGCACCGTGACGCTCGCCCACGATCTATCGACTGTGCCTTTTCAATACCAATCGTATCACAGGATGGAGTTGAGCCTCACGCCTCGCAATAAGAGCAGGCATGCCACAAGACAATATTCAATATCAATTCGCCATGCACCCTCTCTCTCTCTTACTCTCAAAAGCCATGATGATAGTCCTGATGCCGCCTCTCATTACTCTTACAGCAACACTACAATGCCCTCCCCACCCATCCCCACCCTACCACGATGAAATCACGGCGCATCACTTGTGCCCCTGACCTCGCCACTGCCCGGATCGATAGCGATGCCCAGACTTCCCTGGCCGAGGGCCCAAGCGCTGCTACGCCTGCTGCTCTGGGGGGCCGGCTTACTGCTATCGTCCTTCCAGAGGATCTCGTGCACGCTCTTGATGCTAGCAGCGATGCCTCCCTTCACGCGTGTGCTCCCACTTCCGCTACCACCCTCCCACACGTCTTCGAGGACGAGCGGGCCGATGTCCGCGATCGCCTCCTCGAGCCGGCAGGTGCTGCAGATGACCGAGCCCTCCTGGTGCGCGTGAGTGCTGCTCACGGCGGTGGTGGCAGTGCTGGGAGTCGTCAGGACCCAGCCTTCGGAGTGGCCTCCTCCGCCGGCGCGGGCTTTGGCAGTCGACGGGAGCGTGAGGAAGTTCTTCACAAGGGGATTCGTACGCCAGCTCGATCCCTTCTTTGGCGCATTTGGCGGGATCGCCCCCCCCGTCTGCACTTCCGGTTCCGCGTCGCCATCGTTGTGGAATGCTCGTCCCAGTTCCTCGTCCTCTTCCAACTCGACGGGCGTAGTCTCTTCCGACGACGGAGCGGTGGAGACGATCCTGGGCAGGTTCCCGAGCGAGTCGTTGCGCAGGTTCGTGACTCTGAAGGCGCCGACTTGCTCCACGTGAGCCTCGTCCTTGGGGGTGACGGGGGATCCGATAGCGCGGTGGAACGTGGGGTCCGGGTCCGAGAATTCTACGGTCTTGACGCGGATGGCGGCGGAGTAGGGCGGGACCTCTTCCGGGACCGGATCGAAGTTGACCGATTTCTGCGAGGACGTGGTGCCGCGACGGCTGCGCGCGGCGATAAAACTGGAGGGGGGCGGGACAAGGACAGACGAGGGCCCGTCGTCCACCGCCGCTCCGTCGTCTTCGCTGTCGGTGAGCAGCGTTGCCAGCGGCGGCGTGGGCAGGTCTTCCCGCAGCACCGAGAGGTTGCTGTTGTCGCTGACGACGGAGGAAGCCATGCTCTCCCCGGGGCTGCTGGTGGGCGCTCCCAGAACCACCGGAGAGACCGCCGGCGGCGCTCCCAGGCACTGCAAGGACTCCCGCCGCTCCAGTGCTCGGCCGCCCGTCACAACCTTCTCGGTCGGCACACCGAGGCCCATCATCTTCGGTGTGCGGGAGCCGGTGTTCGCGCGCGGGCGGGTGGCGGCGAGAGTGCTGGATACCTCCCGCCTGGGCACGCCGAGCCCGGCGGAGGAGGCGGAGCGCTCGAGCGACTTTTCGGCCGACGACATCGAGAGCGAAACGGAGAAGAGATCGCAGTGGCGGTAGGGCCAGTAGGCTCGCGGCTGCATGAACTATCTGCGAGGGAGAGGCGTGAGCGTGGGGGGTGCGTGTAGCCTCGATGGAAAGAAGGAGGCATACCGCTTGGGAAAGAATGGGGCTGCGAGGTGAACCGAGGGCATAAAGGAGAGATACCGCCGCCAGCAGCAGTTATCGCGCGCAGCGGTCGATGGTGCGGGGATGGAGGCTCGACTGTTGGCCGGTACGCTTGTCGTCGAGTGGGAATGAAGAAAGGAAGCTGGTGCCACCCTGCCCCAAGTTTCTCGCTGGCTGGGCCGAGCTATGCACTGTAAGTAGCGTAACACTGTAGCTGTGGCCATTCATCTCCAGAGTGCTCAGATTCCCGGTAAATTATACATTAATATTACACGTGCATCTCCCTCCGCCAAAGCCCCCCCCCTACTTCCCGAAGCACTGCAACCATCCTTTCAAGGCGTCGCGGAACATCTTCTGCGGCCTTTTTGCAGCGGGTATGCCTTCCCGAAAGTCATAGCAATGCTCCGAGTTCGGCAGCAAGTATCCGAAGATCTCTCCTTTGGGAGCGGCAGTGCCACATCTTGGGAGCTCAGAGGTGACCTTCAGCTTGGGTGACCACTGCTCTTTAGACAGCGGAGACAGCGAAAGCCACTTTGCATCCGCGATAGTCAGTCCAGTCTGCTATGCACGCCTATTGCGGGGGGAGAGGAGGGGGGCAAACCGGATCGAATTCTCCACCCGTCCAGAATACGTTGCTGGGCCGCATGTTCCAGCCGCCCGTGAGGGCTTTGATCCTATCGGTCCTGGGAGACTTCGGCAGGTAGCCCGACGAGCGGCCGTCGGGGAACTGGCGGTAGCAGACTTCCTGCTGGTGCCGTTGGCTGTTATACCTGGATCCCAGTGCGTGCGGCCCAATGTTGGTCGACTGGAAGTAGCCCCATTCCGAACAATACCTGAGTGAGTGAGCCATGATCAGTCCCGCATATCTCTACGCTGGGGAGTAAGGGTGTGACTAACTGCCAGGCCCAGGATATGCCCAGGACCCCAGCGAAACGCTCGTCCAGTCTGCAGTCGGGCAAGACCGTCCCGTTGCGGGCGGGGCCTTCGCAGTAGCCGAAAGGGTTGTACTCGTTCACGAGTCCGATGAATCTGGGCCACGTGGCCCACCTATCCGAGTAGAATTTCCCGGTGCGCCTTGCACCGTCCTCCTCCTCCCCTGCTGGCTGATCACTTCCGTTGGTGAGATGGTCGCAGAATGAGCGCAAGTTGTCGTCCACGCCGGCAGCCTGCCACGAGTAGAATGGATACTGCAAGATTTCCGCGAATCCCCCGTTGGACCCTCTCTCCGCTGTGCGGCCCAGGTACCGCTGCTTGAGCTTCGCGGCGGTACCCGGTTGTGAGAGCTGGCCGTCGATGTAGTCGACCGCTAACTTGACGCGTTCCGTGCAATTCTTGAGGCCGTAACGGAGCATTCCGCGATACACTTGTTCCCAGTCTGCGCGATCGTCAGCAACTCACGCTACAGTTTCCGGATGGACATGGACTGGCTGTACAGATGGACATGTCCACCTGCGCTTGGACCGGCGCGGAAGACGCATAAGCAGCATAGACGGTTTCGGGGTACAATTCTGCGGAAACGTCAAAATTCACATCGATCCCTATGGCGAAGGACAGAAGACCTACGTCGCAGGAAAGCAGCACGCACGCCGGGGTAGCTGCCGCCGATGACCACCCATGGCGTGGCCTTCGGGGAGACGGTGTAGTTCTTCCACTGGAAGCCGTTCGCAAAGACGACGAAGTCCTTCAGCGCGTTCTCGGTGGTCAAGAAGTTCATCTGTTTGGCAGTGGTATTGAGAGTCACGGGGAACGGTTTGCTGTCGCCGTAGTACCTGGAAGCTGTCAACGAAGAGCCCAGCAGACGCCGTACCGTGGTAGTGCCCCAACCGGTGTTCCCAAACTATACCCAGGCCCTTGAACTCCCTCAGGTACTGGTAGAAGAACGACTGGTTCAGGGTCAGGTGCCCGAGGTAACTGGCTCCACCGTCCGATTCGCCCGTGTCGAATGCTTTGCAGAGTCAGCGCAGTCACCCCCGACTATGGTCCCTTTTCGCAACGTACTGAAAACTGGCCCACCGGGCTTGTAGAACCCGTCCATGACCCAGTACCGGTTACTGAAGTTTCCCGGATACTTCCCGGAGTGATCTATCGGCAGCTTTTCTCCCCACCAATGAGCACACGCACACACGCCATTCCGTACTTGGTCGGGACACGAACCGATACGTCCTTCCAGTAGACCACAGAGGAATGGGATGCGGCGGGAGACGTGCCGATCCGCGCGCCGCCGCCGTCAAGCGCTTCCAGCTCTTTGCGCAACTGGATCTCGCGCATGCTCCGGCGAGCGACGGCCGTGGTCGATAGACATAGCGCTGCCACCAGAAACTTGAAGAGGAGTGTCATCATTGCGGATCCAGGAGGGTACAGCAGCGGCTGCAGAGCGGACGCTCAGGAGAGTCGTGTGGGTATATCGCTGAGCGTTTCTGGCCGGCGGCGGCCTCGCAGACCACTCACGCGGAGCTGCGCTTGTTGTAAACTTCCGAGACGTGTTCCTGCCGGAAGCGTAAACAGTGAAAGCAACACTCCTATCGGAACGTTGAATTGTGGAAAGCCGATGGCGCTGATCTTCCAAGCGCGTAAAAGAAGGGCCGTGATACTCCTGAGGGGAGAAGGTTTCAAGACGCAGCAGAGAAAGAAGGCATAGCAAAGAGGGGAGAATGCGAAGCCCTTTATGCGGTGAGCAAGTAGGTATCCACCTATACATAGCGCCGTGTGAAGAGTGAGTGGTCGAGTGACGGACTCTCAACGATAGACAGACACTCCGGCCATCCAGCCCTGGAGCCGGCGGGACGCTGCCTACAGGTTGGCTGAGGCAGTGCTGCACCAGTGCTGCGCACAAGGCCACAGGCGATAGGGGCGTCGCAATATCATGCCACGATTCTCGTGTGCATACGTACTCTCCAGTATCCAATCCACATTCCACGATTTCGTATACATGGGCACTGACGCGAGCTATAAACGGTCTGCAGCTTCCATTTGACGGGAAGAAGGTGGGAGAAAGAGCCCAGGGGTTGCTCAACGGAATAAGCCTTTTTTATTTACTTTTTTTCTATCTTTTTTCTGCAGCGAAGGTTTCGACGTCGCACGGATCCACACGAATACGCTTATGCCCTGTCCTCGACCCCACGTGCGCAGGAAGAAGAGCTCTTTTTTTTTTTTTGGTTTTTGTTTTGTCATTAATCGCGCTATACACACAGTCCGTTTCCGCCCACTGTCCGCCTTGGCCTGGCACAAAGAACAAAAATGCAACTCACTCCCAAACCCATTGATGTAGGACGAAGGGTGGGGCTGAAGAGCGCTGAGGAGGATGTCATGAGCGAGCCATTGGAGCTGAAGCTTCGGGAGCGGGGGGATGGGACCGAGGAGAGGCGGAGCTGAAAGAAAGTCCAAGATCGTTTGACTGCAGCGCTCATCCGCAAAGAGGTCCCGGATTTCAAGCCGATTTTTGCTTCTCCCGGTCTGCTTGCCCATCTCAGCCCACAGAATCTTCTGCTGGTGCTTCCAGTGTGGGCAGCACTTGAAGAGGTGCTCCTGAGTCTGGGTTCGGTATTGACACCACCAGCTTCCGCGTCTTCCGTCATCAGTGGAAAATCTAACTCTTATATGTATGTACATACATATAGATACCGACGCTACGGAAGCTAGCGAAGCTTACCGACGCATCGGAAGTGTAATATAACGTTGCCCTTCGCTAAGCGAATAAAGCGACGCTAGATACCTACCTAGATAGTATATACATGGTAGATATGTACCACCTCAGGGAAGCTAGGGAAGCTAGGAAGGGGCAACGGGTGTGCTACTGGAGCGGTTTGGTACCCGCAATTACTACAGCTAGCTACCGAGTCTGCACGCAGTTGACGATGCTCTTTCGGGAGTTGTCTACATCGCTCTGAAGATGGCGCAGAGATAGCTTTTATTCAATGTAGAATCTGCTAGTATACAGACGTCTCGTTGAGAGGTGCCAGAACTATGGAAAACGGCAAAAGGAGTGGTCATCCCCAAGCCAGGGAAGCGCGGCTACTCCAAGGTCCGAGCCTACCGTGTGGTGTCGCTTCTGGACGTCATCAGAAAGTTGGCCGAGCGCACCGCTGCCAATCCGATTGCCAATCACCTTCAGCGTGGGGAAGGAAGGGGGCTACATGATGGCCAATTTTGGATGCCGAAAGAGGGGGTCCTGTGTGGATGCAGTGGCGGTCCTGATGAACCGCACTCAGCAAGCGTGGGGGGAGGAGCTCAAGGTGATGGGGGCCCTACCCGTGGACGTCAGGTCGGCGTTCAGCAATGCGAGCAAGGCGCAGTTGGGAGGGCGCATGGAAAAAGGTTTGTTGTGTTCACGGTATCTTCCGTGTGGGTTGGGAGGCACTTGAGATCGAGCTAGGCCTCGCCGGGTAGACCGGCAGCTTCATTTCAGACCACCAAGTGAAACTCGTCCTCGACGGAGAAGTGGGGGGATGCGAACCCAGTGGATAGGGCATCCCACAGATCTCCAGCGGCACCAATCCTCTTCACCACATACCTATCAGGCATCTTTGACGAGGCGGAGAGCGCAGTCGATAGAATCAGGGCTCAAGCCAGCAACAGCCCAACAGGAGAACAGACAGCGGCGGTTTAGCTTACGCACATGGGCTACGACCAGGAAGCCTACGACGCGCAGTGTGCTGCACTCGCCTGGGCGCCGGAGACTGCTCCGAGAAGACCAGAAGACGGACGGCACCCGAATGGGTCACGATCTTCACGGACGCGCAAGCAGCCATCAAACGGATGGCACCGGAACGGCTCGCGGCCTTCACGAACGCGCAAGCAGCCATCAAACGGATGGCCTCAGAGGAGCCTGGCCCCGACCAGACCCACGCGCTCCAGGCAAGAAAGCACATCGCGGCGCTGCGGAGGGCCAGACCGGACATCACCATCGAGATCAAGTCGTGTCCAGCGCACAAAGGAGTCCCAGGAAACGAGAAGGCCGACGAGTGGGCCAAACTCGCGGCGGAGGAGCCGGATGCACGCGGGACGGAATGGACGCCGAACCTACAAGAAGTAGCACAGGATGCCAAGCTGGAAGAGGCCCGATATCACGGTTACGAGCAGTTCCAAGAGGCTTCTCGAGGTTCTACCGGCTGAAGACAGGCCACTGCCCTACCGGGCAGTATCTCCAGTGGACGAAGAACCGTTCCGCTGCCCAATGCTGGTGGTGCCGGTGTCAGACGCAGATGCGGGACCACCTCTTCAAGGTGTGCCCAGAGTGGACGACCCAGCAGAAGATCCTGTGGGCAGAAATACGGAAGGAAAGCGGGAGGGGGAAGGACCGGTATACTATCCGGGGCCTCCTCGCCGATGGGAGATGCAGCCAGGCGGTGCTAGACTTCTTATCCACCACGGGTGTGGGAAGGCGCAGGGAGCGAGGTGTCGGAATGGGAGCTCCGGGGAGCGCGGGGAGTCGGAAGAGGAGAGGAGGGCGGAGGCGGAGTAGTGGGGGCCGCGGAGTAACTGGCCACTGAGCTGTCCTCTGGTGCTATCTGAAAGTACCTGCCGACTGCAAACTGAAGCCAGCTGACAGCTCTCAGTTCTCAGCTCGGCGAAATCGAACGCTCACAACATTTAGCACAACATTTCCGCCATCAGCCGGCCGCGCGGCCCAATGGCAAGGCGCTTGACTGCGAGTAGCAATTCCGAGATCAAGAGATAGCAGGTTTGATCCCTGCCGTGGTCACTGATTCTCTCATTGTTTTTGTGGGTGTTCCCCCCCCCCAACATGTTTGTTCCTTCAGTGCAGCTCATCCGACAGCGGGGAAATTCATTCAGGGCGATGGATCATGCGCTTTACGCAAACAAGCGAAGGGAGTTGGGGTGATTGAATGTCCTAGAAGAAGAATCAGTGAATCGCGAATGGCCGAACGAGTCTCGGATTCAAGAGAGGACTACCGAAGCTCTACGCATTGTTCAACGTCTTCCGTACGCTCGTCACAATAAGCTCCTCGACAGACGACATCACATGGTGTCACTCAGTAGAAATTTCTCTGAGGGTGCGCATGGCGGAGATCGATGTGTCGTGAACCACTGAAGTGTCTCCAAACTGATACCCACTAATCGGCTGCACAGAGGCAAGCGACACACCTACCAGACCTCAACCACTATGCGCGTGCGCAAAGCAGCGGGAGCTGTGAGAGTAGTTGGAGTGGAGTAATTCAAGGGGCCAGTGTCCAGCTCCGTACTACTCTTTCTCTCTCCTCGACCGTCTAGTTGTCTCTGTCCGAGCACCTCACACACGTGTAGGAAGCACAGGGTGGAGCACCATTGGCTGCGAGAGGCGCCACCGCGGAGGAGAGAGATATCTGAGCGCTGGTGAGGAGAGGAGGAGGAGTCGCCACTAGCAGGTGGGGATACCACATCGAACGCAAACCCGGGACCACCTATTCAAGGAGTGCCCTGAGTGGAAGCCGCAGCAGAAGATCCTGTGGGCGGAGGTGAAGAAGGAGACTGGGATGTGGAAGGACCGGTGGAAGGCGCGGGACCTCTTGGCGGATGAGAGGAGCGTGAGGCCGGTGCTGGACTTCCTGTCCACAACAGATGTGGGACGACTGGCACCACCGCTCGAGGAGGAGGACGCCATGAGTGCGGTGTCGGAGATGGAGGTACGGGAGTTTGGGGAAGGGGGGGAAGGGGCGGGGGCGGGGGCCGAGGAGCCGGGCGGGGGGGAGTCACCGCTGGCCTCTCCCACGCCGGACTTCATGACGCCCGCAAGAGAGGGCTAGGCCCTCCACTTTTCATTGGCCCTCCCCTTTGTGATCTCCTTGGTGCGCATTACACTTTCTTGGGACAGGTCTGGGCGGAGGGCAAAGGGGCGCTTGCAATGAGCCGCCACTGCGCGGACAGCGGACAGGAAACGGACTGTATATAATCTCGCCATGATCTACCTAGGTCGCACGCGAGTACTGAATAAACAAAAAAAAAAAAAAAAAAGGTGGGGATACCACACTCACACTCACACTCACACACAGAACCCTACACGCCCCTGGCGGTCTACTCGGCTCTAACTACCCCCCAGCTCCCCTGGCACTTCCAAGCCACTGCGATGGTGGACGGTTTGTTTCCGCGGTGGCCGCACAGACTGTCACTCGTGCTGGGAGGCGGTACGGAGCGTGTGCGTGCTTCTGCGAGAGCTGGGGAGAGCTATTGTGGCTAGCGCTGGGCTATCGCTACTGGTGTGCGCTGTATTTAGTAGGTACAGCAGTAGGTGGGTGTTGTCGGGGCCGCTATTACCACCTCGGACCACCAACGTGGAGTGGCTGAAGGAGTGCTATCTCATGTCCCTCAAAGCATCTTGCCACTAGAGTATGGATGTTGTAGGATGTCTGGAGTTTAGGGTTGGCAACTGGGACCCGTGGCGGTGAGAGCACCCCCTCTGGGGTTGGGCGATTGGCATGCACGGAATCATGGGCGTAGGGTTTTTGGCGGCTAACAGTCCGCCACAACCCAAGTGAGATGACTTAATTCGCGGAATATAGAGTACAATTCAATACAAGTTCGACCATCACATCCGCAATACAGCATAAAAAACAGAGCCTACAATCTCGGCTGCGCCATCTTCATCGCCTCCTCGAGCTTGCCCACGTTCTCCTCGGCCCGTTCCCGGATCGCCTCGCCGAGGCCCTTGTCGACCTTTCCGAACATGTCGTACACCTTCTCGCGGACGTCCTTCCGGGCGCCGCAGACGTGGCCGGCGACGTTCGTGACAAAGTTCTTTTGCTGGTCCTTGTACCTCCCGAGCACGTTCCACAAAGCGGTGGCCTGTTCGTAGTCCTCCGGGCTAACCCGGAAGGCAAAATTAGTGGCCGTGCCGACCCACTTTTCGTGCGCATCGAGCGAGGAGCGGTTGGGCTTGTAGGTCATGGCACGGAACGACGACTGGTAGTTCGGGTTCGCGCCGTAGTTGCCATTGACCTGCATCGCGCCGTCGCGCTGGAACGGGTTGAAGGCGCGCAGCGGGCAGTTGGCCGGGATCTGCTGGTAGTTCACGCCGAGACGATGGCGGTGCGTGTCGGGGTACGAGAAGAGGCGGCTCTGCAGCACAGGGTCGGCCGAAGGCTCGACGCCAGGAACCAAGTGCGAGGGGGAGAAGGCTGCTTGCTCGATCTCGGCGAAGTAGTTTTGCGGGTTCTCGTTGAGGGTGAGCTTGCCGAAGCGACGGAGGGGGTACTCCTTTTGCGGCCAGGTCTTGGTCAGGTCGAAGACGCTGTACTTGAACTTCTCGGCTTGCTCCGGGGTCATCACCTGGACGTAGACGGTCCACGACGGGAATTCTTTCTTCTCGATCGCGTTGAAAAGATCTTCCGTCGCGTGGTCGGGGTTCGAAGAAGCGAGGGCTGCGGCCTCGCTATTGGTCAATGTCTTCGAGCCCTGGTCCGTCTTGAGGTGGATCTGGACGTAACGGAAGGATCCGTCGGGCCTGGTGAATTTGTAGGTGTGGCCCGAGTATCCATTCATGTGACGGAACGAGAACGGCGTCCCACGGTCCGAGAAGAGGTGCATCAGCTGGTGGACGCTCTCCTGGTTCTGCGTCAAGTAGTCCCAGAACCTGTGCATTGTCAGCTCTCGCGTTCATTCATTTCGATCCCGCTTCCCACGCCAAACTCACATAGTAGCATCCTTCAGATTAGTCTGGGGGTTCCTCTTCTGCGTGTGGATGAACACGGGGAACTTGGACGGATCCCTCAAAAAGAAGATGGGCGTGTTGTTGAACACCCAGTCGTAGTTGCCCTCCTCGGTATAGAACTTGACGGCGAAGCCCCTGGGATCTCTGGCCGAGTCCGGCGAGCCCTTCTCGCCACCGACGGTAGAGAACCGCGTGAGACAGCGCGTCTTCTTGCCAATACCGTTGAACATGTCCGCCGACGTGAGGTCGCTGATGTCGTCCGTCACCTCGAACTCGCCGAATGCGCCAGCACCCTTCGCGTGTACGACGCTATAGCCACCAGCATCACCGTCAGCTCAATAACTGGCCGCCCCACCCGAGCTACGATCGGAGACGAACCGCTCCGGTATCCTCTCGCGATCGAAATGTGCCAGCAAGTCGATAAGGTGGAAGTCCTGCAGCAGCAGCGGGCCGTTCTCGCCGACGCGCTGCGACGCCTGCGGATTCATAACCGGGCAGCCATTGCTGGTGGTGTAGACGGGGGAGTCGGAGTATTCCTTGACCATTGTTTGTTTTGCTCTGTGACGATTGTACGAGTGTGTTCGGGAGGAAACAAGAAGTGTATGTGTTCGGAGCGGCAAAGAGTAATTGAAGTGAAGGATGAGGAGGAGGAGGAGAGAGGACGGAGCCGGGGGAGGGACGGACAGGGACTATATATGTACGCTCCTCCCGCCCAGAGGTGGCGGTCCACCCGCTGTTAACCGGGGCTACCATCGATTACACATCTCGCTTTCTAAACCTGCACGGTCTAGAGTAACGACAGGGCATTTTGGAGCACGTGCGGACTACTCACCAATAAATGCTAGACTGATCGTCATAAATGTAGAGCGTAGTCTACTCTAGATAGTTACATACCTCTCCTCGCCGGTATGCGGGAGCAGTTAGCTACCTCACCGTCTGCTCTTTCCCGCGGCAGGGAGCTCATATCTATGTATATCTAATGGTATTACCGACTAGGTAGCGTGTTGTGGGGCACCCGCAACTTCCGCTTTCAGGCAGGAGCTCGTCTCCAGGCAGTCTAGTCTACGCGGGTTTCCCACCGCACGTGCGAAACAAACAATTCAATCCGAAAGTCTCACGAAACCTCGAGGTCGAATCCGGCGGCTGAACAATGGTCGCGGTAGCAATTCCTATTATGTCAGCGGCTGAACGTGTTGCGAGCGGCGGCTGTTTTCTCGCCACAGGAGGCGGTATCAAGAACTACTTACCTGCATCAACTTATCGTCACTGGACGACGAGAGGGAGATAAAAATAAAAGGGCTGACTGACGCCTCCGTTCTGGCCCTTTCTCTTCGCGGGATTCCCCGTCATAGCGACGCAGGCGTAGCTACATTGTGTAGCTGTACATGAAAAAGATGAAGATGGGGAGGGATTGTGGCCACTCGTAACTACTGCGACAGACACCTCGGCTTGAACAAATAATATCAACGTCACCACCAGTAGTTACCAGTGCCACAGGTCCACAGCAGCTTGTCAAAGACTCCGATCATGCCACGCAGAAACAGGGAAAAACGAGACGGAAGAAAGGAAAGGCTATTAAACATTGAGTAAAAAGATGCAACACAAGGAAAAGACTCGGAAATGGAAATACTACTACCAGCGTGCCACACGTACAAGTTCTCGTAGAACGAGAAGAGAGAATGAGAACATAGAGCAATGTTCAGTTGAGTACGGTGAAGTGTGCATGCTGGCCGGGATTCCCGCACTCCCGACGACCCCCCGAGCACTCCCCACACATTATGCTCCCGTTGATTGGTGATGTTGATGCTCGCCTAGGTCTCCATCAATCTACTGTGCCTCTTGGACGGTTTTCTACGTGGAGATGCGTCAGCAGGCTAGATCTAGACTCGGATGACAATGGGGGCGAGTAAGAAGAGGCGGTGCTCGCTTCGTGATGCAGACATTGCTGAAGCTTGTCCGACCACAACACCCGGAAGCAAAGCAAGCGAACAGGGTGTGAGAGGGTAAGGTGAACACTACGACGGATGGGAATATTCATACCACTAGCCAATCCATCCCATCCGTAACCCCTACGCGCACACATGCCAGCGTTAGCATTTGTCCCGCGGCCCGTCACCGGCGTCGGTAAAAAATCTCACCCTCTCCTGTAACGGCCGAGCAGCCAAAGATGCTCCAACTCCTCTCCTTGAGACTGGGTAGCCTCAGGGCCTCCGAGATCTCCGCCGCACCCAGCACGCCGGGCTGGTCCTGCTTGTTCGCGAACACCAGCAGCGCCGCGTCCTGTAGCTCCTCCTCGCTCAGCATCGCGGATAGCTCCTCGGCCGCAGTCTCGAGACGCGCATGGTCCGTCGCATCGACTACGAAGACTACCGCTACCGTGTGCGCGTAGTAGCAGCGCCAATACGGTCGAATCGAGGTTTGGCCACCTGTGTGGATTTTGGTCAGTTGTCTGCCGCGCGGGGGAAATAGAAATGCGGGAAAGCGCGAACCCAGATCCTGTGTGCGCGCACGATGTTAGCTGCTGCTGGCGGGGAGGGAGAGGGATGCGATGAGGTTGGGGCAGCGGCATACCCAGACGTTGAAGTTGAGGTTCTTGTACGTGACGCTCTCTACGTTGAAGCCGATGGTCGGCACCGTCGTCACGACTTCCCCCATCTGCAGAAGCGTCAGAAAAAGACACGTCGCTCGCTAGTCCTGTTCGCCCACGGTATCCGACGAAAGAATGGAGGCAGGCGCCACGGTTGCAGGCAGACGGCTTCACGGAGGCTCGTTTCGGACGTACCTTCAGTCGGTAGAGTAGTGTCGTTTTCCCCGCGTTATCCTGTACACAATATCGTCATCATCAGGACATAGCCCACGGCAGCGGCATAGAATCGAATAGGAAGAACACATACAAGACCCAAGATCAAGATGCGAACCTCCTTCTTCGACCATAGACGCGCGAAGACACTCTGAAAAACACCCATTTTTCGGTGCAACCCGTTGTGTGTGTGTGTCTGCGTGTAGTAGTGTTGTAAGTGTGTAAGCAGGTAGTTGCGGGTTGGACGGAGTCAAGGGTTGCGAGCTTCAGTCCGGTCGTGGAGTTGGGGATTTGGGTTGGTTCACGAGCCACCGAGGGGGAGTGATGCTCACTCCTTTTTTGGGGATTGGCGTTAGTCATCGACCCGCTTGGGAGCTTCGCGGCGAAGCTCGCAACTAGACTAGAGCTACTTATACATCGGCAGTGTCCATAGAGCCTCAACACGAAAATGCTCGCGGGAAACACGTCCAAGCTCTTGACCCTATGTTTAACACCAATACCATAGAATATCCCGTTTCCACAATTCCGATACCCTCCTCTCCAACTCCTCTCACCTCCACTCCTCTCCTCTCCTTACAACATCGACACCGACACCAGTCAGCTAACTACTACGCACGCGACCCACGACTGGAGACGGGTTCCTCTACCGCGACACCCAATCCTGCTCTCGTTGCATTAGACAGATCTTTCTCAATTCGCGTCACTTCTCCCTATAGCCACCTACCGGCTAACCCGTCATCAACACCACTACAGTAACGATGGCTCCACCGAAAAAGTCTACCACAACCCTGTTGAAGGAGGAGGGTCTCGAGCGCACCGACAACAACTTGCGCGCCCATTCATGGCCGGTGATCCCAATGATCAACCAGAAGAACTACTACACCGAGTACCTCAAGCGCGACGAACAGATCATGGTAGTCCGCGAGCAGGAAGAGGCTTTACGGCAAGCTGCGGCGCTGGAGCAGGCACGTCGTCAAGGTGGCGGCGGCGGCGGTGAAGAGGCGGCCGACGAACAGAAGGTTCCAGACGAGACAGCTGAACAGGAGGAAGTCACGCGATACGGGAGCAAGATAATCGTCATCCACCCAGGCTCTCAGAACCTGCGCATCGGATATGCTAGCGACGCCCTGCCGAAGAGTATCCCGAACGTGATCGCGCGCATCGCCGAGAAGGCCGAATTCGAGTTTGAAGAGAGGTCGCCGAAGCGGACGAAGCTCGACGATGATGGCGATATGCAAATGGACGATGATGACGAGAAAGTTGGACCCATTGAAAAGGATCCGGAGGTAGGCGCATCGCCGTGGGTGTGGTAGTCCGTAAGTAACTAATTGGTGAGTAGTTCGATTCGAAGATCAACGCTATGTCGGCCGAGCTTAAGCAGAAGATGCGTTCGAACAAGCGACGACTGCTCCCCAGCTCTAAGGATCAGACAATTTCCTACAATCGGAGAACCGTCCCGGAAACTATCAATGAACATAACGATCCCCATCGAGTCGAATGGACCGAGATTCCGGCGGAGAATCCGAAAGAATACTACATCGGCAACGAGGCGCTTAGGATTCCTGACACCTCTACTCCGCGGTATAAATTGCAATGGCCGATTCGTCACGGGTGGCTAAACGAGAGGGACTACAAATCCAAGAGAAGACTCATGGAGGATATACAGATTATCATTGAAGAGGGAATCAAGAACGAGCTGAAACTTGACAAGAGAGAACTGCCGAACTATCGTGCAGTTCTGGTGATCCCCGACCTCTACGAGAGGAATTATGTGGTGGACATGGTGGACATGTTAATGAAGGAGATGCGATTCTCGGAAATCTGCATAATCCAGGTACGGAAATGCATTCGCCATTGTGGTGGTTAGTGATTCTGACGGTTCTGTAGGAGTCTATGGCTGCATCATTCGGCGCTGGGTTCTCCCTGGCATGCATTGTAGATGTCGGAGCGCAGAAGACATCCGTGTGTTGTGTCGACGAGGGAATGTGCATTCCCGATTCACGGTTTGGTGTCCAGCTCATCCTTTCCACGAATTTCGCTCACATATTGTAGGATCAATATCAAGTACGGTGGATACGACGTTACTAAGCTTCTGCTCCGCCTATCCCTACAGAATTCATTCCCGTACAGCAAGATCAATCTCTGGTGCCGCTACGACTTTTTGATCGCCGAGGAGCTAAAGTGCAAGTACACTACTCTTCACGATGGCGATGTGTCAATGCAGACCCACGACTTCTATCTCCGCCGTCCAGAGAAAGCCACCCAGAAATACACATTCCGTGTGTATGACGAAGTGTACCTGGCTCCTATGAGCCACTTCAAGCCCGCGCTCACCGATCACTCCCACAAGCTCGAAGGCCGTCGCTCGCTGTGGGAGCGCAGCTACGACATCTACGACAACATGCCGAACGACCAGATGTCTGGCGCCCAGCAAGCGCTATACCAGTCACTCTCGTCCAAGCTCACCGAGGTGGCCGACGGGGCTCCCGAAGCACCCCCGCCCCGTCTGTTCGGTGCGCACCTCAACCCAGCAGACCTCACCCCTCGCTCGTCCGTCGCGGGGTCTCCGGTCCCTGAGACTTCGACCCCCGTTCCCGGCGCCGCCACTCCATCCGGACAGGGGGGAGTGCAGGGGGGCGAGATGACTGCCAACGGCTCCGTCGCGGGCGGTGCCCCCGTCACCTCTGGTGGACTCACCCCGCACCAGATCGCCATGCGTGAGTGGGACGAGTACGACAGTACGGTCCCCACGATGCCGCTCGACAGAGCTGTCATTGACAGCATCACGCACGCGGCCAAAGGCGACGAGAAGAAGATGCGCGACTTCTTCGCTGGCATCATGGTGGTCGGCGGCGCCGGTGCCGTCCCGGGCTTCAGGGACACCCTCGAGGACAGGATCCGAGGCGGCCTCGCCGGTAGGGACGTCAGCATCCTCATCGGCGTGCCGCCGAGGGAACTGGACATGCAGGTGATCGCCTGGAAGGGGGCCAGTGTGTTTGGTAAGCTTCGGCATACCAACGACTCCTGGGTCAAGCAGCGGGAGTACGATATGCTCGGAAACAGAGTGTTGACACTCAAGTGCATGTGGAACTTTTAAGGGGGGAGGGAGATGGGAGGATCGGATGAGATTTAATGAAAAGGGTAGATTTTCTTGGGACAATGTGTACTGGTTCGTTGTGGTGATACATGTGACATCTCATCGAGGTCAAGGACAACAGCGGGGCGGCGCTGTACTGTACTAACCGGGCAGCAGGCTTGGGGAATGAAGCTGTGGTCGAGCTGCTTCTGGACGGGGGCGCCAACATCGAAGCATGAGCCTGCCGCGGATTACACTCGGCAATGTCGAATGGAGTGGACATGAGGCTGTGGTCGAGCTCCTCCCGGACCAGCGCGCTAACCTCGAGTCACGGATGGTGGCGGCAAGGCTGCACCTCAATCGGCGGCACGGAGAAGAGGAGGAGCCGTAGTCCCGCTGCTTCTGGACAGCGACGCCAGAACCGGGACCAAGGGCCGTCATGAACGGACGGCGCTGAACCTTGCAGCGAAGCGGGGTCATTGATTCCTTATGCCGAGTGCTCCTGGTTGCAGCCGGCGAGATCAAGGACGAGGAAGGACCTACAGTCCTGTTTCCTCCAGCCCTCAACACCGCCCGACTCCCGACATCCCGAGAGAGGGAAGGCCACGACGAGCTGATAACTAGCCGCTAGTTGTGGAGTGAGTTACGCCGGCTGCGGATGGGAAGCCCATGGAGGCCCACACTCGACCTGGGGCCATCGCATCCAGACCAGACTGCGGGATTGGGGTGGAATGTTCACTGGCACTACCAGAAGAACGAGTCGAGAACGCGCAGTCAGGGACTCGAAGGCTAGGAGTGGGGGCTGAGTGCTTGTATGACAGAGCGAATCGGGACTCGAGCTAGAAGGAGCGATTGGGATGCGGAGGAGTCGATGAGGGGCTTTCTCGGAGACATCGCTAACGCGTGGAGGTTTGGACCTGTGGGAGAGCGAATGGCGGCTGGCGGGGTGGCTGCTTTCTGGAGCAATTCTCGGTGGATGCGAGAAAGGCACCAGAGTGAATGACGACCGGAAGAGTGGATGAGGCTCCGGGGGGTAATCCATCCCCTTTGACGCAAGTCATTCTGGGCACCTCTCGACACCGAGTGATCGATCCTCCACTCGGCTACTACTGAGTGTGAGCCTTTCGCCATTTGGGTACGTAGTGCCCAACGCCTCTGCACACAGAGCACCGGTGAGGCACCTCATGTGGCACATCGGGTGGACCGAGTCCCCCCATTATCACCACGTGCCCCGACACCCCGCTTTCAAATGTCCCCTTGCGACACCTCTTCATGGCGATGTTGTTGATGCGTCAACCGGGATTATACATGGTTCATTTGTACGTAGAAACGACTGATAGTTGTCGCAGCAGGAGGGGAGATTTCGATCGACGGATCGCGGGATGGGGAACATCGGACTCGCAAGGCTGTAGGCTGCAGTTGTCGAGGGACAGTAAGACAGTGGAGAAGCGGAGTGGCGCGAGGTTGTCACCTTCCCCCCCGCTGACACCGAATGATTCGCTGCCGTCGAAATGAGCTTATTGGCATCACCGGGAGGAAGAGGGACGCCGTCATGGTTTGGTAGTCAAGCGGGGTCGGCAAGATGGAGCCGGACCACGATCCCGTAGTAGAAGAGTGGAGATCATGCCGCCGAGGGCAAGGATGTGTAACGGAAGATTACGAGCAACACGACATGGGTAGCTAGGTAGTTATGTGGTGGCTGGAGATCGGTAATCACGGCAGGAAACGCCACTGCCGGGCTGAGGATAGGGCTGCTTGGAATGGAAGCGTGCGGTGGAGAGAAGAAGGGAAAGAGCAGCAGGAGGGGCGGTCGTGGGATGGACACCGCAACAGCGCGGAAAGCCCCGATGCAGGTGCTACCGGTCATGTAGCTCTTGGAATAAGAAAATAGCTAATAGCGCAGCAGTCGCAGATCGCTCGCGTTCGCTATCGGACCGCCTCCGCTCGCTGTGCAGGCGGAAGCAGACATGGACCGGAACAGATACGGTATAGACAGTAGCGCCGCAGGTCCAATTGGGGGGGTCGTCGTGATTCGCGCCTACATGTCTCACGCTCACGACGCGGTGCCCCAGCGCGCAAGGTCGAGGCACCAACTCTCGGGCACGATCACTAATACATACAACCGGTCCACACGTCCATTACATTCCGCCACCCCTTCCCGGCCCGTCCCTGTGCACGTCGCAGCGCCATTGCTAGGGGGGGACGCTCTGATAACCTCTCATGCCGAGTCTCGCCTGCTCGACCCAGCGGGTCGCCCACGGTCTGAGCATGGCCCAGAGGAGGAGGCCGATGGTGGCGATGATGAAGGCGCAGACGACGACCTGGTCTTTGAGGGAGTCGCGTTCTATCGGCGACCACTTTGTCAGCCACACAGCCAGCACTGAAAAATCGAAAATGGGGGGGGAACCGCACGAAAGCAGGTGGTCGCCACGTCGGCCTCCTTTGCGCTCTTGCAGATGGGCAGGTTGTAGCCGAGACAGAACTGGCGGTTGCAGTCGTTGCAGTTCCCCGTCGCCAGCAGCGGGATGATGGTGCTGTTGGCGAAGCAGGTGCATTTGCAGAACAGCAGCGACGATGTCGTCGCGGGGGCGGCGGCGGCGACCGCGGCGGCGGCGGCGGCGACAGCAGTGGAGCTGGACAGTGACAACACGAGGAGGAGGTACAGGATCAACGGAGCTGGCGAGAACATGGCGCGGTGAGCTTGATGCTGTGGACGGGGCGTGGAGGTGCGGAGTGTGGGGGGGAGGGAGAGGGGGGAGGGGGCGGTGTGGATAGAGTTCCTGCCAAGGCACGCCGCGTAAGCGGGATGTGGGGAGGGATCATCGCGTGTCTCGCTCGGCACCCGTGGGTCAGCTTTGCAGGGAGGAGGCCCCCCCTTTCCCGCTTGTTCGATCGACCCAGCGTCGATTGGGGGCGGTGTTATCTCTGTGGGTGATCGCGACATCCTTCGTGGAGGAATCTGCACCAGCTACAATACTACATACTAGCATGGTTAAATAGATGCACAATCGCCTGCCAGTGCCCAGAACAGGAGAAAAAATAAAAAATATCTACGATTCGATTACGTGTGTACACAAGCAGATTGTGTTCGTCGCGTTCGGTCTTTCTGTTGCTTCAAACATCAAGCATAAAAAAAAAACCCTGGTATCGCTCATCCCCCACACAACTCCACACAAACCACCGTCAAGCTATGGCCGCGTGCAACCACACCTATTCCTCCTCTCCAGGAGCATCCTCGTCGTCATCGTGCTCCTCGCCCCCGGCCTTCTCCATGGAGGACGGCAGTTCCACTCCCTCGTAGCGGGCGATGTACTCCTCCCTCCTCCTCTTCTCGGAGGGCATGAGGTCCCTGATCTTGAGCCTGAGCGCTTCGGCGGCCGGCTCCTGCTCCTCTTCCTCGAGTTGCTGGCTCAGATCGAACGGGAACTTGGTCTTTCTCTTGGGCCGGATGGTGTATCGTCCCAGGATGGGATAGAAGAACGCCCCGCGGGGGCCGTCTCCGTCGCCGGACTGTAGACACATGGCGATCTCTTCGGGCTGTTGGTCGAATTGGGTGTGTCCGCCGCGAGTGTCCTTCGCCTCGTAGCGGCGAACGTACGTGTAACGGAATTCGTCGTCGTTCAGCTCGTCGCCGTACTCAAACTTGCGCTTGACGGCGCCGGCGGTAGTCGGGGTGTCCGGGATGTAGCAGTCGAAGCACTCTTTGCGCTCTTCGGGCGGGATTTCCTCGTCGTGGTGAATCTCGACCGGCTGGAAAAGACTCATGTCGACCCTGACATCCCTGTGGCCGTCGCGCGACTCGTCCGTCGGGGCGCTCTGGAACTTGAAGACCATGTAGCCGCCGGTATCGCTCATGCCCTCGAGGTGCGGGAGCAGGGGGAACGTCTCCAACGCCTTGACGCCTGGTTTGTTGGGGTGCTTCATCTCCTTCCAATTGCGCTCCGCATTCATGGCTGCCTTGTCTCCGGAAGCGTACTGTCGCGCTGCGTCGGGAACATCTGGATTGGGGTTCGCGACGTCGAATCCCTTCATGACCGCCGCCAGGATGCGCACGGGATCGGTATCCTCCGGTCGGTGGGCCGTGCGGCGCGCTTTTGACGACTGGATCGCGACGAGCTGGCCCGACGTCGTTGACTTGAACGACGACCGCGATTGCTCCGAGGAGATGTACTCGGTGCGGCGCAGAAAGGAGACACTGCTGCCGCCGCTCGCGGTGCGGTTGGTGGGCTTTCCGAGGGAGGCAGCGGCACGGAGGAGGGCACGGTCGCGGGGATCGACCGGCGGGATGGGGTCCATGGGACGCAATACCGAGTCGTCACCCTCGAAGACGCGGGGAATGTGCACAAGGTCCAACGGCATACCAAGCTCCGAGTCGACCTCGATGTTGAGAGCCTCCGAGCGGGCGAGCTGCGAGACGAACGAGGTATCGGTGTACTGCGAGAAGGCGGAGTTGGGTATATCGAGCAGTTTCGGAGGGCCAATCGGGACAGGGAGAGCATTATTGTAACGGATGCGCGCGATGTAGTCCTGGGGATATGTTCTTGGGGCCGGTGGTCTCTGCGAAGAGGAAGACGACATTATCTCGGTGGGGGGTTGTTGTCGCGGCGAGCGGAACGGTCGAAGTAGAGGGAGTAATGTGGCGTTGTTGCAGGGTGAGTGGAGCCGGAGGTGTACATAGAGCAAGTGTTGAAAGAGAGCTTGCGGTTTCTTGGCGCGACAAAGCGATCGCGCTAGTAAGCATCCAGGTACGTACATACAGTAGTAGTTTAGCTTTAACGCGCTAGCCATAACCGGCACAAATCGACTACATAAACGGGATTGGGGTCGCGATGTAAGTACATACATGGAACCCCTGTGAGACCAAATGCACGTGACAGCAGCCGGGGCGCGCACAACCTTCGTGATTTTGATGACCAAACTCTGTTCTCTCTCAATCGCTATTACTACTTGCTCTCCATCTAAACCTCGCCATCGTCCTATTAAACCCCCCACCCACCCACCCGAACAGCATGGCACCCAAACGCCCTTCGAAAAAAATACCTCCAATTTTGAAACTCCATACCTTTTTATGATGTCTACGCCTAGCCATTGACAAGACATGACAACATGACAAACTTTTCGAAGGGAAATAAAAAAAACAAACAGAAAACAGAAACAGAAACGAAGCGGAAACGGAAAACGAAAAAGGAAATGGAAACGCGAGGTCATCACTGCAGTCCAAGGGGGATTGTCAAGCCGAATATTCTCATGACCTCTGCCAGTCCTCCACCGAGATTGGCTGCGACATTGCTATCCTCGGCCCATGTGTTCCACAGCTCGGAGCAGCTAGCGAGCCAGATGGGGTTATTGTGGAGGAACATGGCTCTTTCCTCTACGCTCATGCTGTCGGCGACGCCCTCCATTCCATCTCCGATGACCTTCATGATCTCGTTGTCGGCGACGCAGTCATCGAGGTATCCCGGCTCGGCCGTCCAGCAGGTCTTTCCGATGTTCCTAAGGGTCTCGAGTGCGCTGCGCTTGGTCTCGTAGCTGCTGTCGTCGCCGACCTTCGCAAGGATCTCGTTCTTGAGGATGTGGAGGATCGTCTCACGGACCTTGATGGCGCCGTTCGCGAGCGGCTGTCCGTTGCCGCCGCCATCGTCACCGTCGCGCGACGATTTGATCGCGTGCCAGCACGTCTTGGACAGGTGGTCGAAACTGAGATGTCTCGACGCCTGTCGCGCCGCCTCCTCGGCGCGCGCCGTAACCGCGAGCGTGTAGATGTCCTGGTGCATCCTTATCGCCGTGAGCAGGAGGGTCTGCTGGACCTCTATGGGGAGGAGGTTTAAGAACGCCATCGTGATCTCCGCTTTCGGCGGGGCGCGCAACGGCTGCGGCGAGGGGGCAGGAGTGGCCAACGAGACCTGTGGCGGTGGCTGCGGAGGGGGAGGGGCTTGCGGCTGCATCACTGTCGGAGGTGGAGGAGGTGGAGGAGGAGGAGGAGCGGTGCGGGAATAGCTTACGAAGGCCTCGAGAGGCACACGTTGATCGCCGCGCGTGTACAGCCCCAGCTTGGCGAGACGGTTCTCGAACTCGAATTGGCGCTGCTCCTCGAGGCCATACGGAACGCCCTCCGCGTTCGTCATGAGGACTTCGAAGTTGCCCCACTGAAGACTGCGCGCGCGCAGAAGCTCGGCTTTCAGGATCTGCCGTGTCTCGACTTGCCGCTGCATCAGCTGCGACGCGGCTGCTTGCTGCTGGTGGTACAGTGTCTGCTGCTGCGGAGTCGGTCGTTGCTGTTGCTGTTGCTGTTGCTGTTGCTGCTGCTGTTGCTCAAGGACGGGCGAGGGCGACGGTGGTACCGGCGGGTAGACATAATGCTGCTGCTGCTGGTGCAGTTGCGCCGCCGAGACGGTGGGAATCGCCGCAGGCCGCGAGATGTTGAAGGTGTTGTTGTAGTGGTTTAGGGGCGGGCTCTCGTAGCTACTGACGCCGGCAACGATGCCACCACCGCCAGCACCACCACCATCACTACTGGTTGCGATCGGGAGGCCCGAGTTGGCGTACGTCGGCGGCGGCTGGAATTGCGAGTTGTAACCGGGAGGCATGTAGGACTGCGGTTGCGGGATCTGTCCGTAGGACGTGTCCGATCGTGGACGTTTGAGGTTTGGCTGTTGCATGTCTTGTTTTCTTCCTTCGAGGTCGCTCCTTTTTTTTTTTTGCTGGTCACAAAGTGAGGAAAAGTAAGGAAGGGGGGGGGGCGAGGAAGAATGTCCAAGGTTGAGTCGGGGGGAGAACCAGGGTTTTCTAGTGCTATTCGGGAAGAAAACGCCCGATGCGGGCACGCGACATGGTGAGGGGAGCACGCTAGGAAGACGAGAGTTTGTGCATCGCAGTGGCAAAAGGTGAGATTGAGCAGTCGAAAGAGATTGTTGAGCATCTGGGGGGAAGACTCAATGGCTGGGCTCCGATCATCCAGAATCACGAACGCCAGTCCAAGTCATCCGCACAATCTCACTGCAATGCCGAGTTGTTGAAACCCCACTATTGAGAGATATCGAAAAGCATTGATTCCCACACACCGTACAAGCAGGCAACAAGATCAATGGCAGAGGTAGTTAGGTATGTAGTAGGTATCCAGAAGAAAGAACAGAACAGAGTGGAGAGAACACAGACCGAAGCAACGCAGCCAGAGCCGGACAAAAAAAAAAAAAAAGTCCGCCGGAACGAGAACCAAGATGAGTAAAAGCAGCCCGCGCACAACAGCCGGTAGAAGAGCATGAAGTATCTAGCTCCCAACATCACGCCGGCTCCAAAATTCCAAAGCCCGCCCCTTCCCCCATGGGGCCTCAAATCGGATCAAAGCGTCACGAGCGAGCACCTATTCCTGACGATGGCTTCGTCCTTGAAGCGTCCCACGCCGAGACTGCTCCTGATCGCGTTCAGCCGTGCAAGCGTACGGGCGCGTTGCTGTAGCGCGTACTGGTCAGTTGAAGTGCGTTGCCTGCAGAGCACCAATGCGTTAGCACTCGTTCGGCCCAGCAAGGGAAATGGTGAAGTGAAAGGAGTAGGGCTAAAGCTTGTGTTTTCCGTTCGCTAGGTTGAATGTGCGGATGCATGGAATAGCAGGTTAAACGTCGACCTCTACCCAATCCACCGTACCAATGCATGAACCCTATGAAAAAAAAAAAAGAATGATGATGATGCCAAAGACGAGAGGGAGGGGAAGAGCATTACAGTTCTGTCACTCGTCGCCCAGGAGAGTTGCACCAATCGCACTGTTATCGCACCCAAAATGTCAGGTCACATGCACCACGAATTATTCTCGAGATGAAGAAAAAAAACGAGAGAAAAAACCCCCCGGAAGGGAAAAAAGAATCAAACGAGATCCAATCCAAAGGCCATGTAAGAAACAGCGGCGTGCAAGCGGCGTCCAACCGAAACAACAGCGCCAGATGGATGGTCGTCACGGAATCATGGTGTAGCCCCAGAACGGACAAGAACAGCGTTGGCCGAGACGCACGAAACTAGGAGGATTGAGACGAACCCAGTTATTGTCCGCCCCAGTGTTACTGCACGACGGTCGAATCGTCAGCAGTCCAACCCACACGAGAAGCGGGGAAGAGAGTCACGTACTGCACCACGCAGTATTCGCCGCGACATGACCTGCACGTCCGGCTCGTGCACTTTGTGCAGTCGGCGCAAAGCATCCCGCACTCGTAGCAGTCGAGGGACACGAGCTTCTGCGGCGGACGGAAACGTTTGGGTGTTAGCGATCACCGTCGCGGGGATAATAGGATATCCTCTAGTCCTGCTCCTGCTTCCTCCTCCCCCCTCCCCATAAAGACGGCCAGAAATGCAGCCGATGGAGGTGAAGTTTCCGTACCTTGTCGCTGTCCCTAGCAACGCAAGTTTCGCACCACCATCTGCCGCAACGCTCGCACCACCGGTCTTTGGCGCAGTCTTCGCATCGCAGGACGTCCTTCTCCAGTGCTCCGGCCGGTTTGCACGCCACTCGGATATCCGAGCTCATCAATGGAACCGGAGGGTAGACCACCTTGGGCAAGCCGGTAACGCCCCGCCGCGCCTCCGGCGAGGACCCGCAGCCCGAGCAGTCGCCGGCAAGTCGGATGTTGGCTACCTGGGGCTCCAAGAAGTGTCCGTCGCCCTGGTCGTGCCGGGGCCCCGTGCACAGTCGTGTGTCGAAAGCTATCGTCCTCTCGCACGCCCTCAGTATGCCCACCCACCCCCTATCGAGATTCTCCAGGCTGACGAAACGGCCCCTTGCACTCGTGTCACGGGGCTTCAGCTCGGACGGGAAGATGCCGCCGGGAGCGTCCATTCCGCCGAACCAATAGCAACCCTTCAAGGACAGCGGCGTTTCCCGCGAGGGGCGCACCAAGTACTGGAACAGCTGCATCAGTTGCCTCTCATTGATCATGTTGCACTCCCGGATGGAGAGAAGCTGGAGTCTGCATCTGTCGCCATTCAGGAGATCGTGCAGGAGCTCCACGGTGACTGGGAGCCCGTCCAGAACGAGAGTCCGGACATCGCGGAGGACGAACGGCTTCTGGAGCAGCGTATGGAGCTCCGACTGGTAGCGTGGTGTCGCGGTGCGCTGCGCGATAGCCGTCGAAACGGTCTGCGGCGATGGCGAGAGGGAGAGATTCAAGTGCCGCCAGACAGAGCGGGAGTGTGTTATCAGAGAGTGGTAGCTGTGAGAACAGAGCCCAAGTGCCAGCAGCTCGGTAGGCAGCAGATAGGGCGTAGTATGCAGCAGCAGGTACTCGTTGGAGAGAATATCGATCAAGGTCAGCGGTGCCATCGATCGTGCGGTCGGTTTGCGGTGTCTGCGTAGGTTCCGAGGGGCGCGGTTGACGGTATGGAGGGCGAAGAAGAATTTCTTTGGGTCTGCGGCGCCTTTCGAAGACACGAGCGGGTGTTTATATGCGGGGAAAGCAGTTCGGGACACCCGGGTTCTGTTTCCTTTCCGTTCAAAGGGCGGCGAGGGACATGTAAGTGGCAGTTGTCTTGATATCGTCCGGCCAGCACACGTTGCAGGCTCCCGAGAGACGATCACCGGCGAGCGTAGGGAGTCGGCAGATCGGGGGGGTTGATCGAGGTTTGGGACCGCTGAGGGGAGGTGCAGAAAGATATACGCACAACTTCACAATCTGCACATCATGCCATCATCGTTCGAATACACATCTACCCTGCATGATCTCTATCTACATATCTCGCCATATCTCTGGCCAGATGCGAATGCAGCCAACCGGCCCACCAACACTCTGGCCCCAGGCTGCTTTTGTGTGGAGCACAGACTGTGCGAGCGGGGATGTCTTCCGTCTGTTGGCGGCCTCGCAATCGAGCGATGGAATTCCGTCTACGTATGCATGCAGAGATATCGCCCTGCACCTCCGGCTGCGATTGGCGCTTCCCAGCCAAGCCAACCTTATTTATCCGTCGTGCACCACCCACTGTCCCACGTGCACTCGCTGTGGTGCATTCAATCTCGTAACACGTTTCGTTCGTTATCTCCGTCCTGTCGGCCCCCACACCGACAACACCGCTCGACATCTGGAGGGGAAGCAAGTGTCAAAGCACCACTGCGTGGCCGTTCACACTGTTGCAGAGCGACTCCGTCAAAGGCTCTGGGAAAGCAACAGCCGCATGATCGCAGTCAGATTCCCCGGTGGCAGGTGTGTAGATGGGCACGTGGCTGCTGGCACGCAACGGTTGCATTCGTTTGGTGTGGGAAACTCGATTCTTCACAGATAACTAAGCTTCGGTTGCGACGATGCTTGTTATGCCCCACGTACACTACACACACAGTTAGTTGCGCGGCGATGTCGACGTAAAACATCGCCTTCGTAAGGCGCATCGAACCTGCTGTGTATGTGACGTGGAGTGAATGCGAAACGACCCCCCATCCGCCCGCCCAGAGATATCGGATCGCCGACAATTCCAGACCACAGCGATCTTTATGGTTTATCGAATGGATTTCCAACTCCGCGACAAAAAGCAACCACCAAACCACCACACACCGGCTGTGTAGAGCCAAAGCCCGGAATCGAACCGATCTGGAACTGCCGGGGGGGGGGGGCGGCCTGGAGGTCCGGATAATGCGGAGCTTGCCCTTCCCCGCAAATCTAAAGCCAGAAGGCACTCCTCGCTACCCAAGTCTGCAGCCGGATGCGGAAGACTGCGAACACACAGCTGCTGGGTGCTTCGGAACTCAATCCGACAAGACTCCGGCGTAGCAATGTCGGTGGATCCCTATTCCCTGCGTAATAGCCTCACCTCCTCAACGGAATCCGAAGCATTGGCCGGAATCCCCATCACCAGGCCGACTGCTTCTGGCAACCGTTCCGCCGTCGGCATTTCAGGCGGAGAAGACGAAGAGGATCACCTGAACGGAACATGGGTCAGATGACAGGAAACGAGAGCACGAGAGAAGGAGGACGACTGACGAGCTGGCAGGCTCGGCGGGAGGATTGAGATACTGTGCGTATGTATATGATAAAAATGAGATGGCATGGGGCAACACGTAGCGCTGCCATGCGCTCTGGCTCTCGGCTGCCGATTCCGTTTCGAGCGCAGCCGCTGGAGTGGAGGCGACACGGCGAGGCTCGCGCGCACCCGCGGAGCTGGCTGCCGTAGCCAACTATTGCGGGGCGTGAGCTGCGATATATAGCCTGGAGATCGGATCGCCGATCGCATGACTGCTGGCCGCCATAACAGCTGGCTGGGTGTCTGGTATCCCCTCGTCGACGGGAAGAGGTTCCGAGCAGCGCGCTCACGCTCGACAAATACCGCAGAGAGGGAGAGAGGGAGAGAGGGAGAGAGGGTGCGAGGGTGCGAGGGTTGGTTCGAACAGATATCATGGCAGAACCCGAGGGTTATAAATGGATGAATGGTTTCCCATCATTATATAGACCGTGCCTGTACATACCCGAGGAACAGCCGCCTCTGCGAGGGGACTGTTCCGGCTCGGCGCATCTCGATAACGGAAAATCCCGCAGATTTCCTGGCCGCTCCGAGATCTTGGGAGCGGGAGAGGGGGGGGGGGGGGGGGGGGGGGGGGGGCGACGTGCGTTTGGAATTCCTAGGAATAATCCACATGTCGGACATGAGCGCTCACCGCGGCTCACTCGGCTGGCCCGGTGCGTACGGGTGGGCCGGAATACTGATCGAGGGGCGTCTAGATATGCATGCACAGGGCATTGGACGAGAACTGACCTACGTCCCACCTTACAGGTCGGCCGGTGTGTACATCGCCATGATCTAGATAGGTCGCATGCGATTGGCGGTTAGACAAAACAAACAAAACAAACAAAAGCCGTATCTAGTCTACCCGAATTCCGCCCTCTATGCCAGCAGCTCCATCTTCCTGACCGCCTTCATGGCCTTCGCCTCGTACGCCTCAACGCCTCCGGGCAGCGCAGCCAGCCGTCCCTTCTCGAGCAAGAACACGTCCCCCTTCCTGTCCTCATTCCACTCGCCGTCGTCCTCCCCATCGTCGTCGAACGGATCCTCGCCCTGCACCACGGCCCGCATAAAGAACCTGTCGTGGGTGACCAGCAGCACAGAGCCTTCGTACGCGTTCAGCTCTCTGGCCAGCGCCACGATCGTGTCCGAGTCGAGGTGCGTGGTCACCTCGTCGAGCACGAGGAGGTGCGGCGGAGACCAGATGAGTGTTGCGAGCGCGAGACGCACCTTTTGGCCTCCTGATAGCAAGGCGAGCGGAACCTCCGCTGCTGTGCGCCCCTGCAATCCCAGGGAGCCGAGAAGAGCCCGCGCTTCCTGCTCGGTAAACTGACCCTCGGTGGCCTGTAGCAACACCGACAGGGCGGTGGCGGAGCGGTCGCGGCCGCCGAGTGAGTGGAGGTCTTCGACCACGGACTGGCTGAAGTATGAGACGGTCGCCTTGGGATGTCGGGTTATGACACCAGTGCGGATACCCGACGGCTCCTGGCCCTCGATGACGTGCGAGAGGAGGGTTGACTTCCCTGCGCCGTTGAGTCCGAGGATGCCCACGCGGGCTCCAGGGTGGATGGCAAGGTTTGTTCCGGCCAGCACGGGTGATTTCATTCCCTTGTATCTGAAGCAGAAGTTTTCGAAAGCCACCAGTACTCCAGGAAACCTCAGCGGTGGTGGAGATTTGGGGAGGGATATCTTGACTGGAGCATCATCGACAGGCACCTCGATCTCGTCTCTAGCCTTGAGATGATATCCAGCCAGGTCACGGTTCAGTTTAAACCGTGTCCCCTTTGCACTGACTTCGAGTCCCATCCGCTCATCTAATTTCTTCCGTCGTGAGGCCGCCTGCTTGAGCTTTTTGTCGTCACCTGACGACTTTGCCGCGCGGATGTTTCCCGCGATCGTTTCCGTCATGTGCGCCTTCTGCCGTTCCTGTGCGTCTTTCATCCGCCCTAGGCGTAGCTGGTTCGCTCGCCGTGCCTTGTCGTAGGATGTCAGGTTGCCGTTGAAGTGTTCCAGCTTATTATCGCGGATAACCAGGATTTCATCGGCCACGGCGTCGGCGAAGGAGCGGTCGTGGGTGATCACCAGGACCGCGGATGGGAGTGTTTGGAGGTAGCCTTGTAGCCAGAGCACGGCAGCTAAATCTAGGAAATTGGTAGGTTCGTCAAGGAGGAGGTAGTCCGAGGGCTGGTAGAGGATCCGCGCCAGGTTGCAACGTGTTTTCCAGCCGCCCGAAAGGGAGCTCAGTGGGCCATCGATTTTGGACGATGGAAAGCCCAGGCCAAGTAGAAGCGTGCGAGCTCTGGCGTCGGCGCTGGCAGCGGACATCTAGACCGTGTTAGAGAGAAGTACCACGTCCGAAGGAGGTTTATATGTATGTACCGCTTCCAGCGATGCCTCCAGGTCATTGAGCATAAGCACCGCTGCTTCAGTTTCCGTGGCGATGGTGCTCGCATCGAGCTCCTCGTCCAATTCCAAGCTACCTCACTCCCATCAGAAAGAAGAAACAATCGCTCCATTCCAAGTGGATACGTACGCCTTCAAAGAAGCCTCCAACTCCTCCTCCAGCGCTCTCAGCTCCTTCCTTGCCTTCAATCCTCTCGCGCCACTTCGGTAGGCCGCGATCTTTTTCGCCTCCTCGAGGTCTCGGATGCGAGCTTGATGTTTCAGCTTCCTGACCGTCTTTGCGGCCGCCGCAGCGTCGGCGGAGTTTTCCAGTGCAGCTGTGAGCACTGTCCAGCCCTGTCAGCGGAGCCATCCCAAGCCGCGGCCGGAAAAGGAGTGGCAACCTACACTTCGCGGTCCGCAGCGCCCGTTCGCGGCTGGTATCGCTTCTGACGACATGACGCAGCACCGTTTCCGCGGCATCGGCGGTCACGTCCTCCGCTTCCGCGGAGGCGAGCGTCTGCCCGAGCAGGAGAACCCGCAGATTGATGGGGATTCCGGGAATGTATTTCTCTCCGATAGCCTTCAGTAGTGCTGCCGCCGTCCCGTCCCATCAGCATACCGTCCCTGCATCACTTTCTTTCTTTCTCTTCTTTTTTTTTTTTTTCTTTTCTCGCGGATGGTACATACTAGACTTGCCGACGCCGTTCCTGCCGACCACGGCGTAGTGCGTGCCGTACTGTAGCTTCAATTCGGCGTCCGAGAGGATCTCGCGCTTCCCGAGGGAGATGCTGAGGGTGCGGATATCGAGCTATCCCACCCGGCCAGCGTTGTGTTAGTCCGAGGAAAGCGAGTTCTGTCTGGGAAGGGGCGGATTTATGTACGTCTTTCGAAGCGACCTCGGCCGGATCGGTTGCGTCCACATGGAAACGGCTTTGCTGGGACGTTGCTACCAGCTGTGGTTCGGCGGCGGCGGATTTGGGCTTTGCGGCGGTCTTGTCGCGGGGCATTGGGTCGGGCGTGGGGCAGAATTCGACCGCTGCTCACGAACCGACTTGCCTATTTACTTGGACTTTATCTGCGGTGGTTGCTGTCAAAGAAACGGAACCTGCACATGGAGCGAGAATGAGTCGACATGAATCACAACAGCAATGAGACCATGAGGCTTCACTCATCGACGTTGTTACCTACAAACAGGGAGCTAGGCAGGGCTTAGCTAACGGGCCCTTGCCCGCAGGGAGGCAGGGTCCCGCCGGAGCGGGCCAGGGCATTTGCTACATACGGCTAGTAGGACGTTCATAGGCACATACTTATGTATCTAAAGCAAAATACATACATACATATGTCGGTAGCGGATCGTGGAGCAGAGCTGTGCTGCGGAATGGAGTGGAAAAACAGCATTGCGTCATCGGTTAACCCTGGTTGTGCTCTACATGTATGTACGAGTATGTACCTACCCAGTCGCCAATGGACTCGCACGTGATGACTGCATTTATAAGGTAGTAACTAGTAGAATGACCTCAATGCGAATACGAATACAGATACGAATAGTAAGCCCGTTGACCATTATTAAACTCCCCACACCCACCTATCCACAATCAATTACACCGGTTCGGCTACTGCCCCCCGTAGCCGGGCGCGCTCCACCACGCAGCATGCGTATCCGCCTGGACGACGCCGGTCTCTAGCATCCTCGCATATTCCACGGGTCTATCTAAGAACTGGCCGATGTCGAAGTCAAACTCAAGGTTCAGCGCGTCGTTCATGAGCACTTCCGGCTCCTGCTGCTCCGCGCACTTCTTCGAGAGGAAGTACAGGCCCACCTCGTTCAGCCGGCGGGTGATTACTTCGAATCGCTCGAGTCCCACCGACGCCCGGCTGCTGGACCAGTCACTGATGGTCTGTTGCAGCCAGTTGATCAGCGCGAGGTCGCTGCGTGCCGCGGCAAGGTCATCGGTCACTAGGAGGTTGCAGAAAAGAGTGAAGAACGGGATGAAGGGGTAGAAACAGACGAAGCTTGAGATGTGTGTTAGCAGAGGGATGCTCTGTGGGGACGTGTGGGCTGCGTGCGTGCTTACCCGATATTCCAATGCCGCCCACTGGGAAAGAGGTCGTGGAGTTCCCGCATCGTGTTTATCGCGGTGCGGGCGGAGTGCAGCGCCGGATCTGGCGCACACGGGCCGATGGCGGAGTAGTAGCCCGCACGGTACAGCAACGTGAGGGTGGTGTGGAAGTTGAACAGGATGTCACCGTAATACTGCTTGCTCATCAACTCAGTGGCGGTGGCGTATCTTTCCGCAAGCGACAGTTCTTCCATGATAGTTTGCACCTCCGTCACGAGAGACGCCAGCGTCATCTTTAATTGCTCGGATACGTCATGGCCGGCGCGTGACTTTTTCGCCGCGGCCGCCTTGACAAGGACGGCGTTCGTCTCCTTCTGTACCAGGGCCAGCCGAGTGACGGCGATAAATGTTATGTGGTGTTCCGACGTGAGATACATTTTGTCGTGCATCCACGAGCTGAAGGCCGGCATTTCGACCATCCACGTACCGTCGGCGATGGCGGATGGTTCTCCTGCTTGCAGGCTGAAGCCGCTGTTAAACTGGTAGATCTGCCAGAAAAGGAATCGGTTCATCGCTTTCTGGTCTTCCGTGAGAGGTGGGCTGTGGACATATGTCGGATCGTCGATGTGGAATAGGCCCAATCGCCGTGCTACGGTGCAGCCGTGCTTGAAGATGGAGTTCGCTAGGTTATTATCCAGGAATTTCCAGGCGAAAATCGTCTGACCGGGTTCAGTTAGATCCTCGGCGCAGGATGTGTGGATAGGAAGAGGGACCGACCATTGACAGAGAAGTCACAACATCCAGCATGGTAAAGGACGATTTCTTTTTCTTCCATGGCTCCAGAATATTCAAGCACGCCATGTAAAGACCCTCAATATAAGCGACACGATTGGGGATGTCTGAATCGTCAAGCGCCAGCCCTTGATGCGCGAGGGAGTAGTAGCTGAGCATGCATGTAACATCGTCCGGTCTGTTGATAAGCTGCGGGATCCTCCATACGAATTCATCGGGAAAGGTTGCCCGGAAGGAGAAGAGGTAGTATTCTGGTGCCTGACTGAAGAATACTGGCTTCTGGTCAGTTTGGTGGAACCGGGCTAGGCGTGGGCTTGGGATGCATACGCTCCAGCCATCTCTGCATCTCCAAATTCGAGGGCATGAGGGCTTGCTTGCTGGTAGCGATCTTGTTTTTCCCCCCAGCCGTCTCCGTCTCTACTTTCTGTAGGCTATCGAGGACTGCCGCCTCTTCGCGCCGACTGGGGCACGACGCCGTCTCTGGTGCCTTGACGGACAAAACCGCTCGAGCGAGGTTTGTGGCCTCGGAGACGAGCTCCGTCAGCGATGGCGATCCGGACTGTATGGTGTCTTCCGTCCGCACCACCTCAGAAGGGCTACTGCTCGGTGAACGCTTATAGGTTCTGTCCACAGCCAGCGTTTCGGTACGCAAGAACGGGCTTCCCGTGCTGTCCGTACAAGAAGACGCTGCCCCAGGAGGCGAGGAGCTTCCTAGCTGATCCCTTTCTAATCGAATGGGCTGCTGCTGCTCGTGCCGATCCTGCTGCAGGGTTCCATTCGATATTGCATTTGCGACGGTAGACTCCAGCCGTTCCAACCGGTCAAAAATATTCTTCAGCGCCTCTTCTGTGCTCCTGCCCAGCCCGCCACCGAGTGGTCAGCTCCACGAACCCGAACGGGAGACTGTCTGTCTGGCTAATCGAACGGACATACAGTGCTCGCTTCGACCTCTGCTTCCGCGCTGGATAGGCGCATTCCGAGCCAAGGGACTGGCATTTATCACAAGTCGGTCTTACACGGTTGCAACGAATCTAGATGTCGGTATCACCCAGCTGGCGGTCAGCCGCGGCCTGCCAATGGCCGTGGTGGCCCAATCAAAGCGCATCAAAGAAACATGGCAAATCACCTTCCGTTCCCTGCAGGAGTTGCACTGGATCCGTCAGAAGCGCCAAGAAGTATCGACGGGTGGGGCTCCTACAGATATCTCTGCACGGTCGTCATTTCCCTGTCGCGGCATGTTCTTCGGGGGGCGGTTGCGCTTCTTTGGCTTCTCTCTGGGGGGATGCTCCGTGAAGACGAATGCAAGAGCTCTCTCTTTTCGCGCGGACTTTCGGATGTTTATGAGTCCAGTGTTGTGCAACCGCGCCCGTGTATCTCGGACTCTCGGAAGGTTAAATATCCGGCCGAGGCTGACGAAGCGAGGGAAGAGCAATGGAACTAAGACTCCTGCTACCGTGGCCCGGGAAACTCAGACGAGGGTATCTTTTGGAAATGCGAGGTGAGAACGTCAAACTGTCAAAATTCCAGCCGTCGCAGAAATCAGCTTTGCATTTCCCCCTGCCACTCGCGTCGCTTGCATCCAGGAATGATTGTTCCGAGGCCGTAGGGGTTCCGAGGTCGTAGGGGTTCCGAGGGTGCATTGGAGGAGTTGAATGCGGGGGGGCAATAGGTATAAGTATAAGCATTATAAGCTGAAGGAGTCGGCGGTTTCTGAGCCAGGGGACCTACTCCGGCAGGTTTCCGAGCCGAAAATACGGCCCATGTAACATTCGGTCTGAACTCTTGGCACAGCATATACCGGTACGGAGCCATATCTACCCGCTTTCCGCCCAGCTCAAGCTTCCCTGTTCCTGGAGGGCACAGCAAACCGACCGGCAACTGGAGCATCCGGATCGTGGCTTGTCTGTTCCTCCATATTTTGGGACGACTGCTCCGCCTTCTCCGTTCCCCGAACCGATCGCAAAAATTACATTCCGAATGCCGTACGACCCCACTACGTTTGCCCGCCAATCATCACCCGGTTGTACGAATCTCAGACGCTAGCGGCATCTGTGGCCCATCGAGTGATAGATATCAATCCACTGCCAGCCAAATCCGTTGAACTAATGCCACTGCCACTGCCACATTCGCGCGGCTATGTGCTGCACCAAGTTTACAATAGAGGCGCGGCTGTCGGGAACATGTCGTTCCGTACTGAGCACCGCCGGCCAATTCGCCGACTAGTAAAGACATCTCCGAGCACCTCTCCACACCTGTTCGCACACCCGTCGATTTGGCAGCAGTGTCTGCAGGACGTTCACATCAGCCATCCAGCGGTTCGCACCCGAGCACCTGGGGGGAGGCAGGTGAACCTACAGGAAACACCACGACCAGTCGTCCGTCGCCTTCGACGATGGCGGCCACGTAAAAGCGCACCTCCATGCCCACGAAGCCCTCGTTGACGATGACGTCACGAACTTTCTCCGTCGGAATGAATCTCGTCCGCCGCCCCATGCCCCAGCACGTGCCAGCTGTCGTACTCGTCTGCAGCCCCAGCGAGCGGATCACAAGCAGGTTCTCTTCCGTGTATCCCCGCAGCGAGATGAGCCACAGAGTTGCGATCGAGATTGGGTAGAGAAACCGTGGATCGACGGGCGGTCGCTGGAGGAACTGGACCTGTGCCGGAAGAAGCGAGTGTTGCGACAGCAGCAGCGTGGCGATGGCGATGAGCGCCAGGACACGCAGCAGGTTGGTTAGCACGGTGGTAACGGTGCGGCGCAGACTGGGGGGTGGACGTGTGGTGACTGTGAACTCGGTCGTCGTCGAGGAGGGACTGCGGATATGCAGTGTTGAAACCATTTTGCGGTCCGTCTGTCGTTGTCTGTCGTCGGTCGTCGGTCGTCGTTGCAGGGCTGCTCTGCTCTGCGCATCCTCGGGGGTGCGCGTCACTAACTCCTGCAAGACACGAAGAACAGTTAATTTACCCGGCCGACGGTCGATTCTGCGAGCAAGGGCACCTGATTCCCGCCACCACGATCATGATTCCACGAAAGCAGCTCCTGCGTTTCTCGGGGCCTTTACATCCCCGCAAACCTGCCGTCTCGCCACGTCTGCCAGCATGTCACTACTCTATTGCCGGGCTCCCTCCAACGCCGACACGCGAGTCGAAAGCGTTCTCGACCCCCCTCGCCAAGCAGCTCACGGAGGCCATCAAGACCACCGGTCCAATTCCGCTGGCGGCATACATGCGACAATGTCTGACGTCCAGCACCGGTGGCTACTACACGACGCATTCCGATCCCTTTGGGCAGCGCGGCGACTTCATCACCTCTCCCGAGATCTCGCAGTTGTTCGGCGAGATGCTCGGTGTGTGGCTGCTTACCGAGTGGATGGCGCAGCAACGGCCAAAGTCTGGCGTGGAGCTGGTGGAGCTGGGGCCAGGACGCGGAACGCTGATGGACGACGTTCTAAGGGTGTGCTTCCACTCGCTGCTTACCTGAGCACACTGGCTTAACGGAGTAGACGATCTCCTCCTTCCGCGCCCTCGCCGCCGCAATCGAGTCCATCCATCTCGTCGAAGCCTCGCCGACACTCCGGCAAGCCCAAGCCTCGCTCCTCTGCAGGCCCTCAGCCACGCTCGAAGAACTCCCCACCGGCGTCGTCACCGCTCCAAGCAAATACAGCATCCCGGTGCACTGGCACACTAGTTTGGCCACGGTCCCTGCGGGGCCTTCCCGAACGCCTTTCATCCTCGCGCACGAATTCTTCGATGCGCTGCCGATCCACGCGTTCGAGGCGACATCGCAAGGGTGGCGCGAGCTGCTCGTATCACCGGCGCCGCCCGACACAAAGCCCGCGGTGATTGGCGGGACCGCGCCGGAATTCGCGTTGACGCGCGCCACACAGCCGACGCCGCACGCGCTGCTGCTTCCCGAGCTCTCGGAGCGCTACAAAGCGCTCCGGAAAACCGCCGGGTCCATAATCGAGGTCTCGCCGGAGAGCCTTACGGTCGTCGAGGACATCGCAAAGAGGATCGGCGAGAACAAGGGCGCGGCGCTGATCGTGGACTACGGCCCGCTCGACACCATTCCCGTCAATTCGTTGCGCGGCATAAGGGCGCATCGCATCGTCTCGCCGTTCGAGCGGCCCGGAGAGGTCGACGTCAGTGCGGACGTGGACTTCTATGCGCTCGCGGAGCGCGCCCTGGTCGCGAGTGAGGCTGTGGAGGTTCATGGACCCGTCGAGCAGGGTGCGTTCTTGCTTACCATGGGTATGAAGGAGAGGATGGAGCAGCTCGGCAAGAAGATGGGAGAAGAGGGGAGGAGGAAGATGGAGATTGGCTTCAACAGGCTCGTCGAACGGACTCCTGGCGCTATGGGGAAGATCTACAAAGTCCTGGCCATCGTACCAGAGAGAGACGGGCAGAGACCGGTGGGCTTTGGGGGTGGGATCGAGGCGTAGGACCGGCGCTTTCTAGACGGATGTACGATAGCTCGTCGGCAAAGGTATCTACATAATCGTCGGACGGTTTCCGCAGCGCACGATCCTTGTTCCCGGTGATGGGCCGCCGATCGTCATCTCGGCTCATCAGCGAAATCAGGTCCCAGCCCGGCAAGCGGCGGGCGATGGACCATATCGAAACTACTATGTACTCCACAAGTGACTATTCATCTACGAATTGCTGGAGCGCGCTGACATCTGAGCTTGCTCGAATGACTGCGCTGAGACACGCCTTATGACCGTCAATGCGCTGAGCCTGGTACTACGCATCTGCAAAAGGTCCGTCTCGTCGTGCGAGTTTGCCCGCGCTGCGCACCGCCATCACCATCGCCATCATCACCAGGCAGCAACGCCAGGGCAGCGATCTTCAGCCGTTGGGTTAGGGAGCACAGCAGCAGGTGGCAGCATACACGCTCAGCAAGTCCTCCACAGGGCCGGGACATATGCGCACATGATGAGCTCACCGCGCGCGAGAGAGAGAGAGATGATCGTCCCCCATCGCGCTGAAGGTTTGCGGTTTACCTGTTACGTTTAAGAAAAAAACAGCCGTTCGTGATACGTCTGATAAGACGATCTCCGACCCGAACAGAGGACGGACGGATGGACGACTAGATGCTTTTGAACGATCCGCCACAAAACCGATCTGCTCCTGTCCCCACTGTGCACGTTCTGTCCGCCGCGGGGCTCCGATGTGTCGTCTTGTCGTGTCTGGCACCATCGCGTTGGCGAGCGGCGGGGAGTTGCGATAGTAGAATGTAGTAGATAGTATCCGGTCCTTGGTTCTTTCGAACCGTTCCGATGGTCGTTGGATGGTACAAGACAAGACAGGACAGGACAGAACAACTATGTCCCAGGAAGGAAGAGCTGAGAGGTAGCACTCACTTGTTGCGTCCTATGATAGGGCACCTCACGTCCTCCTCATCGTCCCATGAGACTTACCCCCTCCCCTTTCCCCTCTCCCCCACGAGCAAGCAAACGCGCTTCAGCTTCCTGTGTACATCATACACCACAGCAATTTCCGCAAGCGGTAGTACCGTCCACTCCATAGGTCTGTTGGGCGTTTCCACTGGGCAGGCAGGAGCTAACAGATGTGAGGATATTGCTGTTACCTGGGCTGTGCCTTGTCGTCCAGCCATCGCTCCTCACCCTGCCTGACTCATCAGCATGACACCAACTAAGGCCCATCTCTGCAGCCTTCTTTTTTTCCCTTTTTCCTTCTCTCTCTCTCATTCGCCACACCCACGCTTCATTTCTCCCAAGAAACGCTGCGGACGCATGCGAGTGGACAGTGACAGTAGACCGACCAGGGGCTGTGTGCTAGAAACAAAAGCGCACGGAATAGAGATATTCTACATCGAGATTGAAAACAAAAAAAAAAAACTCTCCCCTCCCCTATTAGACACCGATGGGAATGATCTTCAGGAACGCAGAGGATGAGCGGTATAAATACCCACATCCCCAGATGTGCGTAGGCACCGGGGCAGGTAGATAGCCCGAACACAGCAAACAACCAAAGACAAAACAAAGCTCCGCGGCCATGTACGCCGCCGCCGCCTTCTCGCTGCTGGTGCAGCTGCTACTCGCATCGCTCGTAAGCGCAAACACTCCACTACCGGACGACGCAGTCCAGTCCTCACTCTCATCGGCCACCTCTCGGGGCTACGAGCTTGCACTCGCCAGCCGTCCGTATGTGTCTCTCCGTCGCTTCCTCCCTCTCTTCCTCCCATTCATAGTCCCTCACTCACAACTCCAGAATGTGGCTTTTCGCGTCGATGCGGCCGCCATTCATGACGCAGCGGAGGCGGACGTGCTACCCTTCGCCGGCGCTGAACGCCACGGGCCACCAGCACGGTACACAGCCACAGGCGTGGCCGAACGCGGGCGACAACTGCGTCGACCCCGGGCCGCCGGGGAAGGGACGGCCGTTCCCGACCTACTGGAGTGTGAAGCGCTGCGGCGAGAACGAGGTCCGGGTCGTCTACAGCTTGTATTTCCAGCACGACGGGTTCAGCAACGTTGTCGTCGCGAAGGGGCACAGTGCGT
>Ga0307508_10000469_pt1 | contig 48771 bp, 72 predicted proteins | sample 9_EM_MG_FD_203089 | JGI IMG/M metagenome (GOLD analysis project Ga0307508, IMG submission 203089) | Populus trichocarpa ectomycorrhiza microbial communities from riparian zone in the Pacific Northwest, United States - 9_EM | ecosystem: Host-associated > Plants > Roots > Unclassified | place... | reverse complement strand
AATCCATACCCAACCATACTTACTGTACGCCCCCCCCCCCCCCCCCCGCGTTTGCCCTCTCCCTCTTCCTTATCCCCCCATACCCCATATATAATGATGAAGGCTATACAATAAAAAAAAGCCGTACCCAAATACAATCAGGAAGAGCCGTATTAGAGATTCCCGGGCTCTAATGGATTACCCGGGAATTTCGGTGCTTAGAACTGGGAAACTGAGATTTTCACCACCCCCTCCTCCCTTTAACCTCACACTTTCGTGTCTTCGCAACCTCTCGAGGGAGAAACATTGGCTGATCTCAAAAAAAATAATTATATAGGTGTATAGGTTCAGGATGGTGACAGAAACGAAATGGTTGAGATTTATGTAGAGATAAATGCAAATTGATATCGAAAGAAAAAAAAACATTCTCATTGTGCATCCTCATTGTGTCCCTTCCTCTGTGCCGCAAATTCAGTCCCGAGCATATCCAAACCATCACTATCTCTTCCCGTCTCCAACATTTACAACCGCCAATACACAACCCCATCAGTCTTGAAAATCCACTTTTTACGCGTCAATAAAACGAAGAGAAAAAAACCCCTGTTAAATAATACATAATTCACAAGAACCCCAAGCACCCCACCCCCCCCAAAGTGAATCCCCAAAAACGGGTAGATGCATGCAAAGAAACAACCGAAAGCCAGGAAACCCAAACGCTCAAATTATAAAACTTGACAATAAATGCAATACTTTCACAACGCATAGCCCATTCTCCACTCAATTCCTCCCGTAAAACTGAGATGCTTCTGGAGTCCGGCGTCCCTGTCCTTGTTGATTGGGGTAATCATAGCCCATATGCTGCTGCTGTGCGTAGAAAATTTTCTGCTGCTGCAATAGGAGCTGCTGCCGTTGGAGCAACTGTTGTTGCTGCACATACTGCTGCTGTTGCTGGTACTGCTGCAATTGTTGATGCTGTGGTGGCGGAGGTGGCGGCGGCAGTGCTGGCATCGGCGGTACCTGTTGTTGCTGCGGGAAATAGCCCGGCTGCTGCTGGTCCATGCTCATCGAGAATACCCTCGGACTCGGCGTCCTTCCAGCTCTCATGGCCTGCTCCTTCGCCGCCTGCTGTTGCTGACGCCTCACAATCTCTTGCTCAACTGTGATGCTAGTAGTTCCCCGCTGGAAGGACTCCTTTATCTGCTGTTTCTCCGTTTCCCTCGAATGGATGGCACCGATAAGCCCCGCCCTGTGTGGTGGATTCTTGGTCTGGACGTCTTCCATCTGAAGAAGCGTCGAGCCCATCCTGCGAGCTACATATTCCTGCTCGCGCGCCGAAAGATGGTTGGAGAGCTCTGGTGTGGACACAAGGCCAAGAGGCATGAAGGCGGCGTTGGGGCCGCGGGAAGACGGCCGAGTGGGAAGTTGCTCAGTCGACTGATTCCGCTGTGAATTTGGAACGTTGCCGGATGGCTTTCTATGATGCAGCTGGCGGTTACGTGATTGGCTGGTGGCGGCTGCTTGTGCAGCTCTCTCAGCAACATATCGTTCGGCGGCGGTGCGGTCGGCGTTGCCGCCCGGCGGCGGTACGATACCAGGTTGCCACGCCATACTCCTCCGCCTCCCCAGGTGTTCATCAGAACTTTGCGATCCGCGATTTCCTCCAGACGTTATAGAAGGCGCGCGACTGTGATTTCCTCGACCACCGCCACCCAGCACTATTCCCTTTTGAGGAGTTAGAATGGTTTCGGCCTCGACCGCGGCAACGGAATTCTTCGGAACACCCTTCAGATTCAGGTCCGCCGACAGCGTCCTTCCATGGTTGAATGTCATACCAAAATCAACCTTTGGAATATCCACTGGCTCGCATGGCTTTCCCGACGAATTGGGCCGATAGCGCATATCACCGACAACAACCTCTGGCTCAGCTTTCTGGCCCACTATTTTCATGCGTCCAGCTCGAGGCATATCGGCGTCCCGCTTTGGCTGTTGCGCACGCGAATCGACGCTGCTCGCGTAATCCGGCTCACCATCCGATTCGTCATCGCCATCGTCGTCATATTCGCTGTCACTAACACCACCAGCCAACACCTTCTGCACTCTTGCAATCGCCTTACGATCAAGAGTATCCTCGTCTTCCGGAGAACTCCCGCCTGAACGGCCGCTGCTCCGTCGCTGTGGCCCTATCTTGTCCAGCGCCTTCTGGTCGATCAAATGCGGAAGATCGGTGGTGCTGTCTGGGGTGCTGTACTCTGCAGCACCCCGGTCGAAATTCGTATTGAGAGGCGGCGGACGAGTCCTCTTGTTGCCATCCGGGGGCGTGTTGTGTCGCGACAGTGGGGGAGGAGGAAGATCGCGGTAATCTCTCCCGGAAGGAGGGGTTTGCCACGAACGGCTGCGTTCCGTGTATTCAGGCGCTGGGGGCCCCTGATTGCCTTGCTGATCTTGTCGGAGTATCTGATCGGTATATTCCTGCGACATCGGTCTTCCTGGCGGTGGGCGGTCCGCGTACCCGTCATCGTATCCTTGCTTGTCATCGATTCTGGGCGGCGGCCCCCTGAGAACTATGTGCGAGGACTGTAGGGCAAACCCCGGCGGCGCTTCCATTTGATTATCTTCTCCACCCCGGTGTTGCGGTACTTGCGGTGGCGGGCTGGCAGGGCTGCTCGGTACAGCTTTGCGAGACACTCGCGAGTAGCTTTCCTTCCTGGGCGGAACAACTCCAGCGAACATGTTGCTGGAGGACTCTATTTCCGGCACCGGGAGTTGTGGCGGTCTCGAACTTGGGGGACGAAACGAGGTAGGCGTCACGGGAACGGGCTCGGGCGGTGGCTGTTCGGTCTGCTGTTGCAACCGGCGGGCGATGGGGCTGACTTGGAAGAGGCCCTCGTCCGATGAGGTCTCACTTTGGCCCGAGGAAGGAGGGTTACTGTCTTGTCGGTTACTGTTGCTCCCGGAAGAGTTCGCGATGTAAGGCGACGGCGGTGTTGGCTTTTGTCCCCGATAATTCAAATACCCAGTTGCTTCAGAGGTCGACCTGTTGTGCTGGTGAATCAATCCCGGAGTTTGCGGCACATGTTGCGGAGGATGTTCTACCCCTTGCGATTGAGCAGAAGATGGTGATGCCGACCCGGGGCTGAACGTAAGCCGTGGAGCCGGCGGCATGCTTGCGCGTGGCCTGCTCCTGCGATCCAATAACTTTGCGATCTTTTCTTGCGTTGCGCCCTTCAAGCTGTCTCTCCACTCCGACTCGAGTTTTATCTTGCTGCCGTCGGCCACGACGATATTGACCACATCCACCACCTCCAAGTATCCGCATTGCTGATTAGAGTCGACGGGCATGGCGAACATCAAGCTCCTGGGATCCGTCTTATCGGGGATCAGCTTGGCAGGTCGTCCGTAGAGGGCAAACGTGTCGTAGATCGGGAACAAGCACCGCAGCAAAGTTTCGAATCCACTGACGGCTGGATGGATGTCCGGCATGAGAAACACGATGCCTTCGCTCTCTGACTGTTGATCTGCATGAATCCGTATTTTTCCCTCGACCTTGATCAGGCTGGACATGTCGATGAGCTGTTTCGCCTGTGGGTACATCGCATACGCCGCGTATGCATCCACGATGGTCGCAATGGGAGACTGTTTCTTGCTCTTTTTAGAATCGTAGAATTTGATATTTCCCTTGAAAATGGGATGTCGAGGATATGAAGTATTGTTGGCCTTCTTGGCCGCAGCCTTCGCCTTCTTGATGGCCTTCTCGTCGGGCTGCGTGATGACGGCCCAGAATTTTCTCCACGGAGTGCCCGCGCCGAATCTGACCCTGACCCAGTCTTCGTATTTGAAATTTGTTTTCGCCGTAATCTGGGTGATTCCATTCAACGTCCTTCCCTTCGCCGCGATCAAGGCGCCAGTATAGATCTCTTGCAGCTTGGCATGCTCGAACATGCACAATCGTATGCTGGCCGTCCATTGAACAAGCGAGTGATGCGAGTTGAAATGGAAAAGATAACGATTTCGTCCGGCTGTGGATATACATAAAACGTTGGTGAGAGGAGGGGTATTCGGTGATTGTGTCGGCATCTTATCCATCTAGATATTCCCCCCAACTATCAGTTGCTGATTCGCGCAAGAAGTGGTGTTGTGCATGCACTTGGCTAACCATTTTGATGGACGCATCAGTGAGGTTGATGAACATCGGCGCGACGCCGGAGCCCTGTTCGGAAGCTTCCAACTCCACGGCATCCCACAGCGACAGCACCGTACCGTGCAACTGCGCAAAACATTGCTTCCATGTTTTGTCAGGATTTGGTTTTCCATCTGTTGAACCAAAAAAACAATAATCAGGAATCGTCAGCTACAACATCTTTCGAAGGGTGCGACGCGCGGTTCCAAGCCCCTCCCAAATCTCCCCTGTCTGTGCCTCGTGCGCACGCCCACACAAATCTCAGGATGCACTCACCCAGCGTAAGATCTGTAAGCTTCAAAAAATAGCCCTCCGTGTATAACTTCTCCGAGTGAATGTTCAGTAGATTAAAAGCCGGTTGTAGTTCTGGTAGCGTATCTTCTTCAACCTCTACACGGGGAGGCGCAATCTGCATGATGCTCAACGGCCTCGCGGCGGGCCGCGAGCTGCTGATTATCGGATGGGGCGGCGCGGTCGACGTGGGAGAGAGGGAATTAGCAGTGAAGTGCGTCGCGTTGCCGTGGTTGGGAGTCAGGTTCAGAGTTGCGCGTCGCAGTCGGTTTCTACCTCCCCCTCTTATTCCAGCCCCGTTGTCCTTGTCTCGCGCGTCGGGAGACGGCTTTGAAGAGAGGATGCTCGTGAAAGAAGCGGACCATGCTGCATGCGCCACGAGATATGGGTGTCAGCTTCCGCGCCTAGAGTGCTATGCCTTGTCGGTCCAAAGTCTTTCTTTTACTTTTTTGCCCCCTGGCTGAGACCACAACAAAGGTCTCAGCCTCTTTTTTTCCAGTTGGGGACGCGGTAAGGTCACCTACATCGAGCGCGAGTCATTGCGGATGACTGCTTCCCCACTGGGCGGCCTTTCGATCTTTTCCGACTCCGCTTCCTATTGTATCCGCCGCTTTTTCTTTCCGGGGATAGGGATTATCCAACGGTGCAAAGGAATTCTCAAGAAGAAAAAGCCGTGAGATTTCCGAGAGTCGAGAAAAAAAAAAGCCGGCCGGCCGGTACTGCCGGTTTTAAACGTGTCCAAAAAAAACGATCTCCTGCCCACACACAAACGGGTTGCAAGAACGGTGGATTCGAGAGCGAGAAACAGGGTAGATTAAGTAGGCGTCTCGCCCGGTATTAAAGCTGATGAGATAAAGATCCAAGGTGGAACCGGCGGAATTGGCGGAATCGATAACGCTCAACTGGGGGACGGTGGGGAGGAATCGCCTTTCAATAGCACCTGGTAATCGGATGGAGTGTTCAATTCATTATCCGGACAAAAGGGAGAAAACTGGGCCCCGTAGGTAAGAAAGTAGTGAGTAGTATACCGAACGAGCTTGACGAGGAGACCGAGGAGGAAGGGATAGAGGAGAGTGAAGTAGGTCCCAACAGCAACAAGCGATGGAGATAGAGAAAGAGACAGGGCGGGGGGTGTGGGGTGTGGGTGTGTGGTTGGCTGGGGAGAGTGCTATGTGGGCTATGTTCGGGAATTTGTGATGACGAGAGAAAACAACGCCTCACGTCAGTTGAGGCGTGTGTGTAGTGTACATGGCCGGTAGAGCCGATGCATGCTACTCTGCTCCATGTACATACTCCACCCCAGCCTGCGGAAGACATGATGGCCCAAGTTGATATGTAGTACCTCACGGACACCGCCTAACACCCAGCACCACTGCGGAGCACGGCCGCGAATACGTATCCGCTTCCCTCTATAACCACCGCAAGCCACCTGCACCGCGGCCAGCAGCCCGCAACGGCAAGCCTCCATCGCCAGAGGTCACCATACAGGTACCGTATCGATCTTATCTGATGGCCATCTCGGCATTATGCCTCCCGGGACCAGCCGGGTTTCATTCAGGTGGAGTTGGTGCGCCGTATGCAGTCCGGAGCGTCGTCATGGACCTCCAAAAATAGAAGTATCTATACGTCCTGGTCCCTGCAGAGGCGCAAACAAGACGAATACCGTGCCAATCGCTATATATCCCAACACGAGAATCGATTACCCACGCAGATAGGACGCCCTGAGGCTGAGTGGACTCGAAACGATGGCCGGGCACAAGAGGAAGCTGAAGGAGAAGAAGGAAAAGAAGCAGAAGCACTCCTACGGGAACATCTACACAAGTAAGCTTGTACGACGTGCCCAGGTACCCGCCACTACACGTACCAGGTGTGTACTTACTCTACCCACAGGCATATGTCATGGTGGGTTGGACGAGACTTCGGGTACATCGATCATTGAACACGACTGCGTCCCCTCAGGCCCTTTTCCCTGACCATCCGCGGATACATGTTTCGTACTCTATTCCTCACGTTCCTCCGCACCGCATGGATTGGCTGACCATTTGACCATTTCGTGCGATCCAGACTCGCACGCATCATGCCACCGGACCCGTCGATTCCTCGTGCGAGTCCATTAAGGCAGAACACCTAGTTATGCCATGCTATTATAGCTAGCACAGAATCCGCCGTTGCAACCTCCGCTCTCTCCGCCAGAAGACTAATTGTCCCGCCGACTTCGATCTCACCGAATTCTCCAAGCGTCTCGACGCCAGCTCCACCAGCCTCCGCATGGACAGTCTGGGGGCCCAATATCCGACACCGATATTCTCCAGACCCTCAGCGGACCAACTCGCGACACTGGCTCCTCCTTCCTACATGCCGTCGGCGCATGCGAGGCATCTGTCGTGCGATGCTACAATTCGTACTCACGTATCTAGCCCTCCGATTCCCTCCCATACCGTAGCGGACGTACTCCATACAACAGCACAAGACGACCGGTTGGCCCGCGGACTTTTGATGGCGCAGTATATACATAGCAAGTGGTTCGCCCAGCCCGGGGCTAGCGCACATATCAATGTACTCTAAATGCTGGGCAGAAGTCTTGCTCGCGACGCCGGCAGTATCGTTACTTTGAGTAACGACCGGCGAGCTCGTAACCATCCTTGCTGCATGTGGCGGTGCCCCGACGCCGGTCGATATTGAACACGGGTGGATGGATGGATGGGCGCCTGCGTGCTTTTCGCGGGAGAAAGGAAAACAGGAGCTGAGCCGTGTCATGTTGTGTTGTGTTGTGCGTTGGGAAGCTCGAGAACGAGCAAGTTGATGCGGCTTTGAATGACATGACGTTGGTCGCCACGCCGCAACGATGCCAGATCCCCTACGTACAGACAGACCAAGAAACTCTCCCCGCGCCCAACGGACGCCGGCGGTACCCCTCTGCATGTAGGCAATTGCCCGTCCGCGTACGCACGTACATACATAGTTATCGATAGCAGCAATAAAGTCGAGGCCAAAGCCTTCCACACACTTGCCCATCTACAATGCACTCCACCGTCCGTACATAAAAGCCGCACTCCGCCATCATCGACAGCCAGCCAGCATGCGGTTAGTCCTGTTCCCCTCGCCCGCCGGGAGCATGTCCATCTCGCGCCAAATCGTGAGTGACACTAAACCAACCCCCCACTCGGCCGTGTTTCGTTTCGCGCGAGAAGATCGCCGTAGGTATCCGAGGTCTTCATGTAGATATATACATACTCTATCGAGCACACAAGTCACTGCTACTCATACTGTAAAGGGTTACTCCAGCCAATGCATCATGCGGCTCGTGAGAGACACCCGCCACGAGGGCAAAGGTCAATTCTACACGATATCTAGATGATGTAAATGTTGGAGGCCCTTACGGCAGTAAATTCCAGGAGGGAGGCTATGAGGATGAGTGGAATGGTCTGTCCGGCGAGACCTGATCGCCCGTTGTAATCAGTCTTCGGCGACCATCTACCGTAAGACAGCTTTGTTTCGCGCAGTCGTCAGATACACAAATTATCTCAGCATTTAAATACTGCTACCCACTAGATTAGTGCCTTTGAACTCCCTCTTTTTTAAAGACCGAGAGCCTTAACGTTGGTGTACTCCACACGCCTGTAAAAAAAATAAAAATCCTGATGTCACGTCTCGAACTGTCCACCATATCCCTTGGCAGCACGCGCTGGTACCGCAGACCCCACATTCAAAGTGCACAAGAGCTAACTCCCCATAGAAGGGTGGCAATCAATATTCCGCCGAACATACATGTCTGGAAATCCTTCGTTCCTCACAGGACCGCTGGAGAAGGATCCTCGATGCCGTGGCCAGCCTCTTGGAGCCGGCTCACCCAAAATCCCGGGCTCAACGGCCGCTTTCCGCCGCTTCGACTACTGGCGCCCGTGGGCATCATCAGCTTGTGGTGTCCTGCGGGTTCCACGGGCCGATGGCTAAACCAAATCGCCATGCAGCCGAAACTCCGTCTGCACGGTCAATCGATCGGATACCCTCTATTAGCCGGTGACAGCTTTGGGTTTGCATCGGCCGGCCTGGTGATCGGTCCGTCCGGGCGAGTACGCCTTCCTTGTACGGTGCATTGCCGTGCCCCATTCCAGACCTATCGGGCGCTGCAGATGTGGATACTCCGAGACACGCCGCAGTTGATTGGTCTCCAAACTGGACCGGTAGAAGCTGAGTGCTAGCCTAGAAGAAGAGAGACTGTTCCGATAGGTCGGTAGGGGAGCATCTCGGAGGATCATCAGGCTGTGGATCGACCTATGTACGTTTGCTACCAACGGTTGCCCGAGCTGCAGCTAACGATACTCTAGTTGGTAGAAAGTACATTCTCAGCACCGATGCACTCCGGACTCCCGGCATATCATATGCAGCTCAACACGGAGCACACAAACCGGGCGCAGAAAACAGCGCGTTGAACGTCCCGGGAAGACGACGCGAAAAACTTCGGGCGACTCATCTCCGCCGCCTGCTCAGGTCAGGTAGCTATGTGAGTGGTTGTGTTGGTCGTGCGAGTAGTGTTAGTGATTATTGAGTGCGAGAATGAAGGTGAATGACGGCCACTATTAGAGGAGCCGATGAGATCCAGGAGGGGCTTGGAGAGAAGGATGTGAGGCTAGCAACAGTTAAGGGAGGAAGGTAAGTAGAGTAGGTAATTTTGGTTGGTAACGGTTGTCAAGTCATGTGATGATGTACCTTGTTCACGACACCTCTATGTTCTTACCAACGCTGCGGTTTCCACCATCTGATCAGACCCAACCACCACTGCCCATCCGCCGACTAGACGCAAACTTTATCGACGATTTGCGCTGGTCTGCCTCGGTCAGCTGGCCGAGAACGCACTGTTTTCTGTCGGTAGATGTCCGTCGGCAACCAAGACTACAGATATGAGATGCCTCGATGCGTCGAATGACAGCAGGTGATGCCGAATATTCCCAGCCGATAGCCGTCCTTCCATCAACATATTCCTGAGGACGCCGTGTGTTCTAGACGGCAATGCGGGTCGCCCGGCGCGGGGGGAGGGAGGCAAAAGCTGCTCGCAAACCCAATGGAGCCTCAGATATATTGGCAATTTACGTTATCCAATCTTCAATTGCAGCAGCATCTCTTTTTACATATTCGGAATGTCTGGGTGCCCCCACCGCCTCCCTCCACCGCGCATTAGTTAGCCACTCGGTGGATGGACCGTTCTGAACATCCTATGAACTTCTGAGCGCAGTGCCACAGGATATGTCGAATGGAGAGGATCGAATGCTGGTGATTGGATATCGCTGGTTGCTCCGAGGCTCGGGTCCGTATGCCCGGTTGGATCAACGGCAAGGTTGGGGTAATTCCGAGCCGCGTCATCTCAGCCCACCACCTGGACCCTGCTGGAAAATGATCGTCGATAGCCACAACAGCAGCAGATCGTCCGCGTTTTCCACATACCCCACTCTAAAACGTATCCGTCCTTCAGCTCCTCTATCCATATCCACTCCTTATCCACCTCTCCCCACTAATTTAGTCGCGGACCCGCATTCTTTGAAGTGATGTTACCTCGGCATTTTGTGTGGCCAACCGGCGGGTATAGATTCTTGCTGAAGGGCCATCCAGTTGTACATCCGTGGCCCCCCATCCACACAAAGAGCTCAAGACCCATCGCATCTTGCTCTGCGAAACGACTCGTCACCCCCCATATCGGCATACCTACCTACCTCGGGAGCATGCGAATAGTGCACATACAGGAAGTACCCGGACCTGGTCCCAGACATCAAAGTGAGCAAGCGGCAACGACGTATGACAACGCCCCAGTTTCCTGGGTCAGAGCTGCGGGTCGGTGTCATCTAAGGTGCGTGGGTACGTACATACTCCATCGGACAAGTTGCTGAGTATGTGCTGGATCCGCAAGCAGGAACCGAATGATAGATTACCGCCAGTAACATTGCCACCAGAAGCTACTGCACTCCATCCGCGCCAGGCAGCAGCCAGCCAATGGCTACTCCACGCAGTGAAGCCCACAATGCCCGCTAGAGTACTCTTTCTTAGCACCCAAGGGACCATGGTCTGGAGCTGCAATCGCCCGAGTGACGGAGTCCAGAACGGCGGAGCCAGTGGTGGGGGAGGGACACCCACCATCCAGCGCCACCAACCGGGGAAGCCAACCCTGGGACCAAGGCCACCGCCAAGCGGCATGCGAAGAAAATGAACGGGTAGTTGCATGGCAGATACCGTACGATGGCGGAGGCACCACAGATAGCTGCTGGAGGAGACCACCGAGTAATCTACCCACAAGAGGCGACAGACGTGGGGGGTGGCGGCGGCGGCGACGGCGGGTGTGGAGCTCTAGCCCGAAGGGTTTCAATTGTTTGTATGTATAGTATCTATGTAAACTCACAGTCTAGTCGCGCTAAGTGGATAAAAAGGCCTCGAAACTTAACTACGGTTTGCACGGTGTCTGAATCCAGTGATCGAATGGCCGGCCGCGCCCCTCCCGACGCAGGGCCCGTTGCGATAGGTCGTTGTGGCACAGCCCGGCGGGCACAATCATCACTCGGGTTTTCCGGTCCGGAGCGCTAAGCACTATCTACCGGGGTAGAATCGCAGGGACAGCGAACGTCCGCTCTCTGCATATGAGGTATGTATTGACTCCCCCACCCACATCCTCGATAAGCAGGGGGGGCGATTTTTTTCTTCCGTGGCCAGCATGACATCACTCGGCTCGGGATGCAAAGAGATGGGACGAACTTAATCATGGGGCCATATTTCTCTGCGCAGGCATGAATGACAGTTTGTGGTTCACGACCAACCTCACCGTTTCCTCGCATATCACACGATCAGTCATTTCTATCAACTTCAACCTCAAATAGTCTAAAGCACGCCCGTCAACCGCCCACAAACCGTCCACAAACCACCCACCTTATTCTGTAAAAGAAAGAGAGGTGTTAGAATTGAGAAGTAAATCAACCGAACAAAGGAAAGCAACCAGTCGTAAACCATCTCACATGAGGGAAAGGGGAAGTGGAAGAAAGGGCACGATCAGAAACACACAAAGGAGAGCAAAGGAAAATATGACTGGAACGGAAATCTTCATGCAGAAAAAATACGCCCCCTGCCATACACCATCGGAAAGAAAAAAAAGAAATAGAGATCAAAGAAAGATCGGACACAAAAGGTTGTAAGCTTTTTTTTGGTACCTCCTTGATGAATCTGATGTGTCCACCTTCATATCCATCCTTTTCTCCGTAAGCCAAGCAAAGAAAATCCCTGAGGAGCCATCCGACAATCGAAGAAAGAAAAGAAACTTTTATATTATCAAGCTCCCTACACTCAAACGTGGGATGAAAAGCATGGGGATGGCAAGCTTAGATGAGGTCGGCAACGTTCCTGTAATACCTCGGTTAGCGATTAGTCGTGAACGGGATTTAGAAGGTACAAACATGGGCATCTCCTCAATCTGGGTCGAGTAGAACTGTTCGATCTCACGCATCATGCGAACATCGTCCTGCGATAGCAGTCAATTTCATGTCAAAGCAACCTCAAGTCCATAAGATACTCACAGAAGTGACAAAGTTGATGGCAACACCCTTGCGTCCGAAACGACCACCACGTCCGATCCTGTGAATGTAGTTCTCGCGGTTCGCAGGGAGATCGTAGTTGATGACGAGAGAAACTTGCTGGACATCGATACCACGAGCCAACAGATCGGTAGCAATCAACACACGGGAAGAGCCGGACCGGAACTCCTTCATGATCAAGTCACGCTGGTTCTGGTCCATGTCTCCATGCATGGCGGACACAGTGAAGTCACGCGAAGTGAGCTTCTCGGTGAGCCAGTCGACCTTTCTGCGGGTGTTGCAGAAAATGACAGCTTGAGTGATGGTAACGGTCTCATACAAGTCCGACAAGGTATCAAGCTTCCACTCCTCCTTCTCGACAGCAATGTAAAACTGCTTGATACCCTCGAGGGTCAACTCAGCCTTCTTGACGAGAATGCGGACGGGGTCGCGCATGAATTTGGTTGTGACCTCAAGGACATCTTGGGGCATGGTGGCCGAAAGTAAGACGACCTGGGTGCTCTGAGGAAGAAGCTGGAAAATGTCGTAGATTTGCTCGGTGAAGCCACGCTAGAAAAGGGTATTAGTGCCAAGATTGGAGATCGTGAGAAGCATTGACACATACCGACAGCATCTCATCAGCCTCGTCGAGAACGAAGAGCTTGATGGCATCGGTCTTGAGGGCACGACGCTGGATCATGTCGTGGACACGTCCAGGAGTACCAACGACTACATGAACACCATCCTGAAGGATCTTGACGTCGTCACGGACGATAGTGCCTCCGATACAGGCATGGCACTCAACGTTCATGAAGTCACCGATGGCGACAACAACCTTTTGGATTTGCTGAGCAAGCTCACGAGTGGGAGCAAGTATCAGGGCTTGACACTGCTTGACACCCAGGTCGATCTTCTGCAAAACCGAGATAGAGAAGGTGGCCGTTTTTCCGGTACCAGACTGAGCCTGAGCAATGACATCGCGGTCTGGATGCATTGTCAGCCTCATAAGTAGGATATGCAATACAACACCAGGCGGAGCGAGGTAAACCCCGCAAGCCGTGGGTCGCGCTCAAGCGCAGCGGGCAGTTGACCCACTCCGAACGGGGAAACATACTGTTGATAACCGGGAGGATAGCACGCTGCTGGATAGCCGAGGGGCGTTCAAAACCGTAAGCGTAGATTCCTACACGCCGCACAGGTTAGTGGTTGGTCGGTCGTATGCGGAGAGCGACATAGACTTTCGGAGTCGCAGGACGGAGGAGAGCCATACCTCGCAGAAGCTCGGGTTTCAAGTCCATGTTATCGAAGTTGTCGACAGTTTCATCGTAGTTGGACTCGATTTGTCCCTACGAATGGTATTAGCCTCTGTGGTCCTGAGCCACAACAACCCCGCAATTTCCCCGCCGCGACGTTAGAAACGACAACACGACGAATGGAAAGTGTCGCGAGTTCTCGGCAGAAAGGGAGCGCGAATCGTATGACGGAGAGATGCAGAAATAAGATGGAGAGATGCGTACCTCAATGTCCTTCAGGCCTTCAGTAGCCATGCTGGGCGATTCTTGATGTGGTAGTGTTTTGAGATAGAGGTATGTGCGCGGAAGTCTACCCGGACCAAAAACGATCTGGATGTGAACTGCAGATGTATAAGGAAATGGTCTTCGACGAGCGAGAGGGGAGAGGTTTATCTACAGTTGGTAGTTTGGTTGTGTAGTGGTGTTAGGAGTAGTGGGGGAGATGGTTGGGTTATCGAAAATGATAGAGGGGGAGGTGAAGGGGCGGTGGTGGGGCGGGTTTTGTGGGTGTTCATTCAATTTTTTCTCTCGTCATTCTCTGCGTGCTGCCCCGCCACTAATCGAACGCACTAGGTAAGAAAGTATTTTCCCAACCAGCCAATCGCTTCTCTCCCTTTTGGGAATTTCTTTCAGCTGAGTCATCGTCCGATCAGAATTTTATGTCCCATTGTGGGAGCAGCAACGAAGGAAATTTCAGCCAGCAACGCTTTCGAAAACTCAGATCTGATCTCTTCCACAGCTGTAGAGCCTGCGATCCTCTTTTTCTCAAGATTCGCGTTGCGGGAAACGATAATTGGTGTTGAAGACGGTTTCTTCTCTCCACCTGTGGGGTCCTGCAAGAGGAACAACCAGATCTTCTCCGAAGAAACGGAGACATCTGTTCTTCCTCTCCTCCTTCTCCTACCGCCAGAAGCGTACGGCGATTAGCTTAGCTGCGCTAAACCTATCAAATCAACGTGCCAACTCACTCGTGCAAAATCAGGCCAAGCGCTTGGATCTAGCTCACTATCTTGGGGGTTAATAGTGAAGGAAACTACCTTAGAGTACTTACCTTACCTGCTGCACACTCTCACGGTGACCTGATATCCCGAACTTTCCGACCCTCCCCTCTCCGTGATGGCTTCTTCGCTCCTTCCTATGGCTTGCGAGGAGTGTCCGCCGTCGAAACGTTTAAAATTCACGCTGCCCAACGAACATTCCATGCACAACGACGTCAGCACTGCATGCAGTGGACCACCTGAGGAAACGCCGGTCGAAACAGAAGCGGAGATGGAGATCATCCAACCACATCCACTCCGCATCAAGCCGAGTGGTAATGCGTTCACCTCCTCGACCAATCTGCGTGACACGTCCTGTGGCCGGCTCGCCATCTTTCCCGACGAACTGATCCTTCAGGTGCTGGGATATCTCTCCGCGAATGATTTGAACGCGCTCGCTGCCACCAGCAAAGGAGTATATGGCTTTAGCCGGGCCGAGGAACTGTGGAAGCCCCTGTTCATCGAGTACGTAAAAAGAACCGCCTGTTTGCCCTTGTGTTGGATGCCGTGGCCCAATATCGACTGCAATTATTCGTCGCGTGGCACGAAAACCCTTAGCACAGCAGTCCCCACGTTCTCCACATTACACACAGGCAGTCGGTCAGTATCTGTGAACTTCATTATCTAACGTTCTCCCTCCAGATCCGCCGCATGCAAGGCAGCCTTTACCTGGCGGGGAACATGGCGTCGCACACTCCTAGGCCTTCCAGAATCCCGCGAGGCACATATCGCCCTACCAAACCTCTATTCCGATGCCTTGCACCGACCGTTTCACATGTCTCAGATCCCGCTGAGTCCTTTCGTCTCCAACATCCCGCAGCGCAACCAGATCCTGCGACTTCCCGATCTCACGGAAGATGAGTTCAACACCAAGTACTCATCGACACCCTTTATCCTCACATCACCCGTCAAGTCCTGGCCCGGATACAGGGATGGCCATTGGACCTACCAATCCCTTGAGCGCAAATATGGCGACGTCCTGTTCCGCGCTGAAAGCGTTGACTGGAGGTTGAGCGACTATGTCGCTTACATGGAAAACCAAACTGACGAGAGCCCACTCTACCTCTTCGACCGATCGTTTATCTCGAAGACGCATGGCTCAATGGAATCCGGCTTCATGCCAACCTTCTGCTTCGGCCGCGACTTCTTCGAAGTACTCGGCGCCGACCGCCCGGACCACCAGTGGCTGATCTTAGGCCCTGCCCGTAGTGGCAGCACCTTCCACAAAGACCCGAACGCAACATCAGCGTGGAACGCTGTCCTCCAGGGTGAAAAGTATTGGATAATGTTTCCGCCGTCCATACCTCCACCCGGAGTCTTCGTCTCCGAGGACCAGAGCGAGGTAACTAGCCCTCTCAGTATTGCCGAGTGGCTGGTGGGCTTCCACCGTGCTGCAAGGAGAATTCCAGGCTGCATTGAAGGAGTCTGCCGTGCCGGTGAAGTCCTCTATGTTCCATCTGGCAAGCAACCTCACCTCCGCGCAATGTGTGCACGTGGCTGATAGATAAATAGGCTGGTGGCACCTAGTAGTCAACACTGAACCTTCACTGGCACTCACTCAGAACTTCATATCCAGTACCCAACTCCCCGCAGCACTGGACTTCCTGGACACCCAGCGACAGAGCGTAAGTGGATTCAACTGTGATCGTGTGAGTGACCCATACGGCTTGTTTGTGCAGCGAATGGAGGAGTCATTTCCAGAGGAACTTGCAGCAGCGAGGGCAGTTGGTGAGGCGAGACAGACCAAAAAGAAAGGCAGCAGATGGGGGGAGCTCGTAAGAGAGAAGAAGGGAAAAGAGGAACGGGGAACGGGAGTTTCATTCGCCTTTGGGTTTGGGGGCGGAGATGATAGTGATAATGAGTGAGAAGGCGAAAACTGAACAAGGGTGATTAATGGAGACCAGAAGGACTTCACTTTACTTCTGTACAAAAGTAGGTGCAGGGCTATCCTGGGAATAGGCATTAACCTACTTTGGTCCATATAGAGTATACAGTGAATCCAAGGTACAGTAGCTTCTTTTGGATTGTAAGTCTGCCTCTATTTTTGCAATGTTCGGTCATGTCCGAGTATGACAGAGTGGATTGTGGCGGTGTCATAATACCCCAGAACCGAGCGATACTGGAAGAGATGCGAGAGAGAGTTCGGAGGAGTCCAGAGATATCTGGCAAACCAGTGAAGCCCCACCGGTCTGAAACCTATCCTCTCCAATGTTAACATTTTCCCTTTTCCATCAAAACGCTACCACTAGGTGTATCAATACCAGCTGGCGTATCAAGACTCAACGGAGCCATAATTTCTATGTACTTTAATAAATGACATGACCATAATCAACCTCCACCAAATCTATGTACACCTTCTACGGTTGCTTCTATGACACTCCTCATATATCGTTGCCGGGTGCTACCAGGAATATTTGGCGACAGCCCTACGTAGTATATCCTGACTCTTGCGTTTTTACTTCCCTATTACACATACCTCCCCATTTAACACAAAATCCCTTAAACTATAGGGGAAAATCCCTAGCTAGTGATAGACTCGGTAGCGGTGGCTGAATCTATTGTGGTGATGGAAAATGCTCGGTGGCGCCACAAGTGTATTCACCCATGCAGTGAAGGGAAATTACACGAATTTATGATGCTGTTCAGGCCAGTGTTTCTAGTGGGAGCAATAGAAAGACACAACAAGAAAGAATGCAGTCGATTCTTACAGAGAAAAGTTGCTCTACACATCTCCCGCAAGCATGCCAAGCCACGTCTCTAAAGTATCTATGTATGTATGCCATCTAATAAATAGTTCCGCGTGACCCAACAAGACCCTTCCGTCAGCAGCTCACATGCTCGCAACTCGCAAACCAGACCAAAGCAAATAAGCCACCAGCGTCCTAGGAAGTCCTTCCGTAGCTCACCGTTGTACTCATTCTGGGCCGGAACCTGCGGAACCTTGTCGACCGCGGTGCCCGCACTAGATGAGGTTGACATCTTGGCCGTGGGAGCATCTTTCTCGTGTGGAGCCGTTAAGAGATCAGTGGCTTTTCCTTTTCCTTTAAAGACTGGGTTGCCGCTGGCCTTGAGCGCTGCCAGTTTGCTCTTCCACTTGGCGCCAACAACTGTCTTGAGAATGTCCTCTGTGAGTTTGGCGTCCCAACCATGCTTTGGTCGTGGTTAAAAGACACTTCGTGACCATTGCGAATACGCGTCTTTTGGCTCTATACTACGACCACGGGAGGCCCAGCTCGAAGCCGCAGCACGACGCCACCATAGCACGGAACCTTTCGACTCGTTGGTCCCGCGCACACACCCCAAGGGGTACCTGCGCGAATCCCCATTCGTAGCATTTAGGCTCCGGTTTTAGCGCGACCCTGCCTCCACTGGCCTGTGGGAGTGGGGGCGTCGACCCGAGGTCAATATAATCTCCACAACAGTGAGGTTTACTCATAGAATTGTCACCGTGAGGAGCGGTGGAGTAACCGGTATCCGAATCCGCCCTGGGTGCAGTCTCATCTGCACTGCCAATGGCAGCACTGACAATTTCAACACCAGACTTGGACTCGTCACCAATCTCGGTTTCGACACCAGGCTTGAGTCCAGAATCGAGACCGAAAGCACCAGAACCGGGAGTGCTATCGACTTCAGCAGCGGATCCGGGCTCCGGTTAGGATTTAAGATACGCAGACAAAGTGTTAGCGGTGAACAGCAGTATCCGTTTGAGGGCGGGGCGTGGTGGAGGACTCATACCGGGTTTGTATCGGATTTGGTATTATTTGTCGCCAATATTGTACGAGTACGTGCGCCGGTAGAAGGAGTGTGTCGGTGAAGATAGCTGCGACGGACGGGGGCGGTGTTGATGGGTTGATAGAAGGAGAGTGGAGGTTGATGGGGACAGATAGGGGAGGGGGGGTGTCAAGAGTGAAGGTGAGTGCTAACAGGCGGAAGTAAGAGAGAAGCAGTGTAGACATGGAGTGGAACTGCCGAGACCACCCAGGCCGTCCTTGAGGGCCATGGACGGGTTTGGACTGTAGGCACCGAGTGATATTCGGTGCAGATATGTAGCAGGACCAAAAATAGGTAAAAACAACAACGTTCACCACTCTGACTTGTGGCTTGCAGCACCCAGAAACTGAATCAAGGTTGCAGTATATTGTTTCATGCCTCCTTTAATCCATTTCCCTTGAGCCGAATAGGGCGTGCTGGATGCCTGCTACCTAGCCATTTGAGGCGGCATTTTGAGGTGACGCCCAAAAGTAACGCCAAAAAGTGACTGTCTCGAGCCACTTAGTCTCCCCCCAATAGATCTGATACGGCCTCACACTGACGGGCCTATTCGTGTGTGAGATAGGTACTGATATCATCTCAGACTCGGGTTGATTCATTATGAACTATGTATTACAATCACTTCCCCGCCGCCTGCGCCATAATGAACCTTTTGAGCACACCCAACTTATCGACCGCGTCCAAGCCCAAGCTCCTGGCCGCCACTATGGGGGCAGAAGTGGTGGCATAAAGCTTGTGGAGCTTATCTACGACGCCGAGGAGTATGTGGTTCTTGAGATACTGTTCCGAGAAGTACGGTTCGAGGCTGAGCACACTGCCTATGTCCTGGCCGTCCTGCACTGCAAATTCAAGAGTTTTGATGAGGGATCTGACGTCGCCAAGTCCTTGGTTTAGGCCTTGGCCAGCTAGGGGGTGGATGGAATGGGCTGCATCACTATGTGTTGTTAGACTTGGAGGTGAAAAATGGGGTGGGTCGATGACGAACCCGATGAGCGCTACCCGCTCGGAGATGTAGGAGTCTGCATGCCGCAGCTTGAGCGGAAAGCTGGCTACTGATTTTTCCTGCACAGCAAGCACTGTGCTAGGGACACGGGATATATCGAACGGTGTTAATTTTTCCCGCCATGCAACCTCGTCCGCGAGGCCATTCTTGAGGCTGGATATCATGAAGTTGATGTCGACGTGGCTTAACCTGAAGGCGGCATTGACCATCGCTGCAAAGTCGTCAGAGCTGAGCGTCTTCAGAGCGGCTGCGTTCTGCGGAGTTGTCGACCACACGAGTGAGGCGTAAGGGCCTGGTAGCTGGCATCAATCCGTCAGCCCAAATTCAACAGGAAGCCAGGGTGGACTTTACAGGCAGCATGGCGACGGGACCCGTTGGCAGGAAACGCTGGTACGCCGTCTTCTGTCCCTCCTCCTCTAGCTTCAGCGTAGCGACGACTCCGTGCCTCCCATAATCCCATCCGCGCGTCTCGATTTCCGCAAACATCCTCACTGGGGAGTTCGCACCGTCAGCGCCAACGAGTAGCCGCGCTGCCAGCCTCTTGCCCGAGGAAACATGGACGACAGGCCACGACCGCAGATCAAGCTCCCCGTCGTCGTTACCGAAGCTAATCTCTTCTACCCGCGTCTTGTCCATGATATTGATCCCCCCACCGAGCTCGGCAATTCTGGAGAGGAGTCCAGAGACGAGGTTGTTGTTTTCGCACATGTACGCAATCGTAGACTCCGATCCCTGCAAGTCCGCCGAAAAGGAAATCTGCGAGCCCGAGACACCATCCCACACCTATCCAGCCAACACATCAGCACCCCCGCCCTCCCGCCCTCTCGCCCCAAAAGAATGGTTCAGACTAACATTCATCCCGTCGTATGCCTGTACTCTTTCCCTTCGAATATGATTCCACGTGCCGGTATCATTAAGGAACCTAACCGACCCGGGAGTCAACGAGCTGACGCGATTTGAATAAGTCCTTAGCTCCGGCGCCCACTTCCTCGCTGGCTCCAGATCCATACCCTCGATGAGCGCGACTTTGAGCCCGTCCGTTGCTGGCGAGGAGCCTACAACCGATCAACACTGGATAATCGTGGGGCGGTGGGACATCATACGTAGCGCGCTGGCCAACGACAGGCCCGCTGGTCCTCCGCCGACGATAACTACATCGAAGATGTCCGGCGAATCGGTTGTGGTGGTGGTGGCATAGGCCCGGCAGTAACTGGGGATCGGAATTGGACGGAGAGAAACGAATCGTTTCGTGCCCGAACGGAGGAGGCGGACGGATAGCATTGGATCGATGGTGGTTGATTCCGGTGGATTCGACCGACGGAGGTGCGGCAGATACCGAGGGGTCTGGAATACACTCTGCGGCTGGCTACGAACCTGTGAGAACGCCGGTCAAGCATTACCATCCAGATACGGTAGCTAAAAACGGACAAGCGAGATCCTACCAGTCGAGACTACCCATCAAACACTCGAACGGTTTACTCTGTCGACCGAGAGAACTGGAATCCTGACACTCTGGAAAATTCTTCACGGGGAGACTCCTGGCGGTGTCCGAAGAGTGCGGGTATTCTGCGATCCGGAGCAAGCAGGAGGGAGGAGCTGTATGGTTCGCAACTTGGTCGACGCCAGCCCGTGGTCTGGCCCATGGCCTTCTCCTGCCGCTGCAGAATCCGACCAAACATACCGGCCGGTGTTGGCGTCGAAACGCTCCTTCCATCGCGGGACTTGCAGTTGCCGGCCCGCCTTGGTTTCCCTTCTGCGATGTTGTCGGGCCGGTGGCCGCCGGTGCGCATTCGGATTCTCTGGTGGCTTCTAGGTCTCCACAAGTGCCTTCGAATCGCTTTCCCCGCTTTTACATAACCCTGAACGACGGCACTCCGGTCTCGATTCTCGACACGTATCGTGGAAGCCCCCGCTCTGTTGTTGGCTGCTGTCATGCTACATATCAGTTCGAAGAGAGCTTCGAATCGAATCGCGGAACCCCCGGCAACTGCATACATATTCTCGGTTTGAACTCGGATGAAGCAGCATCACCATTGGACGAGCACGAAGAAGGCGCTCGTCCGTATCCTCCGCCCTATATTTGCTATGCAGGAGCTACTGCGCAGCGTACTATAGTTGACGACCTCACCGTCAGCAGCCAATCCGGAGGCTCGGAACCGTAGCCGCCCAATGCTGAAACTGCCCTACGCATCCTCCCCCGCACGACTGTGGTTCGCTGCGACGAGCACTGCCACTAGTTAAGCGACCAACCGTCCTGGATGCAACCTTAGCAGTTAGCCCTTGAGGCGGACTAGCATTGGGGACATTTGACATGTTCGGGGCGACACTGGAAGCGCTCGAGAGGGACTTGTCGATGCAGGTCCAGTTAGAAGCGACGACAGATTTCTTCGGCTTCCATACCGTCCATACCGGTACACGGCATCGAGTTTCCACTCCCAATCGAACCGACGGCGGGCGGGGGCGCTGCATTCTCTTCCTCGCAAACGGTCACAGATGGGTACTGGACACCGAAAACATATCGTCCGCATTGGCTCTGGGGTTGTGAGTCTTCTCGGCAGCCACTGGGTTGCGCTCCCCCCCGTACTCCTCCGGTTGACCACAGGCCCTGTCGTGATCGTGTGCATGCTACTCGCTCCAGGTGCCGTTATCTCCACTCCGTATTGAGTTCTGACAGCAGCCGCAGCAGGAGGTTACACCCGCCGAGCTATGGATGGAGTCCGCGCACTTGTCCTCGGGTGGGGCAATGGGATGCTTTGCTATTTCATGGTCGCGCACCCTCGGAAGAAAGAAGGAAGGAACACAGCACAGTCCAGAACATTCACTGTGTGAATGAACCCTCAACCATGATTTCCACCACTCTCAGACTCACCGGCATCCCCCGAACGACAACCAAAAGGGAGCTCTCTAAGGCAGCCGGCGTCTCAACCGACTGTATATCTCTGGCATCGACCGACTCCTCCGCCAACTCGGTCTCAACTGCAACCATCACCTTCGGGACGAAGCGGGCAGCCGACAAGTTCAAATCCGCTCAGAGGATCAAGCCTGCCAAATGCCTCGGGAAGCGACCCAACATCGATACAGACTTTATGGGCCTTACCGTCCTCTCGACCAGTGGTGATCAGGATGAAGTCGAGTAAAACTCACCCACCCATCCGTGCTGCGTAGCTTCCTTTTCCGTGTACCAAAATGCTGAAGCAAGGTCCTTTTCTCAGTCTTGTTGCCGTCCATGGTCTCAATGGCCACGCGTTTGCCTCGTGGACTTCGGGTGATAGGATGTGGTTGCGGGACTTCCTTCCTGCGCAGATGCCCCGAACTCGGATCATGACCTACGGCTACAACTCGAGCGTGTGGGATAAGACATCGACCACGACGATTCCAGAGTTTGCACAGGGCCTCCTCTGGGCGATCATCAACAAGCGAGGACGAGAGGACAGCAAAAGACCCATCATCTTTGTTTGTCACAGCTTGGGCGGGATCATAGTAAAACTGGTATTTCACCCCCCTCCTGTTCTTCTGTCGGGAACGAGAAGCCAGAGCTGACATCCTTTAGGCCCTCAACACAGCGCTCGAAGATACCGAAACCGCCATGATCAGCACAGTAACTCACGGCATCGTTTTCCTCGCCACACCTCACCAAGGCAGCGACTTAGCTTGCAACTCTTTCCTCGGCCTCGCCGCCAAAGCCCTGCGCGTCCGTGAGGACCTGATTCTAGCACTCTGCATGAACTCCGGTCAACTGGATGACATCGAGAACGACTTTCGACTGAACCACGACGGCCTCGATCTGGCTACTTTCTACGAAACAAAGAAGACGAAGATAGCACGTGTAGTTAGTGCCTTTGATCATGTTGTGAGTACCCCCTCATCCTTCTCCGCAGCAATCCGGGCGGTACTAAAGTTGTGGCGACAGATCGTCGAGCGTTCCTCGGCACTGCTAAATGTCGGCGCCGACCATCGATATCCCCTGGAGCGCGACCATAAACAGATCTGCAAGTTCGCCTGTCAGCACGACGACGACTATAAAGCGGTCGCCAATCAGATAATGCGGATGGCCGAGCTTGCTCCCAACGCCGTCAGTACGCGCGCCATTAAGAGAGGTACATCGTTCCCCCCATTCGCCCACTCCATGTTTCTAACCGACAAGCTAGCTCTCCAAATGCCTCAGATCAGCACCATGATCAAATTCGGCGGCGACACTCTCCGGAGCTACTCGTCGGCGTGGTCGGATGATTGTACGTTGAAACTGCGTTAGGCGCAAAGTAAAGATACCGGGCTCTACGGGGCCCTGTGGGTAATGCATGAGTGACGATTAATGATGATTAATGATGATTAATGATGATTTATGAAGGATGGTCTCGGGGGAGGAGGGAGACTCCGACAACATGTGAAGATTGCGGTTCTTGAGTGCGGTGGTCGCTCGCCCGGTTCTTCTCTGAAATATATAGTTAGGTCGACGCAATGTAAATGCGACTTTCAAAGCAACAAGAACTCTCCACAGGGGCCGTCCGTGTGTGCATGCGTGATTGGAAATATCGCCGTCGACGGCTCCACAGTTTGCAGCCAATAGCCCTTGATGCCAATCTCCCACGTGAGCACGTATGCAGAAAGTATGCAGAAGGCGGCCCCGCAGAGTAGGCTACAAAACTTACTTTATTTCATGCGCGACTCGATGATGCTGAGATGCCCTGCTCACGCTACATCGCATATGCGAGTTGCACTCGTATCTATTGCCACCTTTTGCCCGGTGGGAGTCGGGCTTTGCTCTGCCTTGCATGGAATTGATGTCGAGCGGAAAGCCCGGCTCTCTGGTAATACAGATATGCAAGTGCACAGCAAGGGGGTTCAGCTTTGGCTTCCTTTCTTTGCTTTTGCCCTCGGGCCTCCCCTTGCTATATATGTATGTGGAAACGTTGTATTTAGCCATGGGTGATCACATCCTGAAATGATGCTCGAGTCGAGATGAACGCAATCACGGTTGCGGCGTATCTATCTATGCATGATATGGAACACGGGTGGAATACATGGGTGGTGTTTTCTTTTTCGTCTTTCGTTCCACTGATCAAACGTAGATACATACGCCCTACTTCCCGCGGCAAATTAGGCGTTGCTGCCATTGGTAGTAGGTATCTACATACGGGTAAAGTATGTGCTGCACAAGACTTCGATTGTGGCAGACGGATGGCGATTCACGTTCTTCGCATTGCTCGTGTTCGACCGGCATGATTCTCGAGACGGACGGGGTAACTAATCCTGACGTCATATCCATTCACTCGAAAGTGGTTAAGTAAAAAATAATATAAGAATGGGGCTTGAGGGAGGCGCAAATGTATCCATACGTGATATGACATGACTGTCGTATTACCGTTGAGATCCCTAAATGCCGTATGTATGCAGGTAGGTACATACTTATGTAAGCCTGCGGAGGCCAGCCCCGTTGGTCCTCACGATTCACACGTGAAAATAGAGGAGGAAGGTTTCGTTAGCGACAGTATGCTAGACAACTAGGAGCAACAACTCGCCACCAAACTCTACGAACAAAATGACCACTCTTGCCATCGCCGGGAACAAAGGAGTCCCCCCCCCCCCTTCCACAGAAGTTCGCCAGCTGCTGCCACGGCTTCAACAAGCTTTGCGCGAGCACGCTCACCGTGTCTTGATTCCAGGCCGCCAATCAATGGCCGGCACGGTTGAAGTGGGTATAGATATAAGAATACGGGCTGTGTGTGTGTATTTTCCCATCCGGGATCATAGGCTCGGATAATTCCGCCTTTCCTCTCCAGCGGTATTTATCCATCTGCACTGCGGTGTGTTCCTTGACCCGTCTTCACTGCCCCTTCTGCAGCATTCCTGAAGCCAGAAGCGGCAAGGACGTAGAAGTGGCAGTGATGGGCTCTTGCACGTCGACCGAGCTGGAGGGTCTACCCGACATAAACGAGACCGATGCTGCCAACTGCGGTTTCTTCTGAAGACCGGAAAGCAGTGGCTGCCTTCTGTCTTCTGCGAGATGGACGCCTATTGTTCTCCCGACCAGTGCGTCTGGCCGCAGTTGATCTCGCGGATGTATTGAGATCACGTGTCGCCTACCTTTGCCCGAGAAACTAACACCGAGGGCGTTTACGCGCACAGAGGGGTTTTGTTTGGCGACTGCTACGATGGAGATTACGGTGGAGGTTGGGGGACGCTGTTATGGGGGCTCAGACGGGCTGCGCTGAAGGCAATGGTGTTTCGGCAGTATACAGGCGTACAGAGTGTCTACCCATGTAAACGTTAACTAGATGGAACGGACACACTTGATTCTGAAGGACGAAACGAAAGCCCGATATCTGGGCTCAAGAATTGCAGTTCATAGGAGAGAGTACCTCGTCATCCTCTATCCTCGTATCCCCGATTTAGAGGCCGTGGGTATACACCAGACCCCTCCGCTTCCCTTCTCTCCCTCGACGATCGTGAAGAACTCGTAAGTCTGCAAGCACGACTTCACAGCCCACCGAGTTGCATCGTGATGGCTGAGTACGTAAGCCAGAAATACACGCACAACAGCAGCCAGCAGCCAGCATCCCAGTCAGCATCCCTACACTGCTCAACCCCGCCGTGCGCCGCTTACCCACCCCAAAGCAACTCTCCCCCATCCTTCTCCCCAATACCAAAAGAGCCCTCTCCATCGCCACACCTATCATCATCAACCATCCATCGCCAGCTCAAGCTTCACTCTCGCCCCCCGCTGATCCCTCGCTGTCTCTTGCTAACCCGCGTCTCTTGCTGCAACGTCCGTTCTCGGCACCTGGACCCCCCGGGTGTTCGGTGTCTTGACCTTGCACTCAGCCCCTCCCCCGCTTCCCTGCCCGCTTCAAGGCGCACGCGCATACCTATCTCATTCCCCCGGTGGCTGTTCGGCCAGAAAAAGGATCCATTAAACGTGTCTGCCATACTCTCCCGATACTTTGCCCCATAGAAAAGTTGACACATACGACAACCAACTGGTCAAAACAACGTGTAATCCGTTATGAGCTGTAAGCTCCCACTCCCTACTTTACCTCCACACTCCCCCCCCCCACAACACCCCAACCCTCACCAATCTCCATTGCATATCGGCATTACCTGCAACACGACACGATTCCTCTGTATTTCAGACACATTTGTGTTGCCATTATTCGTTGGTCTCTGCATACCACCATTACTACTGCCGACGTCACCGCCCTGGATTTTGCGTCATGGCGTGGGATTCAGAATGGCTGCGCAGTGTTAATATCATGAGAATAGTTTCCTCAGTCTTCAACAAGTTGCACGGCCAGCCGGCGTCGTATGACAAGAAGTGCGTATTCCAGAGCTCCGTCCGATGGATCCTGGCTGCTCGCTCCCCTCTCGAGTAAACGGGAAAACTGACGGTTGGCGTCGATTAGAGCGCAGTACAAGATGGGCCGCACCCTGGTATGAATCTCTCCTACGCGCACGCGACAATCCCTCGAGATCGACAAGGTTAATCTGATGCGTGCAACAGGGTGCCGGTACCTACGGAATCGTTCGTGAGGCCGACGGCCCCACGGGCAAGGTCGCTGTGAAAATCATCCTGAAAAAGAACGTCAAAGACAACGAGAAGATGGTGTATGATGAATTGTCACTCCTGCAGAGGCTTCATCACCCACACATTGTTGCGTTTCGCGATTGGTTCGAATCGAGAGTATGTTCGTCCCGAAACTGGAGGAGATGCGTGGGGGAGACAGCGAACGTGCGGGCTAATTATTGTTGTGTTCTTGGGTCCGGTAGGACAAATACTACATCGTTACCCAGCTTGCTACCGGAGGAGAGCTATTTGATCGCATCTGCGAATACGGCAAATTCACAGAGAAGGATGCCTCCAAGATTATCCGCCAGGTGCTCGATGCCGTCTGCTACCTGCACGACAACAATATCGTCCACAGAGGTGCGTGTGATTGAAGCCCTGGTGTGACTGGCGGCGCAGTTTGCTGAACGTCAATGGCAATTATAGATTTGAAGCCCGAGAACCTCCTCTATCTCACGCCCGATGCGGACTCGTCGCTCGTTCTCGCGGATTTTGGAATCGCCAAGATGCTTGACTCCGGGGAGGACATGCTCAACACCATGGCTGGATCGTTCGGATACGCTGCGCCGGAGGTAATGCTCAAGAAAGGCCACGGAAAGGCGGTCGACATGTGGTCACTCGGTGTTATAACCTACACCTTGCTCTGCGGTTACTCACCCTTCCGCAGCGAGAGCCTTGCGGACCTCATCGAGGAGTGCAGCAATGGCAGGGTCATATTCCATGAGCGATACTGGAAGGAGGTTAGCAAGGACGCCAAGCTCTTCATCGGAGAGCTCCTCCAACCCAACCCCGAAGACCGTCCCTCGAGCAGAGTAAGTAATGCCTCTTACTTTTCCGAGCGGGCTAGCCCTAACGGTATCACAGGAGGCGTTGCAGCACCGATGGCTCAAGGGCGAGACCGCCACCGATCACGATATCTTGCCCGAGATCAAGTCCTTCATCGCGAAGGCGCGTCTCCGTCGTGGTATCGAGATGGTCAAGCTTGCCAACCGCATCGAAGCGCTCAAGATGCAAGACGACGAGCAAGACTCCGATGTGCCCTCGGACACGGCGCGGGCGGCCGCCGAAGGCGCCACTGCCGCGGGCACGGCGCCTCTCGAGACGCCGAGCCCCTCTCGCAGGTTGTCCCGTGCCGCTAGATCCGCCATCTTCCGTGAGGTCGTGCTCGCAAAGGTTAGAGAGATGAAGCAGGAGGAGGAAAAAGTCGCCGCCCAGCGGACTTTAACAGAGCTTTCGGACAAGAAATAGGTGGCCTAGGGTTGTGCTTACTCCTGCGTCCATCTCCGATATCTTCCCCCCCTTTTTTTCTTACACGATGATTTGGTGTCTTTCTTTGTTACTCTCGGGGAGTGGATGACGGCGAGGGGTTTTGGGTGGGATTGTTTGAGTGTTTTTTCCTTGTACGACAGGCTTTGTTCTTCGGAGGGTTTTTCTTCTTCCGAGTTACATACTGCTGCCAGCTAAATACGGTCATACAATTGCCACAATCGCCAACCCCCAAGTGTTCGGTGCGCACGCACACAGGTCCTTTTTATTCATCGTCGACGGGTGACATTGCTTTAGTTGTCAGCGAGTGCTTCCCGATGAGTACAGATCCATTGGATGTGGACAGGGGACTACAGATCTCCCTGGGTTGAGGTGAGAACTCTTTCCTTGACTCTTTATTTAGGTTCATTACAACTACACATCATACACCGGTGAGCCTTCATGTGGGGTTGAAACCGGACTCGCTCACTCCAGTCAGTTCACGGTTTAGGATGGGACCACGCGAGCAGAGACATTATCAACATCACAAGACTGGATATATATCACCATGAATGACATGTATAACACACTGCCCTTTCGCTTCGGTTTTTTTTGGCCATCCAAAGGCATCATCGCACTCACTTCCACCCTCTGATCCACCCCCTATCCGCTCCGAACCGATCCGCGAAGAGAGGACAAGAGAAACTTAAGAGGAAAAGGAGAGAAACGCAAGAGGAAAAGGAGAACACCACCAATTGCCATTTCCAACCAACCCCCACTTCCTCCATTCCATTAAAACCATCCCATCCCAACCGTTCCGAACCGGTCCTGCTCATTAAAACCCATACCCAAAGCCATTACGAGTAGGAGTAGTAGGGAGTTGCTAAAAAAAAACAAAAAACAAAGCACACACGCTCATTTTACAAAGCGACGGCGGCAACAAGCAGGATGAGAACACCAGCAGCACCGCTGACAGCGAGGTGGCCGGCAGCGTTGGGCGCGCTGCTGGAACCGGCTTCACCGGCGGTACCGGTGGACGAGGGGCTGGGGCTGCGGGTTCCAGTTCCCGAGCTCCTGTTTTGGCTATCAGTCATACGGGATCCCATACGCTACCATGCACGTAGGACGGGGAGAAACGAACGTAGCGGAAGCAGGGACACCGGACGGGTTGACGAAGAAGTTATCCTGGATGCATTTCTGCTGGCAATCGGCGTACTTCTTGGTCTCCGCCTCGGTGCCGTTGCCCTGGACACACTTCATGGCGCACTGCGTAGTGGCGTTGACCATCTCCTCCGACGGACTGTGTTGTTTCGCGCCGTGTTAGCCAGCCGGGAGGACGGGAGGGAGTGAGGGAGGGGAGGGAGATATACGCAGGGTTTCCCATGCACTCGGCGGTACACGTGAGGTCGCCCTTGCAAGAGACGACGCACTTCTCCTGCTCGGAGGGCGTGACGCTGGCCGCAGGCGCGGACTCAGTCGTGCTCTGCGCGGCGGCGAAGGCGATCAGACCGAAGGTCAGGATGGTGCTGGTGAACTTCATTTTTGCTGTTGTTGTTTGTTGATGTTTTGTGGAGTGGAACGAAGGGATGGAGTGTGTGGGGGGGAGTTAAAGAGTGTGATGGTTTGGTTGCAAGTGAACGACAGCGTGCGAAAGAGAGAGAGAGAGAGGGAGAGGGAGAGGAGGGAGGAAGTAGTAGGAACGAAAGGAAAGGGGGGTGGGGAGTGGAGCGAGTTTTGAGGAAGAAGATGGATGGATGGAAGGGGTTAGCAGTATTGTTTTATCCTCACCACCCTCGTCCTTCCTCCACCAAGTAGAGTACCACGACCGCCCTCGCAACCTCCCTGCCGTGCCCTGTTCTCGCACGCAACAAACAGAACGAACCAAGACTAGAGGCCGGGGCCGGGCATAGGATGCCAAGGGGGGCGGGGTGGTTGATGTTGGGTTGGGCATCTCCCGTATGACGGCCCATTACCGTATACGGATCTTTTCCTTTCTTTCTTTTCTTTTCCTTCTCTTCCTATGTACATGCATACTTACATACCCCCCCCCCGCCAATTTGCCCTCCGTCCAAGTCGGTCCAATTTCCCCTTTCCATTTATTTTTTTATCTTCTCCCCCACACCCTTTCCTCAATCCAATGCGATTCCCAGCTCAGCTCGTGCGCGTGTGGGACTAACGGGAAGATCCTCCTCCTCCTCCTCCTCCTCCTCCTCCTCCTCCTCGTCGTTCTCGCCTACTATGACATACTACCGTCCGTCGTAAACGCCCCCAGCCACTAATTTTAGTCGCGAATTCTCGGAGATGGGACCAGACGAGACGAGACGAGACGGCAGCGCGCGGATGCGTATGTATAGGTACTCCAGACGATGCAGGTACGTACCAGCTAAGTCGGACTAGAGCACGCAGAGTAGTCATATATCTATATGTATACTGCATACATACGAGACTTCTGCATGCAGGGGGGTGGAGCGCCGACTTGGAGAGTTGTCTAGATGAGACCGCAGCTACATAGCACGCTGTGCTAGAAGGCTTTCCGTCTGCACGGATGGAGGACATACGGTCGCTACGGTGGCGGCGGCGGATATCGGGTGCGGAATCTACACGCTCACGTCGAGGAGGAAGAGGTGCAGCGCGTATGGGATATCTATACCCGTCTGCTCGCTGACCAGATGGACCATATCAACAACGACAACAACATCCGAGTCCAGTCCAGTTCGGACCAGCGATTAGAGTACTACGCCCCCTTGACCGTAGAGGGTGAGCACACCAGGGATGGGCACGAACGAGGGAGTCCTCCACCGCCACACGCTATATGGGGCGCTAACGCTAACCAGTACGTTCCCGGTCGGCTGCGGAAACCTAATCGATCGGAATTGGGTCCGACCGCCTGGCGCTTTCGCTGTTTTTGTTCTCGCAACATCGTCTCCACACCCGCCGCCCCACACTTCGAGGCTGAACGTTTGGCTAACTTTGTTTCCACGAGGTCTCTCCTTCTCTCCATATGTATGGCTGGAATACATACGACGACGACGGCGACGGCGAAGATAATGAGCGGATGGAGGCGGACAACTCCCCCCAGGTCCGCACGCCGCGGGGGCATCGATCGTCGACGTCATGCAAACCGGCCCCCACGAAGCCAAGGCCGGTCCGTTCTCATTTGCAGCAGTCCACGGCGCACCTCAGACCGCAACACTCCAACCACCCATTGATCGATCGCGTTCCAGGCTGCGAGCGAGGGGCTGGGTTGGCGGTCGGTGGGCGCTGGGCGCTGGCTGGCCGGCTGGCCGGCTTTTGGAACGTCGGTGATGGCCGCTGCCCAGTAGGGGGACGGTTTGGCTGCTTGGGTGTGCTTGGCCAGGCTGCAAGAATGTAATCTATGTAATTCCACCAACCGACCCCAGCTCAGCTGAAGACCGGAGAAGGAAGCAGTGGACGAATGGACTGGATCGATGCGTGCACTCGCTGTTTCGATGGGCGTTCGTTGCGGAGAACGATCAGCAGCAGGAAGTGCAGCCATGGCAAAGGACGACGACTCGACTGGGCAGTCCTGATCGAGATCGTGTGACAGTATGGAGGGTGTAAAATCGAGGTGAAGTCGTAACATGTCTACAAGCGAGCGAAAGGAGCACGATCGCTTGAGATGCGAAAGATTACTCTAAAAAAAACTTTATTCCGTTACGGGGAATTGAACCCCGGTCTGGCCGGTTTAATGCTCTTCTTGAGAGCGGCCGATGCTAGCCACTACACCATAACGGAGATTGATATCGATCTTCTGACCCTTTCACATAGGAATATACATACCTAGGTAAGCTTTTGTGCGAGGGTCACTCGGCCCCAATCTCCGCACACAAGACAACGAGACAGCCGCCGGAGCCCGCTGCGAGTAGCCGGTCGGTTGGGGAATGGACACGGGAATGGCTATATAGTCAATCGCCGTCTTGCAGCAGCGGGCGGGAGAACGCATAGGTACAGTACATGTAGGCACCGTATAGTACATACATATGCCTTCGAGTGAGCTCGTTCTCGATGTGCATGCTTGCGTTCGTCTGGGAAAGGAAACAGAACCCGGGGCAATTCCTCGCCAATGATACGAGGAGCGGAACGAAGCATATATCTATGCCCCTACGAGCACACCTGCCAGCACGTGCATTCCATTGCCCGCGCACGCAACGTGAGCACAGAGGACGAGAGATGTGATTTTCTCTGTTCGGTTGGGCTGGCTGTTTTTGCGGCGGCATTTAGCCCCCAAGCGGTGGTCGGAAGGCCCCCCCCCCTGCGAGTCGGCTAAGGAGGTTCGGTGGATTGACGAGCTCTCCCCGCACAACCATTGAACGCAAAATCAAAGCGAGCAATGTCGCCCGTCTCTCCCGTGTCCGCAGTAAGCCCGACCACCATCTCCTTTCCCTCCTCCACCCTTGCTAACTCGAGCGATTCCGCAGCAAGCCCTCGCGCGGCTCCGGGCATACCAGCCGCCGGCCTCGATCTACACCTCACTGCCGCTGACGCGGCGGGCTGCCGTGCTCGTGCTGCTGTTCGCCGACCGCCGCGGCGACCTGCGCGCGGTGCTGACGGTGCGCTCGGCGCACTTGCGCACGTTCGCGGGCCAGGTCGCGCTCCCCGGCGGCAAGGCCGACTTCCTCGCCGAGACAGCAGCGCAGACGGCGCGCAGGGAGGCGTGGGAGGAGATAGGGCTGCCGCTGGACGCGCAGGGCGGGCTGCCGCGGCCATTCAGCGTCGAACACCTCTGCGAGCTGCCGTGCTCGCTGGCGCAGACGGGGCTCGCCGTTAGACCGTGCGTCGCCTTCCTTGACGGCGGCAAGGGCGACGTCGAAGATTTCCTCATCCCCCGTCTCCAGCCGACCGAGGTTGCGAGTCTGTTCACCGTCAGGCTCGAGCCGTTCCTGAAGCGGACGTATCCGCTGCCCGCCGCCGCCGGCGAGGAGACCTGGCACCAGGCCGGAAAGACCATCTGGGTCTATGGGCCGTGGAAGATCCACGAGTTCAGCGCACCGGTGTGGGAGGGGGGCACGCTTAAGAGGCATAGGGTTTGGGGCATGACGGCGAGGATCCTGCTGGACGTTGCCAGAGTGGCGTACGGCAGGGACCCGGAGTTTGAGTTCGACCGGGAGCTGGGCTTCGAGGAGGTATTGTGGGAGATGCGGAAGAACGGCGAGATGGACGAGATCGTCAGGCCGAAGAAGAAGCCGGTCCCCGAGCTGGAGCCGGACAAGCCCGCAGCGCAGGCGGAGAAGGGGAATCTATAAGCTTGCGGCCGTGGAAATCAATATGCTTTCTTCATCAATCGGCGCCACCTACCTAGATCATGGCGATACGGCCGTGGAAAGCTGTAGTTGTGTATTCGGTCTGTCCTCCGAGGAAATTCGAGTGAGCAGCCGTGCACAATGCCAAGTCTGCTAGTCGCATCACCTCCGCTGCTCACACCCAAGCCCATTACATATCTCCAGGAGCCCAACCCCACATCGCTCATCCACAATTTGTATCGCTCCACCCCGACCTGTCGAGCTAACCGCAAGCTTCCGATTGCTCCCCCGCGCTCCGCATTCATTCCACCGCTAGGCCTTCGGTCCCCTCCACTCCTCCTACCCCGCCATAGCTCCAGCCCGACGTCCGCCCAAGAATGGAGGACAACTTCGATTCGGTTCAGTGGCGAGACGACGAGGTCGATGATTTCGCGCATCACACTTCCGTCATGAGCTCCGTCGGAGGATCCAACGGCGGCAGCGGTTCGAGCTCCACAGAGAACCATCAGCAGCATTCGTCGGGACAAGCGGGCCCCAATGCGGATGCTCTCGATCTCGCCGGTGTTGGCCGTGGAGTGCTCGAGACGCACGTTTCCGATCCCCAGACCGAGGCCGAGGGCACCAAGGATGCGTACGTATCGTATCTTGTAACTACCGACGTAAATCTGTCCGTGTGTTGTGTTTTTTTTTTGTTTGCGGGCGTGCCTTGGAATTCTGGGACGCTTACTTGCATGTCGCGGGCCTTGCAGACTGATTTTCCAACGTTCATGAAACCACACGTTACCGTGAAGCGACGGTTCACCGATTTCGTTTACTTGTGGACGATGCTTTCGCGAGAGTTCCCCGCTTGCGCGGTGCCCCCGTTACCGGAAAAGCACAAAATGGGTGCGTTTTCTCCCTCCATCTGGGTCGGGGGTGGTGACTAAATTGTTCGGTAGAATACGTCCGTGGCGATCGTTTTGGGCCAGATTTCACGCAGCGCCGAGCCCATTCTCTCCACCGCTTCCTGAAGCGGTTAACCCTCCATCCGGAGCTGCGGCGAACCTCGCTACTTACTACCTTTCTCGATTCGCCGGATTGGAATGCGCACATGCGGTACCGCCCGACCCGCAGTTCCACCGGACCGGCTCCGGACAGCGGAGGCGTGTTTGACGGTCTCACCGATACCTTCCTGAATGCGTTCTCAAAGGTCCATAAGCCCGACCGGCGCTTCATCGAAGTCCGCGACCGTGCCGACAAGCTCGACGAGGACCTGACACACGTCGAGAAGATCATTGCGCGGGTTGTCCGTCGGGAAGCGGACCTGGAGAGCGATTACTCGGATCTTTCCAGGGAGTTTTTGAAGATCGTCGAGCTGGAGCCAGAGCTGGAGCCCACCATCCGTGCGTTCTCCACCGGCGTCAAGTCGACCAGCGATGGCTTGCGCACGCTCAAGGAACATACCGATCAGGACTACCTCAGCTCGCTCAGGGACATGGAGGCGTACATCGCCGCCGTGAAGCAGCTGCTGAAAACCCGCGAGCAGAAACAGCTGGATTACGAGGGGCTTATGGAGTACCGTGAGCGCGCGAGCATGGAGAGGGATCACATCGCGTCGGCGCCGATGGGTTCGACGGGACTCGGCGGACCGACGGGGTTCCTGAGGAGCAAGATTGAGGATGTCAGGGGCGTCGACCACGAGGCGTCGAGACGCGAGAGGGTCCGCAAGCTGGAGCACAAGATCGACGTGCTCAACAAGGAAGCGGAGGAGGCGAGGAAGATCACGGAGAGCTTCGACGAGGAGGTCGTGCGCGAGGTGGCGGATTTCGAGAGGATCAAATGCACCGAGATGAAGGACACATTGGGGGGCCTGGCGGGTGCGAACGTCAAGTTCTACAAAGGCATGGTGGAGACGTGGGAGAAGATGCTGCAGCAGCTGGACGAACAGCCTGCGTGAGTAGCTACGTCAAAACTGGGTGGCTACATATTAGTTGAACGCGGTAATGAATGTCGGTGTTTGGTTGTATTGGAAAGTTGCCTCTGCTTTTTTTTTTCCGGCGAATGCGTCGATGTAATGTGCTTTGTTATCGTTATCTTTGTCTATCTACGGCATCTTTTTTTTCTTTTCTTTTCTTTCTTTCTTTTCGGTGTAGAATCTCACTTGTAACTACCATTCGATCGATTATACAGCCGCGGTGAGAATTGGGGGAAGGAGAGAAAAAGAGCTGCGAATTTGGATAGCTACCTATGCATAGGCATGTACAATCCACAATCGAACCCAGCTACGCCTCGACGGCGTCAGAATTGTACCCGGTAGCCCTCTCGCGCACGACGACCTGAATCTTCCCCTCCTCGAGCTCGACGCCATCGACGACGATGCCGGCGTCAATGACGTCTCCGGCGGCAAGCTGGCCGACGCCCTTCGGCGTGCCGGTCAGAAGGAGGTCGTCCTCCTCTAGGGGCGCGACGCTAGTGACGTGGTGGAGCAGTTGCGGGATGCGGAACAGCATCAGGCTCGTGGAGGCGTCCTGCCTGGTCTCGCCGTTGACGCGCAGGAACAGGCGGACGTCGTGGGGGTCGGGGATGCTGGCCGCAGGGATCAAGTGCGACACGGGCAGGAACGTCTTGAAGCCCTTCGCAAGCGACCACGGGAGTCCCCTCTTCCTTGCGTCGTTCTGGACTATTCCGCCCCTCTCGCGCTCTTGTCAGCCACTTCTTCCTCAAGGTTGGGAGGGGGGAGGGACATTTCCGCGCAGTCATATCGATGGCCACAGCCCAGCCCTTGACGGCGGCGCGCACGGCGTCGTCCGACTCCACGGCCTCGTCGACGGTGGTGCCGATGACGGCGGCGAGCTCGACTTCGTAGTGCAGCCGCGCGCCGCGCGGACAGAGCACCTCGGCCGCCGCCGACGGTTGCAGGATCGACGTCGCAGGCTTGAGGAAGTAGAACGGCTCCCGAGGCCGCCTGCTGCCCAGCTCGAGTATGTGGTCCGCGTAGTTGCGGCCGATGCAGGCGATCGTGCGCGGGCGCGCGAGACGGCGGAGTGGGGCGGCCATTGAGGCTGTTTCTGTGTGTGTGTGGCTTGAGGAGGGGAAGAGGGGAGAATGGACTGCTAGTTAGACGGACTGCTGGGTTGTGCACTCGTTAGATGGAATAGTTGCTCCGCCTAGTGTTCTCCGACGGCATTGCCCGGACCCCGAGATGACCCATGGGGTATCACTCGACATGGGCGGCCGGTGTGAGATGTGATCTGATTGCTCGCCTTGGGGGGATGGAAAAGAGTTCCTGGATCACTTGTTTCATCACATGTTTTTTTGTTGCTCGAGTGTTTAGTGTGAGACGTGCGACTTGGCTGCTTTTGCAAGCCCCAATAATCTTCTATCCCCAATACGCGCCCGGCGCTTAGTAGCCCTTATTGTGGATCTACTGTTGCATGGACTCCGCCAGTTTGAACCGAAGTCTTATGTATGCCGCTCATGGATTTCGAAGCAATTGGAATTGATTCCATACACCCCGCTTCCTCATCTCCAAAAAATAAATCCGCAACCATTCAATCGACTCGTACAATCATCGATTAGCCCTTTAAGTTTAAACATTCACTTACATCTGACAAGTCTCCATTATCAACGCCGGGGAAAAACCAAAGTAATGTGAAGGGAAGGGGAAAATCAACACGCAACCTCACCCCCATCTAGAAGTTTACATACAACAGTAAAACAAGAACGCATGCTGAACATCCCCATGGTGAGACTGGGAGGGATCGGATGAAGGTGTCCCGGACCCCAATGGAGAAGGAAATAGAAACAAAATAAATGTGAAGTCACGCCACCATCTAGTCGTGGAAGTCTACCCGGAATATGGAGCGAAGAGAAAAAGAAAAGAAAACAAAGCGCAAAGGAAACTTTATACGCACCCCCCCGCCTATCTACTCCTTCTCATCGTTGGCAGTGGCGGGGGCACTCGACTGCAGCAACATTTGGGCTACTAGCTCCTCCCCTTTACCCTCAATGGCCTTCTCATCCCCCTCGCTGATGCTCTGGTCAAGAGCAAGCTTGGTATTCGCAAGCTGAAGGATCTGTTCCTCAATTGTGCCTTTAGTGATCAATCTGGTTCCGTGTTAGCCATCTGCAAAAAAGGGAAAGAGGGAAGAAGCAACGATGGATGGACAAACCTGATAACCTCCACCGGCCTCGTCTGTCCGACACGGTGGGCACGATCGCTCGCCTGAGCGTCGTCGTGGGGGTTGAAGGAGCTGTCGAATATCACCACCTTGTTGGCACAGGCCAGGTTGATGCCGAAGCCACCAGCCTTAGTGCTCAGGAGGAAGACCATGATGTCGGTTTCCTGGTGGTACTGGTCGATGAGGTCCTGTCGGGCATCGACAGCTGTGCTTCCGTCGATCCTGAGGTATGCCATGTCAAGGGTGGTGAGAACCATCTCGAGGATGTCCAGCACCTGCGTGAACTGGCTGAAGACCAGAACCCGGTCTCCGTTCTTCTTCATATTGATCAGGAGGGCTTCTAGCTCATCGATCTTGCCGGAGTTCATCCACTCCTGCTTCTTGAGTGCGTACTTCCCCATGGTCTTCGGAAAGCTGTCGCAGAGCTTCATCAACTCGAGGTCGTTCATGATCTCCATGTCCTCATAGATGTAATCCACGTTATTATTGCGGTAAACCTCCTCCTTCGTTATATCCTTCGCCATCTTGCGCAACTTATCATCCGGATAGTTGGATCTGAATAGAAGTGGGTGGATAGCCGCTTTTCGTAGCTGCATCATGACATTGCTACTGGACTTATTCGCCTTCTTGCCGGCAGCACGTGCTACGAGGGATTCTCGCGCATTGGCGATTTGCTCTTGATAGAGTTTGTCTTGTGCGTCGTTAAGAGTGCAGAATTGCACTCTGGAAGTCTTTGTCGGAAGATGCTTCAAAACCTGAGCCTTCTTTCTGCGCAACACGAAAGGCGTCATCATCGCCCTTGCCCGCTTGATTCTCTGCTGTGACAACAGTGCGGCATTCGCTTCTTCATCGACCGTTGTCTTCGCCTTGTACTTGAATATACTGGCGAGATCGGCCCTCTTCTCGTCGAAGACCTTGGGCAAGATAAACGCAAGCAGGGAAGCCAATTCCTGGAGGTTGTTCTGCAGCGGAGTACCAGTGAGCAAGAGCCTGAAATCGGCCGGCAGCTTGACCAAAGCTTCGTAACGGCTTGAGTTTCCATTTTTGAGCAAATGGCCCTCGTCGTAAACGCAACAGTTGAACTTCATGCTTTTCAGAAAGCCTCGGTCGTTCTTGTCACCAGTAGCGAGCTGGTATGTAGTAACTAGGACGTTCCACGAGCGATTCTTGCGTAACATTTCTCTCATCATCGGTCTGTCTTTCTGACTGCCGTAGTACGGCTCAACCTTCAGCTCAGGACAGAAATTGGCGAACTCTCGCAGCCAGTTCTCCAGGGTAGAGGAGGGTACGACGACAAGATGAGGCCCAGTAATACCCTTAGTGAGCAAATGCGCAAAGAAGGAGATGACCTGACAGGTCTTTCCCAAACCTAGAAAAACTAGTTAATATCCATGGCGAGAAAAAGCGAAGGACAAACATACCCATTTCGTCGGCGAGAATGCAACTCAGCTTCTTCTCGTACAGCAGAGCGAGCCAGTTGAGTCCGGCCACTTGGTAATCCTTGAGCTGGATACCGTCTTTCATATTTTTGGGCTGATCGTAAAAGGTCGCGGTCTTGGTGCGCTTTTTTCCGGCGATGTCGTTATCCCCGTCATCAGTAGGAGTTCCGATGCCAGAATCCTTCGCGGAACCAGTATCCGAACCAGCGTGGAGATCGGTCATATCCAGTTCTCCAGCCGAGGTCCCGGTCTGCACATCCACACCCCAGGCCTTGATACTCTCCGCAATTGGCTTCCCCAATGCTTCGACCTTGTTGATCAAGGAATCAACTGCTTCATAACCCTTCATAGTCTCCAGGCAGACATCGATTACCTTGTCTCCAATGGGCTTGCTCCTGCTGCCTTTCTTCTTGCCATTGGCGGGAAACGGCGCCGCAACCTCTCGGATGGCGTCGATAGACTTGTATGGTCGCAGCGCAATGATGATCTCCGCAATCTCATCCGTCGTGGCAGCGATGTCGGCAAGCTCCTTGGCACTGCAGACATTGATGTAGCTGAGAACCTTGACCTCAAATTCGCGTTCATCTTCTGAAGCCGAACCTCCGGCGGCATCGGAATCCGAGTCATCTAGAATGACTACGCCAGCGGGCGATTCGCTTCGTTCGTGGGAGGGCCTGTTGGATCCTCTCACCAGCTTCCTCTTTTTCGAGGTAGCAGCAGCTGGCGGCGAAGACGCGAGGTCGAGATTGTTCACTTGAGTCTTCGACCATTTATCCTTGATTGCCACTTTACCGGCTCCAGTTCCACGATTCGCCGTCTTGACGGCTGCGGCAGCACTGACGCCCTCCTCTTCGCCAGTCGGGTCGACAGGATCCACCAGCTGCTCCATAGCGTTGTCATAATGTCCTTTGGCCTGGATCAACGTGTGCAAAAGTACATTGACGGGCTTGTGCGGCAGCACCGCCTTCATCCTCACGACCGTCGCCCTATATTCCTCATTGCTGATGTTCTTGATCAGGATGTCTGGCGCACTCGTAGCAGGTTCGGGGCGTCGCTGCATGGGCGCACCAACACCAGCCGGAAGAGGCCGTCTCGCCAGCGAATCCAACCTTCCGGTCTTCTTCGTCGGGTCGTAGGGTAATATGCCGGTCTTTGTCGGGTCGTAGGGTAACTTGCCGGTCTTCGTCGGGTCATACGGTAGTCTGGTCAACGACTTTCCCATCGGCGATTCGGGAACGGAGGCTGGAGGCGGATTAACTTTCTGCTTCTGTCCACGGAGAGCGCCCGCGGAAGGAATTGGGCGTCTGGCAGGACTGCTCTTAAACGCGGGCTTGAGCGTGTGCTCGTCCTCGTCATCGGAAGAGGAGCCAATGTAAATCGGGCCTTCACCACCGAGTTTGATAGGCTTCATGGACGCACCGCCGGCTTCGGTGTTGGCGGGCTTGGTAGGATCGCTCGCATAAAATTCAAACGGTCTAACACTACCATCAGCTAGTAGAGCTGGCATCGACTGCTTCTCCATGGGTGACTTGAAAGGCGAGTTGTTGTAGATCGGCGATGAAGCTTCCACCTGCACAGCAGGCGTTGAGGCAGCAGGAGGGAGGGTTTGCTGTTTCGGCGTCATCGGCGTGGGTAAGGCTTGTGTTGGCTGAGTGACATAGGAGGACGGTGGTGGAGAAGATGTGAGCAGTTGTGTTGCAGCACTCGAATATACACCGTTAGGCTTCGAGGGGCTGAACAAACTATTGAGCGGCTGCGTAGGGGTAGCCGCGTTCAAGGGCAGCGTCGCCTCCTCCGTGTATCCTTCGAAGAGCTCGTCACCACTATCGTTCTCGGAATCGTAGGTGATCTTCCTACGCTTCGCCGACGTGTCGTCGTCCTCGAAAGGCGACGGCCTTACTATACTAGTAGAAGCCATGTTGACAATGTTGGAGAGACACGCGTCGTTAGCGTAGCGATTTGTGGTGGGTGGGGAGTGTAAGTGAACGTGGTTGAAGAAAGGTTGGTGGAAGATGTCTCGAGGAGAACGCGGAAAGTAGTAACTGGCCGCAACAAGGTTAGTAGGCTAGGAAAAAGACGTGAGGCGGCAAAAGCGAACGGGCTGCCAAGACCAGGTACGGAAGGAGAACAGGACGAGGAGCAACGAGTGAGGAGAAGCGATAGAAAGATATCTAGGAAGGGCGAAGCTGTGGGCTCGAATGAAGAATTAGCCTTGGAAGTTTTGAAAAGAAACTTGGTGTGTGGAGATTTGCATGGAGTTCACAACACCTCGACTGCTGCGAGAGCAAGTGGCGCAGAGCAGGGCGGCTGAAAATCACAGCGACGCACAAGCCCAATTCCTAGCAGACGACGAAGTGCCCCTTCAAGATCCACACCTCACCACCATCACTCTCACCCTCAACATAATCCACCTTCGATCACCATGGCTACCCGTAGAAATGTCAAGAACGACCAGCCCGTCCCTTCTACCACCGAGAAAAGTCCCGAGGCTCTCATTGCGGGAAAGCAACCAGCATCCCTCAATGTACCTGGGTAAGCTATATCTCCCCGGCCTCGATACCTCTCACTGACAACCCACACCACAGCTCCGTGATCGCCAAGCTCCTCTTGTTCACATTCGCCATGATTGCGGCGCCGCTCGGAACCTACTATGTCTCAGTGACCTCCCTCTTCGTCGGTACGACTCTGCCTCTTAGGCACTTACCATCGCCAAACCTCCAGGCTAACACGCGCGCAGGACAATCCACGGTGGGGGGCGCTCTGGCAGCTGTGGTGGCCAATGTCGTACTAATTACTTATGTGATTGTCGCCATGACGGAGGATTTGGCAGAGGGTGAGGATAAGAAGTCACAGTAAGGATCGGATGTAATGCGTGAAGATGAGAGATGGGAAAGGTTGGCGTTATGTCAAGGCTGAGGGTGCAAACAAGCTGGCCTGAATCGGACACAATATTGATGTGAGTGGTACTGCAGGCGTGCAGAAGCATGGCCAAGTTACCAGCCATTACTACAGCGCCAATACAATGGCACCAATCGATGCATTCATGTGGGAACTTCTCTCGTCCCCCACCCTCTGCGGGTTGCAAATGATATTACTTCCTCTGAATTCCAGAAACATGAATGAGAAAAAGCAGAAACAGAAAATGACGCAAAGCTCCCCCAGGGTATCGGTCTCCACCAACCTCGCCAATCCTCCCCCAGGAAGAACGAAACAAATCAGCCTCGTCGATGCCATTAATTCCTCCACATTAACGAACATCAGTTCGTAGAGAACCACTGATAAAGTGCAACCTACTGCTCCGCAAATGCGATCGAGCCAAATAAAACCGCCAGTCAAGTCACGCCACGAGTCCAGTAGTTGGGTGCCTATTTGAACCTGGCCATGACGGCGGACAATCTCTCTGTGCGCACGATGGGATGTCAGTCATTTCTCTGACAACCACCAAGCGCCCTAAACTCACTCTTGACCTTGTCGACCAATCCATTATGGGTATTCTTCTTCTTCTCCTCGGCCCTCTCGCCACTAACGACAACATTTCCCTCTCCACCGCGACCGGCATGGTAAGTTTCGTCGGGGTGGACCTTCGCAACCTCGGGAATGACATCGTCGTCGTGCTTCGTCGTCTTGGGGACAAGTTTGGGGGACCCGATATTCGCAGCTCCTCCGCGCTAACACATCCGTCAGCACCGCGGGGGTACCGCAGTAGAGAGAAATGGCCGTAAACATACACCAGTGGAGTAGGCACCGCCGGTCACGGTGGGATCTTCTTCGCGGTGGATCTCGCCGTCAACGTATTCTGTATTGTCAGGGCCGATGTTGCCCTGGCCTGCGGATAAATTACGGCGTCAGCTTTGTTCGTGCTCAAGCGGTAATGCTCAACAGTCGATGGAACCAGGGGTGAGCTTGACATGACGTACCTCCACGGCCGTGAGAGTAGACGGGTTCGGTAGACATAGTTCGGTAATTTTTCGTAGAAGTGCTGCTTGTATTATTCGAGAATACTAAGTGAAGAGAGATATAGGTAGACTGTATGATCCGTTCTGTAGTGTTCTTTAAAGGCAGTAGAGGTGGGGTGTTGTGGTTGAAGAAGAAGCAGGATACTGTCACAGGGAAGACGGGAAAGCTAATGTATCACGAGGATCACGCCAGGTCTGCCCAGCCAATGTACTCTATGATACATACACCTCCCCCGGCCTCCTCTGTCGAGAGAATTCAAAATGCCATCATCCCCCCGCCATGCCCGGTCAGCACTAGTATCACAGGCCCCTACACCTTTTCGCAACCCCTACCAGGCCTGCATCGTTAGACGGCGAGGTGGAGGTAGATATCTACATAGATATCATATTCCTCTCCAAGCTAGCTGCCATGGCCCTTATCTCCTCCGATAAACGAGTTGTAACCAGATATCTACATATGTACCTATCTAGCTTGCAGCAGGCGCTTCACTTGCTTCTAGGCAAGTCTCTCGCCAAAGGGAGCAAGTTACGAGGATTTATCGTGACTAATATTAACATGTCACTTCTAACCCCGTCGCCGGGATCCTCGGAGCTTGGTTAAGGTTCACGTGGAATCGTCAGATGACTCAGTAGATATTATTTTGCACGCGTCAATGAGAACGGTCCCTTGCAGCAAGTCCCGTGAATGCGCAACATAAGATCTAGTTACGACACGAAGATATCGGTAGATAAAGGGGCGGAATGGTAACAACTAGATTACTTGTGGGCACTTATGTACAGACACTAGGGCAGACCGAGGCAACGACATGAACCATCCACCTCTCGGATTGTCGATCATTCGGGGACGCGCGATGGCCTATGAGTGCGTGGGCATCACAGTGGTAGCTCTTGTTGCCACGGCGTCTTCGCTTCTCCACAAACTGTTCGAGCGAGCGCATCAGCAAACATTCGGTATATCACACTTGCGATGGTTATAGCGGCGTCGATGCGACAAGGTGTTCGGGATTCTTACGCAGTAACGGTCTTGAGCTGTGTGAAGAAGTTCAATCCAGCCTTGCCGTAGAAGTAGTGACCACTCTGGCCAGCGATTGATCCTTTGTTTCCAGTAAAGGAGAACATGGGGAGAGGCACTACCGTTCCGCATCAGCTACTGAAGGGAAGGATTTACCATGGCGTATAAAATCTTACCCGGGATGGGAGTGTTGATTCCAACCTGTCCAGCCTCGATGTCACGCTGGAACCGGGCAGCAGTGGCACCGCTGTTGGTGAAGACGGCAACTCCGTTACCGTACTTATTGGAGTTGATCAGGTCGATGGCATCCTCAAGAGTATCGACATTGAGACAGACGAGGACGGGGCCGAAGATTTCCTCCGCGTAGCACTTCATGTTGGTGGTGACGTTGGCGAGGACGGTGGGGCCAACCTGAATACGATTAATAACGAGTAGTAGAGACAGCTGTACGCCTCAGGCACTTACAAAGTTGCCATTGGGATACTTCTCTGGTTTGTAGCCACGTCCGTCAAGCAGAAGTGTCGCACCCTCATCGACACCACTCTGGATTAAAGACTCGATCCGCTCCTTGGAATGCGGCGAGATGACGGGACCAAGGTCGGCGCCCTTCTCAAATCCGGCGTTGACAACCAACTGTTTCGCCTGCTCGACAATGTCGGGCAACCATGACTTGGCCTCTCCGACCAGGACCAGGGTCGACAACGCCATACATCTCTGGCCAGCTGCTCCGAAGGCTGCTCCGATAATTGCGTTGATAGTGGCATTCTTATTCGCATCGGGAAGGACACTTGAACTCGTTACCACAGATTCCACGAAAATACGGACAAATTGTACTCACGCTGCATGATTCTTGGCCCCGAGATTTGCCTGCACACGCTTGCCATTGGCAGCCGCACGACTGTAGATGTAGTTTCCAGCCTTATCGCTGCCGACGAAGCTGATGGCCTTGATTCTGGGTTCGTCCAGGATAAAGTTGACGGTGTCGTGAGCCCCATGGACGATGTTGAAGACTCCGTCCGGGAACCCTGCCTCCCTGGCCAATTCCGCAATGATCATGGCCGCACCAGGGCTGTCTCCGGTCAGCAAAGGTTCTTGCCTTGTAAGGGATTACTGACTCTCTTTCCGAAGGCTTCATGACCATGCAGTTACCGGTCACCACAGCAATTGGCAGACACCATAAAGGAATCATGGCAGGGAAGTCTATGTTTCATAAGCAAGGACCCAATGAGGGGTTATCTGCAGAACATACTGAACGGACAAATAGCCGCCACTACCCCCAATGGCTCCCTGTAACTTCTTGTCTCCATGTCCTTCGCCACCTCTAAAACCTCACCAGTCATCTGCGTAGTGATACCGCAGGCGGTCTAGAAACTATCAACGATTGCCCCCGGCAATCATGGACTAGTATTACGAACCTCTGCCACCTGCAATCCTCTCAAAACATCACCTTTAGCATCCGCAAAGGTCTTCCCCTGCTCCAATGTGATGCTCGCGGCTAGTCTATCCCAGTTCTCTCTGATCGAAGCCACGAACTTGAACATGATCTGCTGTCTGGTGAGCAGACTGGTCCTCTTCCACGCGGGGAAGGCCTTCGCGGCCGAGTCCACAGCCGCCTTGAGTTCCGCCGGAGTGGAGTGTGGAACACGAGTGACCAAGTTGTTGGTGGCGGGATCGTGCAAGTCGATCCATTTGTTCGCCCGGGACTCGACGAACTCGTTGTCGATGAAGTTGCGAGTGTCGATCGGCTTGGCGATCTTCTCGTGGGTCACGGGATAGGAAACCGCCGACGCTGCGGGGATAGTTGTATCGAGACGGTGAGAAGTGGAATGGAACGGGCGGGTGGCAGAGTATTTTGGATACGTTGGGGTAGCCATCCTGAAGTACTGATGAGGTTTCGCGGGGGTAGCGGAACGGATGATAGCTGGGAGACGGAGGGAGCGAGAGATGACTTTATGGGAGGTGAACATAGCTCAGGTGGCAGTCAACGACCATCTGTGACAAGCAGTACAACAAACCAAGCCAATCCGGCAGCTCACGGCCGACGAGGAATGCGAGGGAGAACTGTGAGGGACGCGTGACGAGAATTGACAGGTGTTCACAAGCCAAGTGGGCGAACAAGAGATTGATCCGAGATAGGGGGATAGCAATTAAATAGCTCCACCGGTTATGCCGAAAGCCCAACGGCAGCTCGACATGGTCCTCTACATACCCCAGATACCGCCAATGCCCGCCGCAAATCCGGCACCAACCGCTACACAGACTAGCACTCGGACACGGTTAGCGCCCCCGCCAGCTCCAAGACAAATCAGGCTCGGCGGGGACTTTTCGGCTAGGCTTGAAACTGGAATTGGCAATCGACGGCCCTGGTTGCTTACATAGCCGAGTGGACTCCCCCACCGCGAGCGGGAGAATTCTCCATGAGTAAGATCGGAAATAAATCAAAGTAACTAGGTAGCTGAAGGCAAACGGCACATCTAGTGGTGCCATGAGGGGGGGAAACTCGTCACGTTGATGGCCGCATGCATACAGTCTGGGCTTGCGCAGGCTACGAGTAGGGATATACGGGTACTTATCACGAGCAGCGACACAGGTACAAAGAACTTCCCATCTAACCCCCCGCATACACGCATCAGCGAATACGCCTCGCCGGCCCTTCGGCTAAGCTGAGGTGGATTACAAAATTCCAGCCCCTCTGCACCGATACGGTATCCACCTGTTATGGTATGTATCTCGGCCTCGCGGTACATGGGTCAGGTGCTCAGGAGATACTATGTATTGGAAGCAATTGGAACGGCATGGAGTCAATTCCATGTTAAATACCTTGACTAAATTTCACTGCACTTGGTCCATATTGCTGCGTTCTTAGAACTCCCGTGGCTGTGTTATCGACCGACGGGCTGCGCGGCTAAGAGCGCCAAGTCTTCAAAATCTCTTCCTGGCGAGATGCACGAAGCCGAGCAGTGAAAGCATTCTTCTTCAGTATAAAAGCACGTATGGTGTGCTCGGTGCCCCGCCTCTGCCGTCGTACCTCGGCCTGCCTCTACAAATCTCCGAATCTGTCGGCTCTTACTTCTTCACCCTCAGCCCGCAGTGCTCTAGTAAGTTTTCATCATTCTTGCTCCTCTACCCCACTGCCCACCCCGCTCTCTGTCCCCGCAACATCACCAACTCTTCATTCTCGTCATCAGTCACCATCCGCACCCGACCCTGCGGCTGGACGAAACAAACGAGTGCAAAACTTTACAAAACAGTGCAAGTGTCGACCTTCGCTACTCTAGATTGCTAGGCATTTCTCTGCTTCATCCGACATGTCTGGCTACACCGCTCGTAAGGTTGGCGCGCCCAACACTCTTGGTATGGATATCCAATCTCTCACGATAATGGGGTCGAGTTCTGACGCTGCTAATTGACAGAACACCGCATCTACATCGAGAAGGATGGTGTCCCGATCTCCCCCTTCCACGATATCCCGCTCTACGCGAAGTACGTTATCAATTCTGTTGAGATTCGATGGAGACCTAACGGGTATGGAATGGATAGCGAGCAGAAGACTCTTCTCAACATGGTCGTCGAGATCCCACGTTGGACTAATGGAAAGCTCGAGGTTCGTGACATCTTCATTTGGGTTGTGTCTCGGAGAGCGAATTTAACGAGATGGCGTGATGAAAATAGATTTCCAAGGAGGAGCTCCTAAACCCCATTAAGCAAGATATCAAGAAGGGCAAGCTCCGTTTCGTCCGCAACTCATTCCCGCACAAGGGCTACCTGTGGAACTACGGTGCCTTCCCTCAGGTATGATACCATGATCTTGTACGTTACTGTCTATCTGGCACTGATAGGCGGGAAAGACTTGGGAGGACCCCAACACCATCCACCCTGAGACCAAGGCCAAGGGTGACAACGACCCTCTCGACGTCTGCGAGATCGGTGAACTCGTTGGCTACCCTGGCCAGATCAAGCGCGTCAAGGTTCTTGGTATCATGGCTCTTCTAGACGAGGAGGAAACCGATTGGAAGATTATCGTTATTGACGAGAAGGATCCCCTTGCACCCAAGCTAAATGGTAGGCGGACCCAACTAGTTACTCACTGCTATGGTGATCGTCGGTTGACGCGGTGACTGCTAGACATCGAGGACGTCGAGCGTCACCTCCCTGGTCTTCTCCGTGCCACCAACGAATGGTTCCGTATCTACAAGATCCCCGACGGAAAGCCCGAGAACCAGTTCGCCTTCTCCGGTGAATGCAAGAACAAAAAGTACGCCTCCCATTACTCCTAGTGCCTGGATAGAGACTAATGATTCCGTAGGTACGCCATGGATGTCATCCGCGAGTGTGCTGAGGCTTGGGAGAAGCTGATCACTGGCAAGACGGACCCCAACTCGATCTCGCTGTAAGTTTTGTCGCTGCGGCATCCGGGCCGAGTTCAGACTGACACGTCTGCAGTTCGAATCTGACCGTCTCGCACTCCTCCCACCGCGTGGACCCGTCCCAGATCCCCCCGATCCCCGCTAACGAGAACACGCCCGCGGCCCCAATCGATCCCTCCGTCGATAAGTGGTTTTTCATTTCCGGTGCTGCCATGTAAAGTAGTACCTATGGGTGGGAAAGCAGCATGCGGAATACTCTGGCTAGAGGGTGCATGTATACATCGGTCGTAGTTCAATAGAAATCACTGCTTCTTGAGGAAACTTGTTAGCACGTGCCAAGCCCGTGAAATCGAATTCTAGGAGCGACGCTTCTGGTCAATCCAGAGTGACTAACTGGAATCGATTCATGCGTTGGGCACGCTAGTCCAGTTTTGGAATTCACCGCCACATGTGCTATGTATCGGATTAAATAATAAAATAAAATAAAAAATTGTGGGAGCAACCACCATTCAGGGGCTTCGCTACCTTTACCACCCAAACAATCAATAGAGAGCACGTATGGTAGTCGAACCTGTATGGTAGTCGAACCCCCACACACTAGTAGAACCAGTTTGTGATACATATGCCATAAACTATACCATAAACTGATCATACTAGCGTGCGGGGGTTCGAC
>Ga0307508_10000468_pt1 | contig 48784 bp, 35 predicted proteins | sample 9_EM_MG_FD_203089 | JGI IMG/M metagenome (GOLD analysis project Ga0307508, IMG submission 203089) | Populus trichocarpa ectomycorrhiza microbial communities from riparian zone in the Pacific Northwest, United States - 9_EM | ecosystem: Host-associated > Plants > Roots > Unclassified | place... | reverse complement strand
GACCTCGTCGCGGCGCGCCAAAATATGGGTCGCATCTGATCGGATGTGCGCACACCCGACCTGGACGGTCGTTCCGCATCACAGTGACAACGCACGTTGTGCCACAGCCGGGCGACGCCACGCCCGGCCTCGCTTTCCCGCCAAGGATGAACTCTTCATCGTCGTCGACAAACGGAAGCCCGAGCAGAGGCTCAGGGGACGAGTTTCGGTGCCTGCGGGCCTCTTGCTCCGGACCTTGCGAAGATCAACTGGCGAGGCTCTCTTGCGTTCTGCGAGCCACTTTCTGCCCATTGCTGATCGTTGGACCGCGGCTCCAGCTGCCCTCTCGCCCGCATCGCCAAGTCGGGCGTGATCGATCTTCCCGGCGTGATTTGGCCAAGCGTGCCACAGCGTCAAATAGCGCTGCTTTGGGCCATTCGAGTTTCACCGAACAGGTGCCAGATTGCAGGATGACCTGGGATGACCATGCGCCGCTGGCGCGTCGTTGGACCAAATCCCGATACCGCTCACACGTTGACCGGTCAGACACCCTGTGAACCCGCGCCAGCCCGGCAGATCGGCGGCCGCGGCCGACGTTCACTCGCGCTCCGGCTCGCGCTCTGGCCATCCAAACGGGGTCCGGCGGTGTTGGTGGAGACCACGCCGCGATGACGATTGTCCGCCGCGAGCATCGCGCGCAGTTCACCATCGTTCCGAACGCCATCTTCCTCGATGACCGGCTGTCGATCGAGGCCAAAGGCGTGCTTGGCTATCTACTGTCGCGCCCGCACAGCTGGCAGGTGCGCCTTGACCATGTCGGCCGGACGCTGCGCATCGGCCGCAAGAAGCTGCAGCGCATCTTTCGCGAGTTGATCGGCGCTGGCTACGTCACCCGCGAACAACCACGGACCGCCGATGCGCACCGTTTCCGCGAAATCGATTACGTTGTCCGCGACGTGCCCTTGGCGCCGATCCAGCCGGTGGAAACCTCGCTTGGTCCGCGGGGCGGAAAGGGACCTGCGGAGCCGCGGGATCGAAAGGGCCCCGCGTACAAAGAAGAGCCGCAGGTCCGAAACGGACCTGCCTATAAAGAACTAGATAATAAAAAAGGAAGGGACGCGCCGGTGAGCCCTTCCGCGGTTGAAAGCGTGGCCGGCTCGCCGCGAGAGGCACGCTCGCGCCACAGAGCCCTCGACCCCGAGCGGTTCGATGCTGACATCGTTGCGCTGTTTAACGATCGGAGCGAGGGATGGGAGCTGCTATGCGTGCTCCCCGACGAGGTTCTGGCGCAGCTACGCGAGAGCCAGCGCCATCGCGAGCTTGACGCGTCTGCGCTGGTCGAACTCAGGCTGCGCTACCGACACCTCCTGCCGGATCGTCGACGCAAGTGATGGCCCAGCAGACGCGGCACCCAGCCATCCGTGCTGCCGCGCGGCTATTGCCGTTCGCACCAGGTTCGCGATGGTTCCACGCGAGCCGATGAACCGGTGGGGCAGAACATCGGCTGCGTCATGCGTAACTTCGGCACCGACTGGAGCTTCGGTCGGCAACGAGGGGTGGACCTGTCATTGATACCAAGGAGCCATGAGGGGCCCCAACAACATCACCTGCTTGTCGCCATGGCGCCGGACCAGCGCCATCCGGTCAAGGCTGGCGCGCATCGCGCGCCCCCGCTTCGCGGCTAGCGGCCTTGACCGGATGTCGTCGGCCCCGCAGGAGTTCGCCATGCAGGTAAGGCACGCGCGCGTCCTTCCCAATAGTCGATTGATGGAGAGAGGTGGAGCATCAATCCTTGGCGGCGCGTCCGCCGAACACGGCAAGGACGAATGGACGCTTCAATGGAACTCAAAGTTCCGAACCGCCGATCTTCGGTTATTGTAGGACGATGGCGTTTGCCAATCGCTAAAATAGTCGTTGCAGCCCAATGCCGGATTTTGGAGGTGGAAAACTGGCAAACGGGTTGATTTAAAGGTCTTTTCACTCTTCCCTAGGGAGCGCCAAAATCCACGATATTCTGCGACATTGTACGATGCGACTCCGCTTGGGGAGTGCTACCCCGCGCGAGAATTGCCGGCATTCACACTCTTCCGCCGTCCACGATGTATTGCTGGCTGGTGCAGGCGCTCGCTTCTTCCGAGGCCAAAAACACGACGACCTTGGATATGTCATCCGGATAGAGCTTGCGCTTGAGACATTGCTCCTTCATCAGATCAGCTTCCCCTTGCGGCGTCAGCCATTTTTCGACTTGACGCTCCGTCATGATCCAGCCGGGAACGACAGAATTGACGCGGATATTGTACGCTCCATAGTTGCGCGCGAGTGAGCGCGCCAATCCGAGGACAGCCGATTTCGAAGCGGTGTAGACCGGCATCCCGCCTTGCCCGGTCATCCACGAGATCGACCCGAAATTGACGATGGCGCCAACGTTCGCGGCCTGCATATCCGGCAGGACGGCCTGAGCGGCGAAAAACTGGTGCTTCAGATTGACGGCGATCCTGTCATCCCAATATTCCGGCGTGACACTTTCGGTCGTGTGTCGGTCGTCATGCGCCGCGTTGTTGACCAGAACGCGAACGGGTCCAATCATGGTTCGAGCGCGACCGATCGCTTCACGCAAATGATCGATGTTGGTCAGGTCGCAATATAATGGACCGCAAATCCGTCCGACGTGAGTTCCTCGGTCAATCGCGCTGATGGTTCTCGGGCAATGTCCAGAAAGCCGACTTTCGCCGCTGCCGCGCAACGGCGCGCACGATCGATGCGCCTATTCCCGACCCACCGCCTGTGACCAGCACGGCTTACCCTCGAGGTCTGGATAGAGCAGCCATAGGATGATCCACCGCTAGAAGACCAGCCTGGACGCCAGCACCGATGTCAGACTTTGTTTCGCTGCAGCCCCCAAGCCCCGCCTTGCAACGAAAAGGCAAGCCACGGCCGACGCGTTCGTCATCCCGGCCGTTCCCGATCGGAAGAAAAGGACACTCGCAGTTCGTAGCGACGAGCGTCACCTGGCTTGAGAGCCGCTTCCGGACCTGGCGTATCCAGGCGCGCGCTGGTGCAGGGTTCGATGGAGAGAACGCAGGCATGCGGTCGAAAATCGTGCCAGATCTGAAGATGCGGAAGCGTGTCGGTCCGGAACGAGAACGATATCTTCAGCGCCGGACCACTCTCGACGAGCGTCGAAACGTTGCAGACCGCGAAGTCTTCGCCACCGGCGGGGCAACTTCTCGAATGCGGGTCATCAGACGCATCGGGAAGCTGCTTCACTCTCAACAACTCCCTGGCGCCGAACTCGACTGTCGAGGCCGGCGCGATGGCGGGGTAGCCAAGATTGAAATGATACAGGCTTGCCTGCGGCGATTCTTCCGCAGCGAGATTTTCGACTGTATCCCTGATCCTGAGTTCGCAGCCGCCGATCGGCACTTCAATCCGGCGATGGAGGCGAAGCGCCTCGCCGCTAAACCTGAATTGCGTGACCTCGCCTTCGCAAAACAGCACCGGCTCGTCGCGATCCCAGTCCTCGCCATAGGCGGTGACGCGTGCGGGCGTGAACGGAAGCCGCCCGTGCATGGGATGCGAATCGATGGGCTGCCGGATGTGATCGAGACCGCAAGTCACGAGGAATCCGGAATTGGTCCGGCTATAGCCGCGTCCACCGTCTTCTTCGGGGTCATGCAGCGTCGGGCTTCGAAGCCCGGCCATGCTTTGCCAGGCCACCGGCATGCCTTTCCACCACAATGGACCGATATCGAGCGAACGATCCGACAACGCCCAGAAATCGAGACCGCTTCCGCTCGAAAACGCCAACGCACGCACGCCGCGTTCGACGCCGTCGTCGAGCGTGATGCGACGGACACTCGCCAACTGACGAAGGTCGCCAACTTTTGTCCGGAGTTGCCTGCTGTTCATCCGATCGCCCTCCGTTCAACTGCTCTTGGCCGGTGACGAAAAGCCCAGGCGTTGAAAGGCCTCCGGCGGAGCTTCGTTCGCCTGCATCAGGCGCGTCATCAGGGCCTGCAGGCGTGGCTCATGTTCGGAATCCCGAAGCGGCCGCGCCTGGCCGGGGTCGGCCCGGAGATCGTAAAGCCTGGTGTCGTTCTCGAGCAGCGCGCCGGGACCATAGTTCATGTACATCGGGGAGCGCTCTGTCACCGGAATCTTCAGGAGCTTGGCGCCCTTCGTGAACGGAAAGCCGTCGCTGAGGCTTGCCCGCGACAGTTCCTCGGGGAGGAACGGGCTATGGATGTGCGTCGGCATCACAGTGTACTGAAAGATTTCCTGCGAGTTCAGGTCGACCGGAAAACGATGATAGGTATAGAGGCCATCAGTGACGTTGACGGCGCCGCCGAAATAGCCGAACAGCGCCGCTTCTCGCAGTGCGGTTGCGGAGCGGGCCGCGGCGAGCACGGAATGACCTTCCATTTCCGCCGCAACCGGCACGCCGAACAGGTCGAGGAACGTTGGCGCCAGATCGATCGACTGGGTCAGGGCCGTTGAACGGACGCCTGGTTGCGGGTTCCTGGGATCGTGGGCGAACAGCGGAATATGCACGATCTCCTCATAGAGATTCATGCGGTTCTTGGCCCAGAAATCATGCTCGCCCAGCAGAAAACCGTGGTCGGTCGTCACCACAAGCGCGGTGTCCTTCCACAGGTCGTGGTGGTCGAAATAGTCGAGCAACTGGCCGAGCAGAAAATCGCACAGCGAGACTACGGCGTAATAATTGGCGCGCAGTTCCTCGCATTCGGCCGGCAATTCGTCGACGCGGCCATATCGCGGCCAATCGCGGATCGCTCCGTTCCATCCGGTATCGAACGCTTCCTTGAAGCGGGCGGGCGCGTGGAACGGCTCGTGCGGATCGAAGGTCTCGATCTGCAGTAGCCAGTTGTCCGCCTCGCGGTTGCGGTCGAGGAAGTCAAAACCATGGGCGAAGCATTGCACGGAAGGAAAGTCTTTTTCCTCCTTGATGAATTCGCGGTTGATGATGTTCTGCGAGTAATATTTCCTCCGCTCCGTTGTGAACTGCTTGGCGTGATACTGCTCGCGCAGCCGCTCCCAGGGCGGCTGCACCATCGCCTTCCAGGGATCGCCTTCCTGCCCGCGGACGAATTCATAGCTGTTGTAGCGGTTGTGATAGGTCGCGCCGCCATCCTCCCAATAATGCGAGTGGTCGGTGATCAGATGGCTGTAGACGCCGGCGGCATGGAGCAACTCCGGCATGGCGTTGTCGAATGGCTCAAGCGGGCCCCAGCTTCGGTGCAGGAACGTCAGGCGCCCGGTCAGCATGTCGCGGCGGGCCGGCATGCAAGGCAGGCTGCCGACATAGTGGCGATCGAAGGTCAGGCTGCGCGCGGCCAGCCGATCGAAGTTCGGGGTCGGGATGCGGCGCCCGCCATACGCGCCGAGCAAATGGCGATTCAGTGAATCGAACAGGACGAAGACAGTTTTCATGGCACAACCTTCAAGCAACCAAACCCGCCGCGGCGCAGCTCATTTCACGGCACCTTGCGTGAGACCAGCAACGATGTAGCGCTGGCCGATGATCAACAGCACCAGGGCGGGCAGGATCGACAGCGCGGCCGCCGCTGCCATTTGCGTGTAGAGAATCTCGTATTCCTGCGCGAATTTGGCGATCGCGACCGGCACGGTCGCGGTCTGCTTCATGGTCAGCGTCAAGGCGACCGCGAATTCGTTCCAGCTGAAGACGAAGGTCAGGATGCCGGTCGCGGCAAGGCCAGGCGTGATGATGGGTACCACTACGAGCCTTAGCACCGTCGGTGTCGAGGCGCCGTCCATCCGGGCGGCTTCCTCCAGCTCGACTGGGACGTCCCGAATGAAGACGCCCATCAGCCACACCGCCATCGGCAGGTTGAGCACGGCGTGAGCCAGCAGGACGCCGAGGAGCGAATTGTCGAGCCCGACCGTGCGCATCATCGTGTACCAGGCGCCTGCCAGCGCCAGCGGGGGAAACATGTGGAACACCAGCGCCCAGCCGAGGAAACTGTGCGCCACCCATTTGGGCCAGTGCATGCGGTGCAGCGACCATGCGGCGAGCGTCGCGGTGACTAGACAGAGCAAGGTGCTGGCGGTGCCGACCACCAGCGAGTTGCGGTAGTTGACGAGGAAGTCCGAAGTTTTGGAAAACAGCACCTCGGAGAAATTCTTCAACACCGGCGAAAACCAGAGTGCGCCGGTCAAGAGTGATATCTGGGTCCGGAAGCCCGCGGTCACGACCCAGATCACCGGAACGACGACGAAGATGCCGGCCAGGATCAATGCCGCATGCAGGGCCAAAGTCTGGAGCCTGAAATTGTTGGGCCATTTCATGGCGCAGTCCCCGCCCGCCGCCGCGCCGACAGTGCGAATATCAGGAGAATGCACACCAGGAAGATGATCGACATCGACATGGCGGCGCCGTAGCCGGTTTTGTCCTCCCGGAAAAAGCGCTGATAGAGTGTAAAGCTCAGCACCTCGGTAGACGTTCCCGGGCCGCCGCCGGTCAAAAGATAGACTTCGTCGAAAACCTTGAACGCGAGGATCAAGCGGAAGGCAAACGTCACCACGATGGTGGGTATCATCATGGGAACGGTGACGTAGATCAGTTCCTGCCAGATCGTGGCGCCGTCGATCTTGGTGGCCTCGTAGATGTCCAGTGGCAGCGATTCCAGGCCGGCGAGAAACAGCAGGAAGCAGAATGGCGTCCAGTGCCAGATGTCGACGAGGATGACGGATGCGAGCGCTGTCTCCTTGGCGCCGAGCCAGTTCACCGGGTCGAAGCCAACAAGGCCGATGATCTGGTTGACGAAGCCGAAGTCGAAATTGAGCAATAGTTTCCATATTGCGCCGACGACGATGCCGGGAATCAGGATCGGGAGAATGAAGATCGTCCGGTACAGGGTCCGAGCCCGGTTCACCCGGACACAGAGCAGTGCCAGCATGAAGCCGAGCAGCATCTGGCCGCCGACGGCAAAAATCGCAAAGATCAGGGTGTTCACAATGCCGGCCCGCAGCAAATCGTCGTGCGCGAGCGCGACATAGTTGGCAAACCCGGCCGGCATCCAGACCGCGCGTCCGCCGGCCCAACTCACGCTGTAGAAGCTGGTCAGGAAGAGATTGGCTAGCGGCAGTACGCTCAACAGCAACATCATGAGCAACGCCGGTGAAAGCGTAGCCCATCGCCAGACCGGATCGTCCGGAGCGCCGTGCGACGCGTCGGCGCCGAGCCCCGGCGCGGGTGTTCGCGTATTTGGCCGAGGGGCGACCTGCCCGGAAGCGCTGACGGAACCGTCCATCTCGTCCTCAGCGCAGCGGCGGCAGCTTGGCCGTCTGATAGCCGTATTTGGTCATGACGCCGTAGATTTGGGCCGCCATATCATTGAGCGACGGTGCCGCCTCGACGTTGCGCGCCACTGCCTGGTTGAGGCCGAGTTCGAGAATAGCGATCACCTCGCTCGACTCCGGGAATTGATAGACGCTGACGGCATGCTGAAGTGAATCGGCGAGCGGCTTCATCCAGCGAAATTTGCGCTCCTGCGACATCGGATCGCGATAGCTCGCCGCGTTAATTGGAATGCCGCCGAACCTTGCATTGGCAAGCTGCGCGTCTTTGGTCTGGAACCAGCGCAAGAATTCAAGCGCGCCGCGCTTGCGATCGTCCGGGATATTCTTGGCGATGCCGCCAAGCCAGTGACCGAGACCCGACGCGGTTGAAAATCCCGGCGCGTGCGGGGCCGGCGCGAACTCGACCTTGTCGACGACCGCGGACTTGTCGGGATCGTCCATCTGCGACCATGCCGAGACGACTGCCATGATGTGCGCGGCCTTTCCGGTGGCCATATTCTGGATCACCTCGGCCTGCTCCAGCGACGCGGTCTGCGGATGGCCGGCTTCCTTGGCAATTCGCAGATAATACTGGAGCGCCGTCAGGCCGGCCTCGTTGTTCAGCATCACCGAATAGTCGCTGGCGGCCTGGTTCTTGAAGATGCTGCCGCCGAACCCGAAGAGATACGGATAGAAGTCGTAGGACACGGATGCCGGCCCGCGTGCGCCCCGCTGAACGATGCCGTAGCGGCCGGGAGGTTTGTGAAACCGCTGGGCGTTGGCTTCCAGCTCGGCAAATGTCTCGGGCGCCTTGAGGCCGGCCTCCTTGTAGAGATCGCCGCGATAATAGAGCAGCGGGATCAGCGGTGAAATCGGCACCGACATCAGCTTGCCCGTGGGCACCATGATTTTCCTCGCGGCATCGAAGTAAACCGTGTCGCCGAGCGTGTAGACGTCCGGATCGAGCTTGAAGGAGGGATCGATATCGTTGATCGGTTCGATGAATCCGCCGAAATACATCTCGGCGAACCAGCCACCATTCATGATCAGGAGATCGTATTGACCGCGGCCGGCGCGGACCGAATTGCGCTGCTTTTCAAGTGAGCCGGCGAATGGATTGACGTCGAGTTCGACCTTGTTGCCGGTTTCCTTTTCGTAGAGTTCTACCGTCTTGCGAAAGCTGTCGAACCAGGGTGATTGGTTGATCACGATGGTGATCGGCACGACGCTCGCCGCCGCGGCAATACGAGCTTTGCCCGACAGGCCGGCAGCGATAGCCCCCAAGCCCACCAGTGCGTCTCGACGCGTCAGGCCACGCTTCGTGATCGGCTCGCGCATGCTTTGTTTCCCCCTGAACGGACCCGCTATGTGCTGGTCTCTTTGCCGACCTTAGGGGACCACGTTCCTGCCATGCTTACAAACAACTTTTGCGGCCTGAACCATAGCCACAAGGAATGGATCTGGCCTCAATTTTGAGGCTCGGCGGCGCACACGATTCTCAATTCATCGATGACGTGCTGGGCTGCCGGCGACAGCCATCCACCCCGGCGCGTGACGATGCCGGCTTCCCGAGAGAGCGTGAAGCCGGGCACGTTCAACATCACCAGTCCTTCACCGTCCGGGGTCAGCAGTGTCTTCGACACAATGTATGTCAGCGCATCGGACTGCCTGACGACGTTCAGCAACAACGCGAGCGATCCGCTCTCGATAGTTCCCTTCGGCGACGGCAGGTCGTTTGCGACGAACAGCGCGTTGAGCCGGCTCTGGGCGCGCGTCACCCGCGGCGCCTTGAGCCAGGGGAATTGCAGCAGATCGCGAATCTTCACGTTGCGACGCTTTGCCAGCGGATGGCCGGCGCGGCAGCAGACGCCGAGCCTGTCGGCGGTCAGCGGCGTGACCATGAAATCCTGCCGGTCCTCGGACGCTGGAATCTCGGCGACGACGAAGTCGAGCTCACTCTGCTTCAGCGCGCGAAACAGGGTTTCGTCGAAACTGCCGTCGACCTGGATGCGGATGTCGGGATGCTTCGCAATCACTTTCGCCAAGGCCACCGGAAGATGGCGACGAAGCCATGCCGGGCCTGCGCCTATCCGCACAGTGCCGAATGTGCCGTTCCGGAGCGCGGTGATTTCGTCGTCGGCGTCCTTGATCTGAACATGCACCGCTTCGGCGTGCCGCAAAAGGGTCGCGCCATACAAGGTCAGCGCCACGCCGCGGGGAAGGCGATCGAACAGTTTCACGCCGAGCTGGTCTTCCAATAACTTGATGCTCTTTGTCAGCGTCGGCTGCGTGACATTGAGTTCGGTTGCCGCGGCCGAAATGTTCTTGCGTTTCGCGACTCTCAGAAAATATTCAAGCTGCCGGAGATCCATGGACAGTCCTTATCGGCTACAACCCGGGGCTGGGGAACACATCGACGGTCTGAATTCAAACTGCGTTCCGCGGCGGCTGACGGATATTTTGAGCAAGAAGCATCGAGACTACTGTATCGCCCGGCCTTGATCCAGAACGTCGGTATCAGTGTTGCGGCGCCCCGCAGCCGCTTGGAGCGCGGCCGGTCGGTTGAGCCGAACCTCGACGCTCCGGACTGGCACGGACGACGGTGATGTTCGGCTCTCTTGGGTCCGCTGCCCGGTCTATTGCCAAAACCTTTGACTGAGAAAGGCTGACCGTAGGCCGTGACGAGAATCGTGCCTTGATCGCGATTGGCGATCTTGAGGATACGACCGGGCGTGTCATGGATCGGAACGGTTAGCTTTGTTGCCGTTTTCTGCCGAGCAACCCGAATTGTACCTTGAACGATATCTGCCCACGTCATGCGATGCACATCGGAGCCGCGCCGCCCCGTGTAGAGAAGTCGTGCAAACGCAAGCGCTCACGCATTTCTTCGGGCCAACGTGCTTCGAAGCTCCCGATCGTCGCCGCCGCTTCGACTTCGTGAGTTCGGGTTGCCAGACCGGACATCGGAATCGCTCCTGGCTCGACGACGCCTCTTATCCCTTCCCTCGAGCGGATGCAGTCCAGTCACGGCAAGGTGGTTGGAGTCTCGACGAGATCGCCGATGCAGAAATGAGCCATGTGCGCGACAGCTTCGGCACTGTGGTAGTCACCGAATTCGGCAGTGGCTTCCTTGCCGGCGTACATTCGGGCGATTCCTGCGCCGCCAGGGTGATGCGGTGCCCACTCGGTGATGTCGTAAACTCGTCCCGAGATGATGATCCAGCAGTCGTCTCGGGTGTTGTGCAGGACGACCTCTTCGCGCGTGACGGGGCGTGTCCCCTTGGCGGGAGCAGCCGGCATCCAGAGCTTGCGGGTGATCGCGGCGTAGTCGGCCTTGGCGGCTCGGCGGAAGTCCCACGGTCCTAATCTCTTGGGGGGCAATTCGGCGCCGACATTGCGGGCGTCGTAGGCGTAGATCCAGGAGTCGTCCTCGCCGCCGCGCTTGTCGTGGGCAAAGGCTGGGCTCACCCGCTCGTCGAGCGTCTCGAGTAGCACCTTCTGCGCAGCGGTGTCCTTGGCCCGCAGATGATCGAAGGCGAATTTGGAGCCGAGTTGGAAGCGGGTGGCGCGGTAATGCCGCACGCGTTCGTAGTGCAACATTGCTGTAGCCACATCGCGCTTGTGCAGGGCGAAGGCACTGGCGAGCGCGGCGGCGTCCTCGAAGGACTGCGCGGCGCCCTGGCCAAACGTGGGAAGCATCGGGTGCGCCGCGTCCCCGAGCAGACAGATGCGGCCTTGCACCCAGGTTTCGAGCGCGTCACGATCGTAGAGGCCCCACTTCGTCGGACGAACGATCGCCCCGGCCAGAGCGAGCAGGTCGTCTCGACTGGCGCTCCCCGTGAATGCCTCGCCCACGTCGCGAAGGATCTCCTGCTGACTGACGGGAAACCAGTCGCCCTCCTCCTGCTCGAACGCGGCGGAGTCGGGCTCATAGCGGGCGATCCACACGTTCAACAACTCGCCGCCGCGCACCCAGTACGTCGTCGCCCCGCTCCTGTCGGTCCGATGGCGGTCCATGCTGAAGGAGTTGATGGGATTGTGGTCCAGCGGGCTGCGGTCAGCCTTGCGGAGCGAGGCGACCTCCGTCCGCGGAATGAGCCCACGAAAGCAGGTCACCTCAGTCCAGCGCTTGGGACGCGGGTTCGGCCAAGCCAGCTGCAACGTCGCAGAGTTGATCCCGTCCGCGCCCACGAGAACCTCTGCCGTGGCGGTTCGACCATTCGAAAAGGTCGCCGTCACCTCGCCGGCGGTCTGACGCAACTGTGTCAGCCTGCAGTCCATGTGCACGCTGATCGGGCACGGCGCCCCGCTGTCGGGACCGAACTCGAACACCCGCTTGTACAGGCACATCAGCAGGTCCAGCCTGTGCATGTGATGAAACCCGGCGCCGTCGCCTGCGGCGGTGACATGATCGAACGGCCTCTGTGTCACGCTCCCATCCGCGTTGAACTGCCGTGTCGACTGCAGAATTGCCGCCCGGCCACCGTCGATCACCCCGTCGGGGCCCTTGGGATCCCCGCCATCGAGGTCGACGCCGAGCCAACGACATATCCTCGCCCCGTTGGGCGGGACGTTCAAGCCGGCGCCTGCGGTGCTGGGCACCTTCGTCTGCTCGTAGATTTCGACCGATGCGAAGACGCCGGACTGTCGCAGCGCCAACGCCGTCATCAACCCGCCCATTCCCGCACCGACAATCACTGCCCGCATCCAGTCGTCCTTCCGAAGTAAGCGAACGAAGCGATTTCCCACCTCGCGGCGGGAGTAAGGTGGATGTCGCCTAACGGATGGATCGAGACTAGCCGCGGGCGGACCGAAAATGAAGCAGCTTCTCGCGTGAGGAGCTTGAACAGAATGATGATGGGTCGTCCAGCGTTGCTCGCGATGACACCCGGCGCGGCCAGGGGGAGCGTCATCATGAAGAAGGTGCGCAGTGGCGAGGCGCCGATGTTGCGGACCGCGAGTTCGAGGTCCCTGTCGACCGCCGCGAAGGCCGCGGCGCACGCATGCCCGCCGGTTGGGCCGGGTCACCCAACAAAGGCTCGCCCGGACCTCATATTTAAATCGTATCGCATCACGCCTCTTTGGGTATTTGACCCATCGACAACAAAATGCACTTTTGCCGCTCAGTGCGAGTGAGATGGCGTTCTCTGTTCGGCTGCAATGGAGGGATCGCCCCAAGCCTTGTCGACTCTGTCCCGGCGTCATTGTGTTGAACCTGCAGTTGCGGTCCGCCCGTCGTCACTCTTAAGGCCGGCGGCCGACCGCACGGTTTCGCGAGAAGGAATACACCAATTGGATTTATCTCAACGCTCTCCGGTCGTGACGGCCGCTCCATGATTCGCGCTGCTCCAGCATTCGTGCCAGTATGTCCGCCGCTGCAGCTCGTCACCCTGTCCGATGGTCAATTGTCATTCCTCAATTGCCCAGCGCAATGCGCTTTCGGGGGCCGCGAATGAAGTTGAGTGGACTGTCACCGTAATACCCGCGAATGAAGTTGAGTGGACTGTCACCGTAATACCAGATCTGTGAATCGTCCGTCAGCATCGGAACACTAGAGCGTGATGGGATTAGGTTGAGTTGTCGCGGCCAAGGAGGTGAGCTCCCTCGCCCCGTTCTTACGGGGCCGAGACGAGCAAAGCTCGCTCTGAGAGGGTTGGGGTGAGGGGCTCTCCCCGCGAATTCAGCTCGCGGAGAGTCCCCCTCACCCGAAATTCACTATCGCGAATTTCGACCTCTCCCCGCAAGCGGGGCGAGGTGGAGCAAGCGGCGCATCCCGATTCAATCAAGAGCCATCCGGACCTAGCGAAGCGATGCTGCGATATCGGCGATCGACCTGAAGAGGATCAGTGGATCGTCCTTTGAGGGAATGAAGCCGCGTCGTACCCAGAACGCAGCAGCTTCGACGTCGACCGCGTTGACAATCAGGGCGCGACCGCCAATGAGGCTCGCGGCCATGACACACCGTTGCAACGCATGCTTGAGCAGGCCGGTGCCAATTCCCTTGCCGATCCAATTCTGATCGGTCGCAAGCTGTCCGAGCAGCAGGCACGGGACGGGATCGGGCGGCTGACCGGTTCGGATCGACCGCGGCAGACGTGATGGCACGATGGCCGTCGGCGCGAGACCATAATAGCCGACCACGCGTTTGTCGTCGTGGACGACCAGAACGGCGGTAAACCCCTTCTCCTGGTTGGAGAGGGCGCGCGTCTTGAGCCACCGATCGAGAGATGGCTTGCCGCAGGAGAACTCGGCAAGATCGTGGGCGGCCGTCAGTAGCTCAGGGCCGGAGAGTGCCAAGCCCTAGCTCCCGGTCTTTGAGCCGTTCGCCTCCCACGGCGCCGCGCGCCGGAACAGTTCAACCATCTCGGGTACAGCGGTGCCGGGGCCAGACAATGCCGCCATGAATGCCTTGAAGCCTGTAGCGCTCATCCGAATTGGCACCGTCTCCATCAGCACATCCTCAGCAGCACGGACTGCCGCGTCGCGCACGAAATCGGTGCGCGAGCGGCCGCGCAACGCTGCCGCCCGATCGATGATGTCAATGTCAGCTTCGGGCAGCCGCATTGAAAGCGGATGCTCCTTGCGCTTGTCGGCCTTCGGCATGAAGGAACTCCCTGAGAGTAATTTAGAGTCCTGTAGCGCGTTTTGCAATACGGATGTGTGGCGGCATCAGAAACTGAATAATTATATAATGATATCAATTATATAAGAGTTTCATGCTTTTTATTCTGGGGCCCGCCAATACGTGCGACTTGCGTCGCTCTCACGCCCGCTCGTAAGACGCAATCTTCTTGATTTGCGGCGCGCGCACGTCTTCTGCCGTTTCGAGATCGAAGCGCGCCTGCGGTCGACGATGATGTGGTCGTGTACGGCAACGCCGAGGAGGCTCGCGCGCCGGACCAACGCGCATCGCTCGCCAATTGCGCAACGTCCCCACGCTCACTGCTCCACGATAGCGCTCCGAGACGTCTTCTGCGGTCAGGTATTTTCGATCTCCCATGCCCTCAGTCCAGATCACAGTGGGTAGGACCTGAGCATTCAAGATCCCGGTCGCACATAGAACCCGGATAAGTCATGGGTCGTGCAGTGGCAGGCGAACGGGGGTGAATAGGCGGACCAGTGCATGCTCGCAGCGTGAGCTATTTCACCGTTGTTGCGAGGCTCCTGAAATCCACGTCCGATGCCGCGGCAAGATAGGTGAAGGCCGACCACACTGCGACCGCCTGGTCGAGCTGCTTCGGATCGATCTTGTCGAGCGTGTCGTCTGCGGTGTGATGGGTGTCGAAATAATCGAGTCCGTCTTGGCGCAGTGATACCGCCGGCACGCCGGCTTTCTGTAGTTCACGGATGTCGTCTCCGCCGCCGAGGGCTGGCCGGCGATCGACGTTAGCGCCGAGCGGCGCAATGATCCGTGCCAGCGTGTGGCCGAAATCACTGTCGGCGGCGTCGCGTGGAAGCTGCACGGAATAGACATTCCGTGCCCCGAAATCGGCCTCGCTGGCCACCACGATCTTACCGGTTTCTCCTTCGTGGGCTTGGGCATAGGCGGCGCCGCTGAAATTCATCTCCTCGGCGCCGAACAGGACGACACGGATCGTGCGGCTGGGTCGCTGCGGCAGGCCGGCGATCAGTCGGGCGGCGCCGAAGACGATGGCGACGCCGGCGCCGTCATCGGTGGCCCCGGTGCCGAGATCCCAGGAATCGAGATGTCCACCGATAAGAACGACCTCATCCGGACGTTCCGTACCCTTGACCTCGCCGACGACGTTCCAGGACGGCGCGTTCTCTTGAACCGCCGGTGTCAGCAGAAGCCGGATCCGTACTGGACCAAGCGCTGCCAACCGCTCGAGTTGATCGGCGTCAGGAATGGCGAGCGCCGCCGCCGGAATCCGTGGCGCGCCATCCTCGTAATTGAGGGCCCCGGTATGGGGCAAACGATGGCTGTCCGTGCCAAGCGAGCGCAGCAGATAGGCGACGGCACCCCGCTTTGCGGCCTCGGAGGGACCGTAACGCCGGATCGGGTTCGCGGCGCCATAGCCGCTGCCGTCCTGCGCCCGCACCATGCGCTGGGTCACCACGGCGATTTTGCCGCTCAGCGATCCCGGAGCAGCCGCGAGCAGATCGTCGTAAGTCCGGAACAGCGCGATCTCGGCCTCGATGCCGTCGGCATCCGTCGCGACCGAGCCACCCAATGCGGTCACAGCTAGATGCTGCGGCACCAAACCGACGATCTCCGCGCTTTCGGCGCCGCGGATCCAGGCGGGGAAGCTAAATGGCTCGGAGTGTACGTTCTCTAAGCCCGCGGCTCTCAACCTTGCCTCTGCCCATACCACTGCCCGCCTGTGGGCTTCGGTACCGGCCAGACGCTGCCCGATCTCGGTGGTCAGCGCTTCCACGAAATCGAAGGCGGCGGGATCGTTGAGCGCCTTCCGTCCGAGGCTCGATGCGGTGACGACGAACGATTCCGAAGGCAGCGCGTCGGTGGCTCTTATCGCTGCTCCTTCGCTTGCCGCGAGGGCGACCGCCACGACGACAATGCGCAAGAATTTGCCCATCCAAATTGCTCCTTAGTCGGCAGTTAGACTACTCTACCAATTTTCTCATCGCTAAATCGGCCGTCTTCTTTCGATTCGCAGCTTTGGTGTATCGCTCAACTTCATCCAAGGTTTGGTGGCCCGTGATCGCCATGATCTCGTGCGGCGTCGCGCCGGTCTCCGCTAGCGCCGACGGAACGACATCGGGAAACCTCACAAAGGTTGGATCGAAGGGATGGCGTGCCGCCGACCGAATCGCGAACGGCGGCGTCGACCATCAGGTTGAAGTTGGTGCCGTTCGGATCGAACGGATCGCAATCGCCAACTCCCAGTTCATCGCAACCTTGCCACCAGCCATGCTCGCCCACGACGACGCGCGGATCGAGCTCTGCACTGAAGCGCACCCGAGCCCGCATTCCACCCGCCGGGGTGCGCACCTCAACCCAATCTCCGTTGCTAATTCCGCGTGCCGAGGCGGTCGCGGGATTGAGCTCGATCTCCGGGTGCAATGCGCGCTTGCGCAGGCTCGGCAGTGCACGATGCTGGGTCTGACAGAAAAGGCTGGGTTTCGCGCAGGTCAGGATCAGAGGGAAGGACGCGGCCAGGTCGGGGCGGGCGACCGGGCCGATGGGTGGTTCGACAAAATCCGGCATGGCCGAATAGCCGTGATCAAGGAAGGTTTCCGACCAGAATTCGACTTTCCGCGACGGCGTCGGGAAGCCGCGCGGGTTTCCCTCGTCATCGCGCGCAGCATACTTGGTGTGTTGCGTCGTCAGCGGTTTCCGTAGTCCGGCAGGTTGTGCTCGAAGCTGCTCCAGGGTGATGCCGCTGGGACCAAGCTGCTGACGGTAAGCAGCGTCGGCATCGCCGTTCCAGAATTGCTCGCCAAGACCAAGACGCGCGGCAAGGCCCAGGACGACATCGGTATCGGACCGTGCCTCGCCGGGTGGGGCGACGATCGCCTGCCTCAGCTGAACGTGCGATTGCGCTTCGGCGCTGATTTCGAATCCGATCTTGAGAGCTTCGCGTTCGAAGCAGGAGGCGACGGGCAGCACGATGTCCGCAAGCGCGGCCGTCGGCGTCATGAACAAGTCGGCATGGGCGTAGAAATCGAGCGCGGCCAGCGCCGCACGTCCGCGAACCGGATCGCCGTGAGCGAGCAGCAGATTTGCCCCGAACCCGATGAGTCCGCGGACGGGATAGGGCTTGCCTTCCAGAACGGCTCGGTAAAAGTCCCGAGGGGAAACGTGGTTCCAGCGCGCAGGTCCGAGCGGACGTTCGGCAAACCCGATTGCGGGAGCAAGCCGCTTTGCGGCAGGCAAGTTCTCCCCGGTGATCGACCCGGCCGGCACTGCAGGGAACAGCACATTGCCTCCGGCGGCATCGAAACTGCCGGTCAGCGCATACAGCATGGCCATCGCCCGCGCCGTCTCCGTGCTGTTGGCGTGATGCTCGTGCCCGCTCCAGGCATAATAGGAGACGGGTCGGGCGTGCCAGATTGTGCGGGCAGCTGCCTCCAATTGACCGGGAGGAACCCAGCATGTCGCTTCAATCATTTCGGGCGAATATTTGCTGCACAGCGCTGCGTAGCGATCGAAGACCGGCCGGCAAGAGATCGAACCATCTCTGGTTGCGACGGTGTATTCGCCTCGCAAGGCGAGAAGCGCGGCGGTCTCGTAGCGGCCGGCCGCGGGGTCATAGCTGACGGCGCGGTTGGATTCTGAATCCCAAGCGACAAATTGACCCGAACCGCCGGAAGCCAGGTCCTCCGTCTTGAGCAACCTGTCGGTATCAGAGCGCACCAAGAGAGGTCCATTGCTCCACATGCGGACGAACGCCTCGTCGTACCATCCGCGCTCGATCATGATGTTGGCCAGACCCAGTGCGAGCGCACCGTCGGTTCCGGGGCGCACCCGCAACCAGACGTCGGCCTTGTTGGCAAGCCCGGCACTGCGTGGATCAATCACGATCAACTTCATTCCGCGTTTCAGGCCGGCGACCGTCGCGGTGGCATGCGTAATGCGCGTAAACGATGGATTGTAGCCCCACAAGATAAGGCAGCCGGATTCGGCAATGTCCGCCATCGCGCCGCCGGCACTTCCGGTCGCAACGCTGCCGACGCCGAAGACGTAGCGCGTCGCAAAGCCGCGTCCCCAGCCGCACAGTTCGAGCGACGACACATTGTTCGGCGTGCCGAACGCATTCATCAGCCTTGTGATGAAGGCCGCGGAATCCGCAATCGCGGTCGTCGAAGGGGACGATTGACTGAACGCTACCGCTTCAGGTCCATGGTGCCCGGCGATGCGCCGCATGGCGGCGGCGATCTGATCGAGCGCCGCATCCCATGATATTTCCTCCCATCCCGGATCGGAATCGCCTTTCGGCCGTGTTCGGCGCAGCGGTCGCTTCAGCCTGTCCTGGTGATAGACGAGTTCGGGAGCCGCTCGGCCCTTGGCGCAAATCGCCGCGCCGGTGGGGTGGGTCGGATCGGGGTCCAGACGTGTGAAGCTGCCATCGGTCACCGTCGCGACGGTGCCGCAGCGGGCTATGCACAGACTGCAGTATCCCTGCACGTGCCGTACGTTTGGGATCTCCGCTGACATGCACAAACTCCCTAGCAGCAATGCGGTATTGCGTTGGCCGCACATGGCTGCCGTATCGTGTCGATCGCTAGGCAAGTGTCAAGCTGCTGCCGCCATCAGACCATCCGCGCATAATGGTCTATTTCAACACTGGCGAGTACGGCATCAGTCACAATGAACCCGAGCGCGCGATTGCTGAGCTCAAGGGTCGCTATGTCGCGAGCCTTGCGGCGATCGCGGTGCTCTTGAACGGCAAGCTCCATTGAGCTGACGGCCGTGAAACATGATGCTTCGCAGGACGGAGTTGCGACCCTACTTGGTCTGCGGCGTCGGTCGAGGGGCGATGGGTTTCGTGAGCAACCCATCTGCGATCCGAGTTCAGGCGCGATCGGGTGAATCAAGATAAGCCAGGCGATCCATGACGCCGTCCGCCAGCCCTACCTTGTAGACGGCTTCAGCGAAGCGCCTATCCTCGGCAATCAGGCTCAGCTTGCTATTGCCCATGCGCTGGGGCAGCAGCCTGCAAATTGGTTCAAGCATTTCGATCTCGAACGGAACGTTGACGCCGGCGGTCATCGAGAACGGCCCAGGGGTGAGCAGCCTGGTCGCGATCAATTGTCCGTCGTGCATCGAACTCTCGAGCCCGACGTCGAGCAGCCATACTTTGGCGTTGCGGAGAATATCGGTGGCGATCAGACCGGCCGCGTCGTGACGTTGTTGGATCATGAGGATTGCAAACTGCGACGCGCGCATCGCGTCCAGCATCAGCCGCTCGTCCGACTGCGGCTCAAACCTGGCCGACTTCGCGCAGCGGTCGATTGCCCGCGAACGATCCGCCGGCGCCGTGTAAATGGCGAGGTCGTAGACGTAGTAGATCTCGTCCATGTCATCGAGAATAAACGTCTTGCCTTGTGCCAATCCGAGCCGACGCGCGTTTTTCAGCAGTGTGTCGGCGGATATCGACTTAAGAACTTCCCCATGAAGTCGCTTGGAGATTTCCCGAAGGTGAAGATACCTGGCAAGGATATCGTCGCGCGTCGAAGGCATATCGCCGCCCCAAGCCGGGGTCGGCTGCTGTTGGACGAGAGGAAGGGCCATGGGAACTTCTCGAATTGGACCGGCAACGCCTCGATCATTAGCGCCGTGTATTGATTCGCGGAACGGCAATCTCCTGATTTCGAATCGGCCGGAGCCGAGCGATGCAGGTTTTCAACGATCGCTCGATTTCGGACGAAAACAGCCGTGGAAGGATTTGTTCAAAACGGGTCGCCTCACCCACCCTTGAAATTGCACCTGATCGCCGCGACGAACGATCGGCCGCAATTGCTAGGGACGGGGGCGCCTATGGCGGGCGGCGGGCGTTTATCGGATTTCGGAACAATGAAAGAATGCCGCTGATTTGCCCGACGTGTCAAATTGCCTTGTCGAATGTCGGCGGCCGCCTGCTACTTTGCATGGGGTCGTTTTCGATATTTTGGCAGCGCGCACCTTCGCAGGCGCCGTAAAACCCGTTTCCTGGTTGGAGAGCGCCCGCGCTCTGGCGAACTGACCGCTATCGGCACCGCGGTGGCTCACTCCGCCGTGTCGGCGAGACGCAGGTTGGTCGCGCCCACGCCGCGGACGCGGATTGGAGGCGCCAGCTCTCCTCCGCTGACATCGAGAACAAAGCCGATAGCGTCGGGGCGGAGACGGAATTCGATGGCCATGCCTGCCTTGCGCCAGTTCACCGTCTCGCCATCGTCGACATAGATGAGGCCGCAGCCACCTTGATCGGGCGCCCCGAACACGATTGCCGTCAGGCCGTTCTCGTCTTCGATCGGAACGATCGCGCCGGCGCGTGCGAACACCGGTAGCCGGCCCAGAGGTGCGGCGATAGTCGCCGTCCGTCCGCCTTCGTAGGGCGTCCCGTCATGCCAGTCGTACCAGCCGCCGGGATGGGCGGGCAGATAGACCTCGCGCGTTGTCGTCCCTTCCTCCAGCACTGGAGCGACAAGGAGATCGGGGCCGAGCATGAAAGCGTCCTCGACAGTCGCTGCGATCGTGTCCGAGGCGAAATCCCACAACAGCGGGCGCACCGCTGGCACGTCATCCGCTGCCGCGCGCCACATCTGGGTATAGAGATAGGGGATGAGGCTGTGGCGGAGATCGATGGCGGATCTGACCTCTGGCAGCACGCCGGGATGCATCCAGGGCGTGGTGACGATGCCGCTCGCCTTCCAGGAGTTCATCACCATGCGCGGCCACAGCGCGCAGAACTCGACGAAGCGGCAGAGCAGTTCCGGGCCCGGCGACGGGCCGTGGAAGCCGCCAACGTCGTGGCCGATGTTGTAAAGTCCTGACAGGCTCATGTTGAGGCCCTGGGTCAGATTGTAGCGCAGCGTCTTCCAGGCGGTTTCGTTGTCGCCGCTCCAGGTCTGGCCGTAGCGGGCGATGCCGGCGCCGCCGGCGCGCGTGATCGTATAGGGGCGCTTATCCGGTGCCTGCGTGGCCTGGGTCTCGTAGGCGAGCTTGTGCATCAGGAGCGCCTGCGCGGGTCGGGCGAGTCCTTGTGGGAATGGCCGGCCGTCGCCGTCGCAGCGCGCATCCTCGTCCCAGATCTCGTATTCGTTGTTGTCGCTCCAGACCGCGGTCACGCCAAAGGCGAGCAGCGCGTCGCGGATGCCGTCCGCCCACCACCGCCGGCCCTCCGGGTTGGTGAAGTCGACATGGAAGCCGAGACCATCCCAGAATTGCGCGACCGCAGGCTCACCGGTCTCGCCGTCAGTGACCAGGATGCCGCTCGCCTTGGCCTGATCGAGCCGCGGATGATCGTCGAGCAGGCAGGGCTTGATGTTGGTGACCGGCTGCATGCCGGCCGCCTTCAGCCGCGCCATCGTCGCCGCCGGATCGGGGAACTTGTCCCGGTTCCAGTTGAAGACGTAGCGGCGGTTGCCGATCGAGGTGTAGCCCGAGCCGAAGTGAAAGCTGTCGCAACGAATGCCGTGACGTCTGCAATCCGCGATGAAGGCGGTGATGCGCGAATCCGCATCCGGCGCGTCGGCGATGGTCATCGTCGTCATCGCGAAGCCGAGCGTCCAGCGCGGCGCGAAGGCCTGTCCGCCGGTCAACCAGGAAAACCGGCGCGTGACTTCGGGTACGGTCGGGCCGGCGAGCACGTAATAATCGAGGTCGCCGTCCTCGGCACGATAGCTGCGGAACAGGCCGTGATAATTGTCGATGGTGCAGCCGAGATCCACCGAACCGAGGGCGAGATTGTCGTAGAAGATACCGTGCGCGCCGCGGGCGCCGTCGACGATGAAGAACGGCAGCATCTTGTAGAGCGGATCGGACAGCTCGGCGTCGAAGCCGCAAGGGTCGACGGCATCGATCGCGAAGCGCCGGCCGGTGCGATCGAGCGATCCGGCTTTGTCCCCGAGGCCGTAATGGCGTTCGCCTTCGTGCCGCTCCATCGCGTGCAGCAACGCACCGGTCTTGCGCGACAAGAAATAGGCCTGGGTCGGGCGGTCGCGCAGGAAGGGCCGGTCCTCGCCGTCGCGGTGCCAGGCGATGCCGAACGGATCGAGCCGCACTTGCGCGTTCAGACCGGCAGCGGCGAGCGTAACGATGCCGCCGGCCTCCGACACCGTCGATGCCGGATTGGCAAAGCCCGTGACGTCGTCACGCAGCCGTCCCGCGAACGGCGGCTCGGTGCGGTTCGGGGCGATCGCCCAGCCGCGATCGAGGCGATAGCCTTCCGGCCGGCGCAGGGTGACGCGGCCGATGTCGCGCTCGAGAATCGCGATGCGGAGCGTGGCAAGCGGGGCCGCCAAAGGTCCGGTCGCGAGGTCGAACAGCGCGGCGTGGCCGTCGAGGCCGCGGAAGCGGCCGTGGGTCAGGGCTTTCATGAGTTCAGGCTCCGGGTCGATCAGGGCCGGGCGAGGGCCGCGCCGGTTGCATCGAAGATGTGCAGGTGGTCGGGGGCAAAGCGGATCGCGACCGCATCGCCGCGGGTGAATTGCGACTGGCCATCCTGGCGCAGCGTGATCTGCGGCAGGCCGGGAGCAGAGGCATAGATGAAGGTCTCGCCGCCAAGATGCTCGACCAGATCGACGGTCGCGGCGAGCATGCCCGTGCCGGGTGCGAGGTCGATATGCTCGGGGCGGATGCCGAGCGTCACGCTCGTCCCGGCGGCGAGGCCGGAAGCGGCGCGGGGCCATGCGACTTCACGCCCGCCAAGGGTGAGGCGGAGCGTGCCGTCGTCCGCGATCACGGTCGCGGGCAGGAGGTTCATGCGGGGCGAACCGATGAAGCCGGCGACGAAGGCGTTCGAGGGACGGTTGTAGAGTTCGAGCGGCGTGCCGATCTGCTCGATCCGGCCGGCGTTGAGCACCACGATGCGGTCGGCGAGCGTCATGGCCTCGACCTGATCGTGGGTCACATAGATCATGGTGCCGCCGATCTCGGCATGCAGGGCGGCAAGCTCCTTGCGCGTCGCGACGCGGAGCTCCGCGTCGAGATTCGACAGCGGCTCGTCGAACAGAAAGATCTTCGGATCGCGTACGATGGCCCGGCCGATGGCGACGCGCTGGCGCTGGCCGCCGGAGAGCGCCTTGGGTTTGCGGTCGAGATAGTCCGTGAGGCGCAGCACGGCGGCGGCGCGGGCGACCCGTGTCTCGATCTCCGCCGGCTTCAGCCCCATGTTCTCGAGCGCAAAGGCCATGTTCTTGCGCACGCTCATGTGCGGATAAAGGGCATAGGACTGGAACACCATGGCCAGCCCCCGCTCGGAGGCCGGCAGATGGGTGACGCGCTCGCCATCAATATGCACCTCCCCGCCGGTGACGTTTTCGAGGCCGGCGATGACCCGCAGCAGCGTCGACTTTCCGCAGCCCGAGGGACCGACGAAGACGACGAATTCGCCATCCTTCACCGCGAGATCAATGTCGTGCAGCACGTCGATGGTACCAAAGGACTTGCGCGCGCCCGTGAGTTTCAGCTCAGCCATGGTCGATAGCCCGATCGGTTATTTCATTCCTGTCGAGCCGATGCCCGTGGTGATGAAACGCTGGAGGAACACGAAGACGAGGGCGACGGGAATGAGCGTCACGACGGTCATCGCCAGGAGGTAGTGCCATTGGGTCTGCAGTTCGCCCTGGAAGGCATTGAGCGCGATCTGCAGCGTGTAGACCTCGGTCTTGGTCAGGACCGCGAGCGGCCACAAAAATTCGTTCCAGCGCCACATGATCGAGAAGATCGCCAGCACCGCCAGCGCCGGCAAGGTCAGCGGCATGACGATGCGCCAGTAGATCTGCCACTCGGACGCCCTGTCCATGCGCGCAGCCTCGATCAGGTCCTTCGGCAACGTCAGCATGTATTGTCGGAGCAGGAAGACGCCCGTCGGCGTCGCGGCGCCCGGCAGGATCACCGCCCAAAGCGAGTTGGTGAGGCCGAGCTCGGTCACCACCAGATAGACCGGCACCAGGATGATGGTCATCGGGATCATCAGCGTCCCGATGACCGCAAGCGTAGCCGCCTGCTTGCCGGGGAACGCGTAGACGGCGAGCGCATAGGCGGCCATGGAATTGATGAGCAGCGTGATCAGCGTGGCGACCACCGTGACGAACACCGAATTGAACAGGAAGCGCAGGAAGGCGAAGCGCTGCAGCGGCTCGCTGTAGTTCTCGGTCGCGAGCGCGACGCGGCGCACCGGTGCGCGCTTGTCGATCGCGACGCGAAACTGTTGCGAGGGATCGGCGGGATCGATCATCTGGGCGACGAGCCCGATGCGTCGAACCTGCGCCAGTTCGCGGACCGAGCCGTCGGGAAGCGTCGCGCGGAACAGCGGCAGCTTCTGTTGCTGACCTGATACCGTCACTTCGACCTGTGCGAACGGCAAGAGCGACGGCGGAAACTCCAGCAATGCGCTCTGGGTCTTGAACGACGACAGCACCAGCCACAGCACCGGTCCGAACATCAGGACGACGCCGAACGCGAGATAGGCGTAGGCCGCGACGTCGGTCCAGTGCAGCGGCCGTCCGTGTCCGTTGCGACGCTGACCAAGCAAGCTGGCAAGGCGTAGGGCTGCCATCTCAAACCTCCTTGCGCCGCGCGGCGGCGAATTGCAGCAGCGTCAGAACGAAAAGGACGGCGCCGAGCACGACGGACGCGGCGGCGGCGAGGCCGAAATTCTGTACCTGGCCGGAGAAGGCGGTCTCGTAGATGTACTGGACGATCATCAGCGTCGCGGTGCCGGGACCGCCGCCGGTCAGCACGAAGACCTCGTCGAAGGTCTGCGCGCCCTTGATGAGCGCGAGCACGATCACCACGATCATGTTCGGCCACAGCAGCGGCAGCGTGATGCGTGTCAGCACACGCCAGCGCGGCGTCGCGTCCATCTCCGCGGCTTCGTAGAGGTCGGCCGGGATCGCCTGCAGGCCGGCGAGCAAGATCAGGGTGTAGAAGCCCATGTGCGCCCACACCGATACGAACACCGCCCAGAACATCGCCCAGCCCGGATCGACGAAGAACAGGATCTTCTGACCGCCGAGCGTGGTGATGGCAGCGTTGAGCAGTCCGTCGCGCTGCAGGATCCATTTCCAGATCAGCGCGACCACCACCGGCGACAGCAGGACGGGGAAGAAATAGACCGCACGGAAGAAGCCGCGTCCACGGATCTTCATGTTGAGGACGAGCGCAGTGACGAGCGAAAACAGCACCATCGCGGTGACCTGAAACGCGATGAACCTTGCCGTATTGGCGACGCCGCGCCAGAAGCGGTCCTCGCGGCAGGTCGCCGGATCAAGATAGGAGCCGCAGTCGAACAGATAGGCGAACTGGTCGCCGCCGACATAGGGGCGCTGCGAGGGAAACAGGGCCGTGCCGCCGGTCAACGCGAACACGATGTCGATACCGATCGGCAGGAACACGAACAGGCCGAAGAAGATGAAGTTGGGCAACAGGAACACATAGGCCATGCGCCGCGCGCCGATGATGCGCTGCATCCAGCGCATCGGCGGATCGAACAGACGCATCGTGACATCGACCGGCAGGACCAGGACGCGGCCAAGCGTTGCGAGCGCTCCGCTTGCCATGCCCCGCGCCGGTCGAGAGGCGGACGCAATGTCCGGCATCGCGGTGATCCTCCCGGTCAACCCGTTGGCTTTACTTCTTGTTGCGTTCGGCGATCTGCTGCGTGACGTCGGCGGTGATGCGCTTGTATGCGTCCTCGAGCGACGTCTCGCCCGAGACCGCCTGCCCGAGCCGGCTGATGACGGCGTTGAAGATGATCCGGCTGTTGCCGTAGCCCTGGGTCCGGTAGGCGATCGGGGAAATCTTCGCAGCGCTTAGTGTGAAGACCTTCAGCGCGGCGGCGGCTTCCGGGCTGGCAGTAGGATAGTCGATGCCTTTCTTCGCCAGCCCGAGGTGGCCGGGGACGAACAGCGAGCGCGAGTAGAACTCGGCCAGCACCGGTTCGCTCGCGAGATATTCCATCACCCGCGCCACCTCCGTGGGATGCTGGCTGGTCTTGAAAGCCACCAGACCGGCGCCGCCCGGCATGCTGCTGCAGCCGCCCGGCCCGCAGGGATTGGCGACCGCCACCCAGTCGAAGGCAGTGCCGATGGTCTTGGCGAACTGACCGGTCTGCCACGAGCCGGACAGGTACATCACGACCTGCGCGTTGGTGAATTCGTCGTTGGCGCCGCGGTAGGCCGTGCCGGAGACCGAGCCCCACAGCTCCTTCGACATGATGCCGGACTTGTGCCAGTCGTAGACGAGCTGTGCTGCGCGCTTGAATCCCTCGTCCACGATTTCAGGCTCGCCGTTCGCGCCGAAGCCCTGCGTGCCTTGCGACACGGCGAGCGCATAGAAGCGGTGGCCCGAACGGTCGAGCGCGAGCGGGAACGGCGCCTGCACCTTGTCCGCAACCTCCTTCACCGCCTTCGCCCAGTCCTCCCAGGTCGATGTCTCGCCCGGCATCGCGACGCCGGCCTGCTCGAACAGAGTCTTGTTGACAAAGGGACCGGTGACGGTGAGCTGGGTCATGAAACCCGGAATGGCCCGCGCGTCGCCTGGCGGGCGCATCCATTCGAGGAAGGGGCCGAAGTTCGTTTCCCAGTAGGTGGGGTCCTTGAGAAAGGGGCGCATATCGAGCGCGTAGCGCGACAGTCCGCCCATATCGACGATACGCGCCATGTCGGGACCCTGGCCCGAGGCCAGTTGCACCGGCAGCGTCTCGTTGATCGCCTTGAACGGCACCTGATCGAGGACGATGTCGATGTCCTTGTTCTGCTCGTGGAATCGCTTGAGCAGGTCAGCCATCACCTCGCCCTCGTTGCCGTCCGAGTACCAGGTCATTCGCAGCGTCGTGGTCTCGGCCGCGACCGGCCCGCCGAACGCGGTGGCTGCCAAAAGCGACAGCACCAATGACGTGAATACGGGTGTAGCGGCACGCATGGTCGATCCTCCTCTTCGCTCGCCGGCCGCGATGCGGGTCCGCGCGAGACAGGCGCAACGGGTCCGTTCTCCGACGGATCCTCGGCGCAGGCGTTTCCTTCACAAGCTTGAGGCTCGTTTTGCACTGGGGCGGACAGCAGGCGGGTGAGCCCCACCCCCTCTTGTACGGGCGAAAACACCTTTGGCAAACGTTTGCCAAGATGTCAATTGTCGTCTAAACCGTCTCGCGACCAATTTTCGAGGGGCTCGACCGCAGCCGTTGCAGACCACACTGAGAATGCAAATCGGAACAGAGCCATGTCGGAAGATGTCTCGCTTGCCACCGTCGCGGCCCGGGCCGGCGTTTCGATTTCGACGGTATCGCGGATCGTCAACGGCGAGATGCGCCGCGCCTCCGCGGCCACGGTGGTGCGGGTCCTCGACGCCATCGAGGCGGTCGGCTACCGGCCAAATCCGGTAGGACGGGCACTCAAGCGCGGCCAGAGCCAGCTGGTGGCGATGATCGCGGCCAACCTCGACAATCCGGCGATGGCGACCATCGCAAGCTCCACCGAGGCGGCACTGCGCGAGGCTGGCTATGTGATGGTTCTGTGCGATACGCACGACCGCCCCGAGCTGCAGGACGAATATATCTACGCGATGCGGGCCCAGATGGTGCGCGGCTATGTCCTCGTCGCGGCGGTGCCCAGTCCCGGGTTGAGCGAGCTTTCCGCGTCGGGCGCTCCTGCGGTGTTCGTGACTCGCCGCAATCCGACCGGCAACGGTCCGTTCGTCGGAATCGATGATCGCGCGGCCGGTGCTGCCGTCGCCGACTATTTCGCCGATCGCGCGCGGCGAGCCCCGGCCGTGGTTTTTCCGCGGCAGGGCTCGTCCGCATCGCGGGACCGCGTGTCAGGCTTCCTGGCCAGACTGCGCGAGCGTGGATGGTCCGACGAGGCGATCATCCGGGCCGACGGGGAAGGGCGATCGCATCTCCAGGTGGGCTATGATGCCGGCGCGCGAATTTTCGCCCGCCACGTCACCCCGGATGCCATCCTCTGTGTGAGCGACCAGATCGCCTACGGCGTCAACCGCCGCGCGCTTGAGCGCGGCCTGAAAATCCCCGGCGATTGCGATCTGGTCAGCATCGACGGCACGCCTCTCAACCAGTGGGTCGCACCCTGGCTGAAGTCGATCGAAATTCCCTATGCGGTCTACGGGGCGGAGATCGTCGCCGGCCTGCAACTGATCTGGCGAGGCGAACCGTTCGGCGAACGCCTGCTTCCCTGCAAGTTCGGCTGACACACGACCGATCAGGGGGATGTCGCCGCGTTCATTTGTGGATGGCGGAGCAACGCGAATCCGTTATCCTGATCCCGCCAAACGGCAACTTTCCCACCTCAAGTCAATACGATCGTTAGAGTGCGTCGACCATGATGCTCGCGCCGGTTCTAACTCCGCAAGGGGCGCTGATCCTCAGGCCGTCGGAAGACGCGCTTGCGGCGGAGTCCGGAAATTCGCGGCTGGAGACCGCGTTCTCGCGCGGGCCGGGGCATGGCCTGTTGTGCCTGGGCGCCGATGAGGTCGGAACGGTTTTGCCTCCGCTGCTATCGTACTGGCGGGAGTTCGCGGTTCGCTACGTCACCACCCTCTGCGCGCTTCCCGGCATCGGAGAGAACGGTACCAAGCCCAGCGTGCCCGTTCCGGGGGATCACGAGTTGGAACAGATAGCCGCGGCCGTTCCCCCCATGCTCGGTGCGGAATATCTGACCGGGGTCGTCCTGGCCGATCTTTGGCGAGGCTTGGATGCAACGTTTGACGCCGAACTGGCCGATTCCAGGCTCTCGGTGCAGGAGTTCCTCAAACGCCGCCACCCGGCCTGGAATCTTGTTGGCCGCGTGCACTTCAATCTTGCCGAGAACAGGAAGGACGAACTCGCCCCGTTCGCGTTCCTGGCAACCTACACGACACGGCTTTCGGCTCAGGCCAAGGCCCAGCACATGCCTCTCGGCAAGGCTTTGCAGGAATATGCCGGCGCTGGGAACCGCGAGCGCCTGCTGTCGCTGCTGCTGCCCATTCAGCGCGCCGCCGAGCATTGTGCGTGGTTGAAGGCCATGGTCGATGCCGGCGAGATCTTTCATCCGCTGCGCTGGAGTCCGCAACAGGCGCTGCAATTTCTGAGGGATATGCCCGCGCTGGAAGGGGCCGGCGTGGCCGTGCGGATGCCGGCGAGTTGGCGCATGAACCGTCCGGCCCGTCCGAAGGTGAGTGCGACGGTCGGAGCGCACGCACCGCCAAAGGTCGGAATGGAAGCGCTCCTCGACTTCCGGATCGACGTGACACTCGACGGCGAAACACTCTCGGCGGCCGAAATCAAGCAGCTGCTGGCGCATTCCGACGGGCTGGCCCTGGTACGCGGCCAGTGGGTCGAAATAGATCATCAACGTCTGCGCCGGACCCTCGACAAATTTGAAGCGATCGAACGTCGTGCCGCCGTCGACGGTCTGCCGTTCGCTCAGGCGATGCGCATGTTGGCCGGCGCCGGCATTGCCGAGAGCGACGCCGGGGCGCATGTGGATCTCGACTGGAGCCAGACCGTGGCCGGTCCCTGGCTGGCGGAGACATTGGCAGGCTTGCGCAGCCCGGACGGACTGGCGCGGATCAACCCCGGTCGATTCCTTCACGGCACGTTGCGGCCCTACCAGCTTGCGGGCGTGCAATGGCTTTATTTGCTGAGCCAACTGGGGCTCGGGGCCTGCCTTGCCGACGACATGGGGCTCGGCAAGACGATTCAGATCCTGTCGCTGCTGCTGGTGCTGAAGAACGAGGCGGCAACTCGACAAAGGCCGTGCCTTCTCGTCGCCCCGGCCTCGCTGCTCGCCAACTGGGCCTCGGAGATCGCCCGATTTGCGCCGAGCCTCAAAGCAGTCGTGGCCCATCCATCGGCCGCGCCGGCAGAGAAACTGAACGCAGCGGACGACGCTGGTCTGGCAAATGCTGATCTGGTCATCACGAGCTACGGTTTTCTGGCGCGCTCGCCGCAATTGGGGACTGCAAACTGGCGATTGGTCGTGCTCGACGAGGCACAAGCCATCAAGAATCCGGCCGCCAAACAGACCAAGACGGTCAAGCAACTTCGCGCCGATACGCGCATCGCCCTGACCGGCACGCCGATTGAGAACCGGCTCGCCGACCTGTGGTCGATCTTCGACTTTATCAATCCCGGGCTGCTGGGGTCTTCGAAGCAGTTTTCGTCGTTTGTCAAACGTCTCGCCGATCGAACGCATAGTCCCTATGAGCCGCTCCGCAACCTGGTGCGACCCTATATCCTGCGCCGCATGAAGACCGACAAGACCATTATTGCCGATTTGCCCGACAAGACCGAAGTGAAAGCCTTCTGTTCCCTCAGCCGCAAGCAGGCAGCGCTCTACCAGCAAGCGGTGACAGAGCTGGCACGCCAGCTCGAAGACGCCGATGGCATGCAACGAAGAGGCGTCGTCCTCTCGTATCTCATGCGGCTGAAGCAGATCTGCAACCATCCCTCGCAGTGGCTCGGCGACGGTGCATGGGAAGAGAAGGACAGCGGCAAACTCGCGCGTCTGCGTGACATCGTGGAGGTGATTGCGGCGCGGCAGGAGAAAGCATTGATCTTCAGCCAGTTCAGGGAGACAACGGCGCCGCTGGCGGCGTTCCTTGGCTCGGTGTTCGGGCGGGCCGGCCTCGTCCTGCACGGCGAGACCGAGGTCAAGAAGCGCAAGGAACTGGTGCGCCAGTTCCAGGAGGACGAAAATATTCCTTTCTTCGTGCTCTCCCTCAAGGCAGGGGGCGCCGGGCTCAATCTCACCGCAGCCTCGCACGTCATCCATTTCGACCGGTGGTGGAATCCGGCGGTGGAGAATCAGGCTACCGACAGGGCCTTCCGAATCGGGCAGACTAGGAACGTTCTTGTGCACAAGTTCATTTGCCGCGGCACCGTGGAAGACAAGATCGATCAGATGATCGAGACCAAGAAGCAGCTTGCCGGGGATTTGCTTGGTGGCGGCGCCGAGATGGTGTTGACCGAGATGAAGGATGACGAATTGCTGAAACTTGTGGCGCTCGATTTGAGCGCGGCAATGCAGGAAGGTGAGGGATGAGCGAATTCGGATGGCATCCTTATGTGCCGGTGGCCGAGAAGCGGCGTCAGGCGGAACGCAAGCTGGCGAAGCTCAGGAAGCAAGGACAGCCGATCGCCCCGGTGAGGATCGAAGGTCGCACGATCGCCAAAAGTTTCTGGGGCAAGTCCTGGTGCGCCAACCTCGAACGCTACAGCGACTACGAAAGCCGCCTGCCGCGCGGCCGAACATATGTTCGCAACGGTTCGGTCGTCGACCTGCAAATCTCGAAAGGCGAGGTCGCGGCGATGGTCGCCGGTTCTTCGCTCTACAAAATCAAGATCACCATCGCTCCAGTCACGTCGGCGCGCTGGAAGGCGGTTTGTCGGGATTGCCGAGGGGCGGTCGATTCCCTTGTCGAACTCCTGCAAGGCCGCCTCGCCAAGGGCGTCATGGACCGGGTCTGTCGGGAGGGCGACGGCCTGTTTCCGTTGCCAGACGAAATCAAGCTGTCCTGCAGCTGTCCGGACTGGGCGGACATGTGCAAGCACGTTGCAGCGGCACTCTACGGTGTCGGCGCCAGGCTTGACCAAGCGCCCCAACTTCTCTTCGTGCTACGCGGCGTGGATGAAAACGAACTGATCGCTGATGTTGGGCAAGATCTTGCGCGCACAAATGCTGCGCCCAGTGTGACGAAGATACTCGACGACAGTGATGTCGCGGCGCTGTTCGGGCTGGAGATGGCCGAGCCCGCCGATTGCAGGACGGTCATTCCAGCGGCTCCAAAGCAGCCGCAATCTCCCGGGACCTTGAGAAGAAGGAAGACGCCTGCCGCGACAAAGGGTGCGGCGACAAAGAAAAGCAAAGCGCCAGCGGCAGCCCGGATCAAGACCAGCCCGACCGGCGCCGGGAAGGAACGTGCACGGCCGCGACGTCGGCGTTCCGATTAATGTCTCGCGTCGGGTTCGGGCGCCGATCAGGCCCATGGTTGCGGAGACAACGGGGCGGACTCGGCGCGTGGAGCTCAGCTGGAAAATGACCAGCGGGACCAGAAACAGAATGATCTGGTCCGCCAGCCTTAAAAGGAACAGCGAAAAGAAGAACGCCTGATGCTTCAGCCCCATCGGGCACCCGAACCTGCCAAAAACGACATCAGGAGGACGATCCGCTTTCGACGTGGCGACTGTGCCGCTCGTGGCGATGGAATCGCTCGGCTAGCCGTCGAGGCTATCGAAGCTTTGGTCCATATCGCGCGCCGGCTCCTTGTTGGCGCAGCGGCCGACAATCCGGGCCGGCACTCCTGCAGCGGTGCAGCCTGGTGGCACATCCCTGAGCACCACGCTGCCGGCGCCGATCTTCGCCCGTGCCCCGATCTCGATATTGCCGAGAATGCGCGCGCCGGCGCCGATCATCACACCTTCGCGAATCTTGGGATGACGGTCCCCGGCCTCCTTGCCGGTGCCGCCGAGCGTGACACCCTGAAGGATCGATACGCCGTCTTCGACCACCGCGGTTTCGCCGATCACGACCCCGGTTCCGTGATCGATCATGATGCCGCGGCCAAGCCGCGCGGCCGGATTAATGTCGATGCCGAAAGTCAGAGCCATTCGGTTTTGCAGGTGCAGTGCGAACGGTCGGCGACCCCTGTTGAGGAGCGCATGCGCCAGACGGTAGGTCTGAAGGGCATGATAGCCCTTGAAAAACAGCAAGGCTTCAAGCAGGGACGCGCAGGCCGGATCTCGATCGCATACGGCGACGAGATCCGCGCGTGCCGCCGCGCCGATATCGGGATGCTCCACTGTCAATTCGTGGAAGCTCTGATGCAGCATGATCGCCGGCGCTTCCGCGGTTTCCAGGCACCTGGCAAGGATATAGTTGAGAGCATCTTCGAACTGCGGCTGGTTGAGAACGCTGGCATGGATCAGACTGCCGAGAATGGGTTCCTGGGCAACCATCTCCACCGCCGATTGGCGGATGCTTTGCCATACCGGATCATGGATCGCGACCTTCGCAACGGATTGGGTCATGACGTGCTCTCTCGATGTTCGTGCCGAACAGACTAACGCTCAACGCTTGGCTCGACAGGAATGGTAGCACTGCGGGGAACCAGGCGAAAGCGGCGACACGCGCTGTTTCGCGCCCGCCGCTTGCGGACGACCAGTGACGTGAACGGACGCTGCCGCCGCTTGATCCGCGACTGCGCGGGGATCAGGCGGACCGCAGCCATTCGTCGGCGGTCAAGCGCTCCAGTTGATCGAAATAGGCCTTGTTCCGAGCGGCGGCCCAGTCGAGGTCGTTTTTCGCCTGCCAGCTGCCCGACTCCGCCTCGCGCAGCCGATCGCTGATATCGACGATAAGCACCGAGCCGATCGCGTGAATGGCGTCGTGGCGGTCAAGCCCTTCCGACATCAGTCGCCGCACAATGCGGCGCACCGGCAGTTCGTCATCGGCAATCTGGTTCTCGACCGCGACGTGAATGCTGGCGTGCGCCATGATGCGCGGCCCGCCAAGACCGGCACGTCGGTGATACGCCAGGACCAGATCGATGCGCTGCTGTTCGTCCGTCGCAAGCCATTGTTGAGGGTTTGGCTCCGTCAGGGGATCATAGTTCCAGGCGTCTTCGTTCACTCGGCCAACGGCGGATTCCGCGCCTGCTCGCCAGTCGAGTTCCGGGTCAAACCGGTGCAAGACCGATTGCGGTTTGCCTTGGCGCTCTGAGTCCAGGCAGCACTTCTTGAACTTCTTGCCGCTGCCGCACGGACAGGGGTCGTTGCGCCCGACGGATCTGAATGGATTGACGGCCGGTAGGGGCGGCTCCCACGAGGGACGATTCCACACATCCTCGGATCCCTCCGCGGTCCCGCGTTCTGGCGCGAACGCGTCCCAGCCCGACAGCTCTTCGATTGTATCGCCGAACGGTTCGTATTCCGCGGTTTCTTGCCAGAATTGCGGTTCGCCTTCGATGGCGCGTTGCAGATCTTCTTCGAAATTCTCGAACCCCAGCCAGGACGGATCGATGAAGCCGTGCTGGAACGCCTGCTCGACTAGCGGCGCGAGTTCGCTCAATCCCAACGTGGCGATGGCTCCTGTCCAGCCCTCCCAAGCAACGCATTCGTACCGGGGCTGCAGGGCGGAGTAGCAGGAGCGCAAGAACCGCGCCGTCTCTTCGCGCGGCAACTCGCCGCGCAAGGTCACGATGACGAGAGCGTCGAACATGCGCGACCGGATGAACTCGCTCGCTTCCGGGTCCGAGATCACCTCATAAAGCGGGTTCGGATCGCCGTCGAAGATGCCGGCCATCACCCGATGGCTGGTCACGGTCGCGGCATCGCCAAGGATCTCTTCGACGTCCTCTGCCGGGCGGCGCAAGAAGGCGGCGAGCGGTCGATACGCTGATTTTTCGCGCCATTGGCCGAGCAGATGGAATGCGATGAACAGCCCGTTTTGCATGGACGGGCTGGCCGAAGCAGTTTGACCAAATGCGCGGAGGAACAGCGGCACCATCGCTGCGCGATTTGCGTCTGCCGCACGGATGGCGTCGACCGGCATGCCTTCGCTGGAACCCAATTGCTCGAAAATCTGCTGCAATTGGCTGTCGTTCGATGCTTCCAACCTGGTTCTCCATTCTCTCGAGGGAAACCGCGGGAAACCGACGGCTCCGGCGATGCCGGAGATCCCGTCATGCGGCCACCGCCGGTGGCGTGCCGAGTTTACCGCGTTCCGGACAAAACCGCGAGTTCGGGTTGCATCGGCAGAATGTGATCGGCCCCTTCTCGCACAGTTTTCGGACGTCCATCGCCAGCTTTGCACGACCACATGGACCTTGCGGAATCAGGCGCCTTCGCGCTCGGGATCGCCGTCGGCCGCGTCTTCGGCCTGAACGCCTGCAGCTGCCGAAACCCCGCGCAGCCGAATGATCATGGCGATGACGTCGACGTCGGCCTTGAGCAGGTCGAGGTCGCGGGTCAACTCGCGCAGCTCCTGGCCCTTGCGGGCCAATTCCTCCGAGACGTCGACCACCATCTTGCGCTCGGTCACACCGCCGGAGTTGCCGACGAACATCTTGGCCCTCATCCATTCCAGCCGCGCGCGCTGGGTGTCGCGCGCGAACTTCTTTTCCACGAACTGACGGCGGGCGCCATGATATGCGCCGAGCAGCGCCGGCTCCGGCATGGTCCACAACTCCTCGATGACTATCGTCATGAAATTCAACCTCAGACGAAGGGAAATGGTCAATCCTACCTCAAGCGAGCATGGTGACAACATCCGTGCAAGCTTTTGGCTTTCGCAAAAACACGTCATGCCGAGGGCATCAAGGCGTCGCCGGTTTGTCTCCCGGGTGAGATCGGACCCGGCAGTCGCGCATGGCTGAATTGAGATGGCGCGCGAACGGCTGCCGCCGGATGTCCGTCAGTTCGACAGATGCGACTCCACGCTTTGCACCGCCGAATTGAACATCGTGGTCAATGCGCTCGTAATGTCGCTGTCGGTGGTGACGGCGAAATACAGACCGGAGGAGGCGCAGTTCTGCAGGTTGGTGCCGATGCTGCTTTGGAACGGCGCGACATATTGCTGATAAAAGGAATCTGCGCCGAGCGGATAATACTGGGTATAGAGAATTGCGATCTGAATCCCGCGAGCCTTGATCGTCGTGCATTTCGAAATATCGAACGGCTGGATGCAGCGGTTGAAGCCCGACAGGTTGATCATCGTGTAGGCGCAGGAATTGGCTTTCTTGTCCTCGACGCCATCGGTGACGATGAACAGGATCGCCTGCGGCGAGCTGCCCGTCGCTCCGGTGCCGGGGGTCGACATGGTGCTGTTCATGCCGGTCAGCGCGGCGGCGAAATCCGTATTGGTGCTGTCGTCATAGGTCGAGCAGCTGATATAGTTGCCCTTGCAGACTTCCAGCACGTCTACCCCGCTCGCCGCAGTTCCTGCCAGCGTCAGATTCGAGGTCAGCGACTGGACGGTATTGAGTGCGCTGCCGGTATTGCCGCTGGTGAAAGTATAGACTCCCATCCGGAATGCTGAGTTGGTCTGCGCCGCCAGCGTCGAAGCGGTGCTGGTCAGGGACTGCGTGGCCGTCGCCAGGTTTTGAATCCGCGTCACCACGCCGAGCGACTGTGCCAGCCGGTAGTTGTCCCAGCCGTTGGGGTTTCCCGGCGTATCGCCGCTGTTCGGACTCGATTGGTGGCAGGCAAAGGCGCACCCCGCCCCGCCGCCCTGTTGCGGCGTATTCGCGATCATCTTGTTGATGCCCGCGGTTGTTGCAGCAATCGCCATCGATGGCGAATTGTCCAGCATCATGTAGAAGTCGATGTTCGGCGCAGCCGTCGAGTTCGCCGTTGCGCTGCCCGAGAGCGGCCACGACGTTTGTCCGAGGACGTTGGGAAAGGAATTGGCCGAGTTTGCCGCAAACGTCACCGTCGCGGTGCGCGCGAGACCGTTCTGGCTGATGGTGACGGTCGGGGCGATGCCGGTCAGCCCCGTGATCGCCGAAGCCTGCCCGTTGAAGAGGTTGGTCGCGACGGTCTGCGCCTGGGTCGCGGTCTGGTTCGCGAGGGCTGGCGACACCGCGGCAAGCGCGGCGGAATCGGCGGCCGCGTTCAGCCGCTGCAGTTTTTGAATCGCGGCCGCGTAATCCAGCGCCATGCCGGCCAGGAAGACCAAGGGAATCAGACACAGCGCGAATATCACGGCCACATTGCCGTCGCAGTGGCGGAACAGGCGGCGGCAAAGGTCGCGAAACCCGCAGCGGCGAGACGCGAATTTCAGAACCGGACTGCTGGATGCAGGTTGATGTTTGGCCATGGCGCTACCTGGATCAGGAATTGACGCGCGTCACCGAAGTTGACAGTCGCGGATAGAAAAAGCTGCTCTGGGAAATGTTGATCGTGCCGCTCAGCACATAACCGAACGTCGGCTGGTAAGGGTACGTGACCTCGCTCCAGATCATCGATGTGTTGGCGATCTGCAGCGCGGCCGGGAGCGCCACCGCCTGGCCGACGGTGTGGGCGGTGCCGTTGAGCGAATCGCTCCAGGCAATCGTTCCCTGTCCCCCGGAGTTGGTCGTGATCTCCGATATCGTCACCACCATGCTCGAAGCCGAGTAAGGTGCGACGACCGTGGTCGCCGCACCAAGGATGTCGGTCATCGTGCAGTTGTTGATGCTCGTGTACTGCGAGGCAAGATCTGCGACGACACGCGTCGCCAGCGCCGTCTTGAATTGCACCGCCATCCCGTTACCGACCTCGATGCTGCCGAGATACAGGGCAAGCATGAAGGGGAAGATGATCGCGAATTCCACGGCGGCGACGCCGTCGGCGTTGCGCGCGTAGCCGCGCGCATTCGCGAGAGCCAACCTGGTGCGGAGACCGCGCATCGTCACGACGGCTCTCGCTTGAATACATTCGTCGACACCAGCAACCGGTTGCCATTCGACAGATTGGCGAGAGTGAAGGCGAGCGGGCCGAGGACGAGCGGCCACTGGTACATCACCTGCACCACCACAATGTCGCCCGGATTTCCCAACTGGTAGTTCCAGGCGTTGGTCACATTGCCATGGGAATCGAAGGTGAGCGTTGGCGACGTGCTACTTGCCGATGAAAACGAGCCGTAGCTCTGCACGTTGACCATGAAACTCCCGCAGGTGAACAGGATCGTTGTTTTCTGGCAGACCCAGGTTGCGAACTGGGATTGCGTCAGGCTCGACGTTTGAGCCTGCCCGGTCTGGATGGTGCGGCTCGCCTGGCTGACCACCTCGTCGAGCACGCGCTGGGCGAAGAACACGATCAAGCTCTGGATGATGGCAACGACAAGCGCGAGGAAGGGCGTTGCGACAAGCGCAAACTCGACCGCCGTCGATCCCGCGTCGCATCCGGGGAAGCGCCGGTTGCGGCCAGATGGCGCCGTCCTGTGACCTGGTCTTCTCATCGTGACACCGCTGCGACGTGTTCGTCGCGCGACTCTAGAAAGAAAGACCTTTTTGGCCGTTAAGGGAGGACCACATCCGTAGTCTCACGGGGCTGCAGCTGACGCGGGCTCGCCGCTCATCCGATACGACGCTGGCCGTTCGAATCCTTCGGCAATCGGCGAACAGCGGTCGCACGTGATGTCCCGGCGAAGCCGGGCGCCCATCATCGGCTTAAGTCAATCTTAGATGCCGCCGCCTAACTTGATGCGATTCAACGAAGGGACATGAAGATGCGGATCAGCCGGCTCATTGCAGTCTCGATGCTGTCGATCGCAGGATTGACGGCGGTGCTTGGCGCCGGCGTTCTCGTGCCGCAGTACCGTGTTTTTGCGGGCAGGACCGAAGCGATCAAGGCCGTCGAGGCCTTCGGTGCGGTCCTGGGAGTTGGACAACAGATCGCCGGACATCGCGCGCCCTTTGTTAGCCCGCTGTTCCAGGACGGCGCTGCCACGCCAGCCCAGCTCGACGCCATTGCGAAGACAACGGAGGCGAGCGATGCCGCTTTCGCGAAGGCGCGGACCGCCGTCGGTGCTCTCAGCGATGGCGCGGCGCTGATGCAAGGCCTCGATCACTCCGCGGCAAAGCTCACCGAAATTCGCGCCGCGGCCAATCGCGCGATCACGATGCCGATGAGCGCGCGCGATGTAACGGCCGTCAAAGGCTTCCTGCCTGCGGTGGTCGAAGCGCTCGTGATCATCGAACCCATGCTGAACCGTCTTGAAAACCGGGTTGCCGCGGCCGATGCGTCGCTGACGGCCTTGTTGGATATTGGCCGCACCGCTCAGGATCTGAGGATCGCTGCAGGATCTCGCGGCGCGACGGCGGCCCTTGCGATCAGCATGCGTCGCCCCCTGACAGCGGCCGAAACCGCGATCGTCGACCGCAGCCAGGGCCGGATCGAGGCGGACCGCGATCGGGTCGAGTCCGGCGTCGATCAGACCGGCAATCCGGAACGCGTCGTGAAGCCGCTGAAGGAGGCCATCGACGGCTATTTCGGAGCCGCGGCGGCGAACATTGAAAAGGTAATGCAGGTCGCGCGCAGTGACGCCAAATACGCGATCAGCCCCGAGCAATGGGCCGATCTCGTGGTGCCGGCGATACAGCGGTTTCTTGCCGTGCGCGATGCCGCGTTGACGGAGGCGGCCGAGCGCGCGAAGGTGGCGCGCAACGACGCGCTGATGGCTCTTGCCCTGGCGGCTCTTGCCGTCCTGGCGCTGCTCGGCTTGCTCGCCGGCGTGCTGATGATCTTCCGCCGCCGCGTTGTCACGCCGCTTGCGACCTATGCGGCCGTGGTCAGCGATCTCGCCGCCGGCCGGGACGACGTCGCCATTCCGGCCGCCGCCCGGACCGACGAAATCGGAACGATGGCCGTCGCGTTGCAGAGCTTCAAGAACGTCCTGATTGCCAAGAAGATCGCCGACGAGGAAGCGGCCGTCGAGGCCAATTCGAAGATCGAGCGCGCACAACGCGTGGACGGGATAACCCGGGATTTCGAATCAGTCATCGCGACGATCGTTGAAACCGTGTCGTCGGCCTCGAGCGAACTCGAAGCTTCCGCCGACACGCTTTCGTCCACCGCGGAGCATTCGCAGAAGATGACGACGCTGGTCGCGGCGGCATCGGAAGAGGCCTCCGCCAACGTGCATTCAGTCGCCTCCGCGACCGAGCAGATGTCGTCGTCGGTCAACGAGATCAGCCGCCAGGTCCAGGACTCCGCGCGTATCGCCAGCGAGGCGGTGGAACAGGCGCAGCAGACCAATGACCGCGTCGGTGAGCTCGCGAAGGCGGCGGCCCGGATCGGCGACGTGGTCGAACTCATCACCAGCATCGCCGGGCAGACCAACCTGCTGGCGCTGAACGCGACGATCGAGGCGGCGCGCGCCGGCGACGCCGGACGGGGCTTCGCGGTGGTCGCCTCCGAGGTAAAGGCGCTGGCCGAGCAGACCGCCAAGGCGACCGGCGAGATCAGCCAGCAGATCAACGGCATTCAGGCCGCGACGCACGACTCGGTCGGCGCCATCAGGGAGATCGGCGGCACCATCGGGCGAATGTCCGAGATTGCGTCCACCATTGCTGCGGCCGTCGAAGAGCAGGGTGCCGCGACGCAGGAAATCTCCCGCAACGTGCAACAGGCCGCGCTCGGCACGCAGCAGGTCTCTTCCAACATCACCGATGTGCAGCGCGGCGCCAGTCAGACCGAATTGGCATCGTCACAGGTGCTCTCCGCGGCGAAGTCGCTGTCCGGCGAAAGCTGCCGGTTGAAGCTGGAAGTCGAGAGGTTCTTGAATTCGGTCCGCGCGGCCTGATAAAGCGCCTAGGGCATCAGGCAAAAGGGCATCAGGCAAAGGCAACGCCGGCGTTGCGAGGCGCGGACCTGCTCTGCTGGAACGCCTGGGACGCGTCAGTCCTGGCCCCAAGGAGATCGCGGCTTCTTGACCGCAACCGACTGCGGCTTGCCGTGGCCCGCGCGGTCAATCCGTTTGGCTCTCTCGATGTCTGCGAAGGCACGATCGAATTTGCGCATCCGGTACAGGATGATGCAACGATCGACAGCGTTGAATTTCGGATTGAGCTTGATCGCCTGGGAGAACAACGTCGCGAAAGCCGCGACCCGGCGATGAACGCGTGACAACGTCTGCAACTCCTCGCGTCGCGCGATCAAGAAGGACGGTCCCTTGCAGCACTGAATCGCCGAAGTTATAAACGCAATCCGAATCGATGTGCTTGGCCGGCTCAATCGTATGGTGTTTTGAGAATGTCTGGTCAGTATCCGTATTAATACGTGCGCGGCATGGATTCGGTCCACGCGTTCTGATGTGGACAGGGCTGTAGGTTGAAACCCGGTGTGGTCGGCGTTTGCCGCTGTTGCGGGGCCTCAACCGGTTTCGCGGTTCGACGCGTTCGCCAATGAGTGGTCCGATTCCAACATTCGCATCTCGTTTCGGCTGCGGTCCTTGCGCACCAGGTAGCCCCGTCACGGGGGATCCCCAAGAGTCGGAATTCGCCTGATGAGCAACGTGGAAGCGGGACCGAACGAGTTCTTTGACTACGGCGGGGAGACTGGCAAGCTCATGCGATCGCTGGATTGGTCAGCGACCGCGCTGCCTGCTCCGCAACATTGGCCGCAGAGCTTGCGCTCGGCGATCAACATCTGTCTCGGCTCGAGCTTTCCCATCGCAGTCTACTGGGGCCCGGACTTCAACATCCTGTACAATGACGCCTTCATTCCGATCGTCGGCGGCAAGCACCCCCTGGCGCTCGGTCGTCCCGGCCGCGAAGTCTGGTCGGAGATCTGGGACGCGATCGCGCCGCAGTTCGACGCCGTGGTCGCGACCGGCGAGGCCGGCGGCGGGCGCGATGGGCTCTTGCTGCTGCGGCGCCACGGTTATCGCGAGGAATGCTACTTCGATTACACCTTGACGCCGATCCGCGGCGACGGCAACCGCGTCGAAGGCATCTTCAATGCCGGCATCGAGACGACCTATCGCGTCATCAGCGAGCGGCGCGGACGCGCGCTGCGCGATCTCACCGAGCGAACCGCTCGCGCTCGATCGGTTGACAATGCCTGTGCGCTGGCCATCGAGGTGCTTGCGGCCGCCCCGAAGGACGTGCCGTTCTGCCTGCTCTATCTGCTCGAACCCGATGGACAGCGTGCACGGCTTGCCGGGTCCGCCGGTCTCGCGTCCGCGAGCGCTGCCAGCCCGGCCATGATCGACGTGACGACCGCGCAGCATGCGCCCGCCGCGGGGGCATGGCCGATCACGCGGGCCGTCATGACCGGGCATGTCGAGGTCGTCGATGACCTCGGCAGCCGTTTCGGCCTAGCGCTGTCAGGCAAAGCGTGGCAGGAGCCGTGCGCGTCTGCGGTCGTGGTGCCGATCATGACGGCGATCGAGGAGGAGACGCCATACGGATTTCTGATCGCGGGCGTCAGTCCCCGCCGCGCGCTCGACGACGACTATCGCGGGTTCTTCGACCTGGTGGCGGAAAAGATCGCGATCGCCATCGGCAATGCGCGGGCCCATGAGGACGTACGCGCGCGTGCCGCGGCTCTCGCCGAACTCGACCGGGCGAAGACTGCGTTCTTCAGCAATGCCAGCCACGAGTTTCGCACGCCGCTGTCGCTCATTCTCGGGACTGTCGAGGATGCGCTCTGCGAAGCCATTTCGGGGTCGCCTGCACAGCGCACGAGTCTCGAGATCGCCCATCGCAACGCGCGGCGGCTGCTCAGACTCGTCAACACCCTGCTCGATCTCTCGCGCATCGAAGCCGGCCGCGGCAGCGCATGTTTCGAGCCGGTCGACCTCTCCGCACTGACCGTCGAGCTTGCCAGCAATTTCCATTCGCTTTGCGCGACGGCCGGCCTGCGACTTGTCGTCGATTGCAAGACGCTTCCGCAAGCAGTCCATATCGACCGGGAGATGTGGGAGAAGATCGTTCTGAACCTCCTCTCCAATGCCTTCAAGTTCACGTTTCAGGGAGAAATCGCCGTGTCCGTCCGCATGGTTGGCGACGGTCGCGTCGAACTTGCCGTGCGCGATACCGGTACCGGCATCGCCGAACACGAGCTTCCGCGTCTGTTCGACCGGTTCCATCGCATCGAGGGGGCTCGCGGGCGTTCTTTCGAAGGCAGCGGAATTGGCCTTGCGCTGGTGCAGGAACTGGCGAAGCTGCATGGCGGCGCGGTGACCGTCGAGAGCCGGCTCGATCACGGCAGTGTCTTTCGTGTCACCATTCCGCTCGGCACCGCGCACCTGCCGCCGGAGCAGATCCGCTCGTCCTCGCCGTTCGCCTCGACGGCGGTCCCGGTCGATGCGTACATCGAGGAAGCGTCGCAATGGCTGGTCAATCCGTCTGCCGCTGCACCGCCGTCGGTTGAGCGGCCGGCCGCGATCGCGGCGGGATCGGATTCGCCGGCGGACGCATCCAGTACGACGACGCGCGTGCCGGGCCGGCCGCGCATCCTGTTTGCCGACGACAACGCCGACATGCGCGCCTATGTTGGACGGATCCTGGCGGAGAAAGGCTATGAGGTGCGCAGCGTGGCGGATGGGGCCGCAGCGCTTGCGGCCGTGCGCGAACAGGCGCCTGATCTGGTGCTCAGCGACGCCATGATGCCGCTGCTCGATGGCTTCGGTCTGTTGCGCGCTTTGCGCGCCGATCCGGCCACCGCGGGACTTCCGGTGGTCCTGCTGTCGGCCTGTGCCGGAGAAGAATCCGAGATCGAGGGCATTGCTGCCGGGGCCGACGACTATCTGGTCAAGCCGTTCAGCGCCCGCGAACTGGTGGCGCGCGTCGACGGCGCGGTGCGGTTGGCGCGACTGCGGCGCGCAGCCGTCGCCCGCGAGCGCGAGCTGGAGGCCGAGATCGTCGCCGAGCGCAGCCGGGCGGCGTTGCGCGAGAGCGAGGCGCGTCTCGCCTATGCGCTCGAAGCCGGCAGGCTCGGAAGCTGGGACCTCGACCTGGCGACGGGCATCTCGATTCGGTCAGCCGCGCACGACCGGATCTTTGGCTACCAGCAGCCGGTGGCGGACTGGAGCTACAAGACATTCATGCAGCACGTGCTGCCGGACGACCGCGACCAGGTCGACCGCTCGTCACGTCTTGCATCGGCACAGCGCGCGCATTGGCACGTCGAATGCCGCATCCGGCGCACCGACGGCGAGGTGCGCTGGATCGAGATCCATGGCGGTCCGCAGGGGACAACCGAAGCCGGTGGCGCGGCAAGGTTCGGCGGCGTCGTTCAGGACATCACCGAACGAAAGCAGGTGTGGGAGCACGAGCAGCGGGCGCAGCGGCTCGAAGGCGAGATCCGTGTATCGGAACAGAAATATCGGCTGCTGAGGGAGAAGGCGCATGACGCCATTCTGGTCCTCGACCAGCACGGCATCGTGCTGGAGGCCAACCCCTCGACCGAAGCCATCTCGGGGCTCAAGCACGATAACATCGTGGGGCGCTCGCTGTTCCTTGCGGCCACCGAGCCGGAGCAGCAGAAGAGGCTGCGCGAGCTATTGGCGAGCGACCGGACCGGAACGACCGAGTTGCGGCTGTCCGGCAGCGGGGGCAGGCTGTTCGATGTCGAGGTTTCGGCGACGCGAATGTCTGCCGATGGCCAGGACATCGTGCTGTTCATCGCGCGCGACATCACGCAGCGGCTGCTGCTGGAGCAGCAGTTGCGCCAGTCGCAGAAGATGGATGCGATCGGCCAGCTCACCGGCGGCGTTGCCCACGACTTCAACAACATCCTCACCGTCATCACCGGGTCGCTCGACCTTCTGGTCGAAGACCTGCCGGACAGGCCCGATCTTGCCAGCATCGCCATGATGATCGGCGAGGCTGCAACCCGTGCCGCCAACCTGACCGGACAGTTGCTGGCCTTCGCCCGCAAGCAGGCGCTGCAGCCTCAAGACACCGACATCAACAGCCTGATCATCGCGACCACGAGGCTCTTGAGGCCGACACTCGGAGAAGAGATCGAGATCAACGCGATGCTGGAAGAGGGCTGCTGGCATGCGATGATCGACCCCAGTCAAATGTCGACCGCCCTGCTCAATCTCGCCGTCAATGCACGGGATGCCATGTCCAATGGCGGCCGGCTCACGTTGGGCAGCGCCAACGTGATTTTCGACGACGCCTGTGCCGAGGCCAATCCCGAGGTCAAGCCCGGGGCCTATGTGATGATCTTTGTGACCGACACCGGACCCGGCATCCCCCGTGCTATTCGCGACCGGGTGTTCGAGCCGTTCTTCACCACCAAGGAGGTCGGCAAGGGGACCGGGCTCGGCTTGAGCATGGTCTATGGCTTCGTCAAGCAATCCGGCGGACACGTCAAGATCAGCGGCGAGGAGGGGCGCGGAACGACCATCGAAATCTATCTGCCGCGCAGCGGTGAAGCGGCCGTAATGCCCGAGCCGGCCACGGCGGGCGGTCTGCAAGGCGGCAGCGAGACCATCCTGGTCGTCGAGGACGACGCGATGGTGCGCCACTATGCGGTCACCCAGTTGCAGAGCCTCGGCTACGCGACGATCTCCGCCGCGAAGGGTTCTGAAGCGCTCGAGCTGGTGGAAGGCGGCGCGCAATTCGACGTTCTGTTCACCGACGTGATCATGCCCGGCGGCATGAACGGCCGCCAGCTTGCCGACGAGATCGCCAGGCGCCGCCCCGGCGTTCCGGTGCTGTTTACGTCGGGGTACCCGGAAAGCGCCATCGTCCACAACGGCCAACTCGATCCGGGGGTCGCCTTGCTCAACAAGCCGTATCGCAAGCCCGATCTGGCGCGGATGATCTGCGAGGCGCTGGCGCGGCGGGCCGGTCCGAAGGCGGCCTGATCACGCGACGGAGCAAGACGAATACCTCACGGCATCCTGGCAAGGGCAACGCCCGGGTTGCGAGGCGCAGACCTGCTCTCCGTCCGTTGCTGGAACGCCTGCGACACGCCATTTTCGCTCCCGGCCTGAGGAGATCGCGGCTTCTTGACCGCAACCGACTCCGGTTTGCCGTGGCCCGCGCGGTCAATCCGTTTGGCTCTCTCGATGTCGGCGAAGGCACGATCGAACTTGCGCATCCGGTACAGGATGATGCCGCGATCGATATAGGCGGCCTTGAATTTCGGATTGAGCTGGATCGCCTGATCGAACTCGGCAATCGCGCCGTCGAGATCGCCGTTGCGATAGGCGGCGATTCCTCTCGCCCGCGAGGCCTCGCTCGCGTCGGCGTCGTGCACAGGTCCGGCAGCGGGGGCGGGCGTCGCGCCCTCCGCGGGCGGCGGTGGCGCCACACTGCCCTCCGCGATCGTCTGCGGCGCCGCACTGCCCGGCGCGGTCGCTTCAGGCGACACGCTCGCACTCTCGTCCTTTGCCGGTGCGGCAGCCTGATCGTTCGGCGGTGCGGCCGGGTCGTTCAGCGTCCACCGCTCTGCCAAGGTGATGGCTGCGATCTCGGGCGAGCCGCGCGCCAGCGTTTCGATCTGATCGGTTGGAGCAACCGTGGCCGTGGATACCTGCGACAGCAGCGCATAGGCTCCGACGCTGGCGACCGAGACTGCGGCAAGCGCGATCACGCCGAAGGCGAGCTTGTAAACCCTGGTGGCGAGGGCGTGTCTCGCCGTCGACGCCTGCTCCAGCCGGGCGAGATCGAGGAGATGGTCGTAGGCCGCGCGCTGGTCCGTGTCGCGAAGGATTTCGTTGGCGCGGATGATCTGCCTGAACTTCAGCGCGGCATCAGGATCGTCGGGATGAATGTCCGGGTGAGCCCCTTTGACGGCTCTGCGAAACGCGGTCCTCAGACTCTCTGCGTCGTCATCCGGAAGCGCTCCGAGCAAATCGTAAAGCGTCTTCATCCTCGCTCTCGCCGCAGCTCTTTCTGCGTCTCCGCCCGAAATTCCCCGGAATGAATTTATCGTGGAGAGCCATATAACAATCGACTGTTTGTAAATGGTGGTGATGTAGTACGGCGGAAAAATGACGCCAGTGGCTGGGCGGCAGGCCGATGTGTTGCACATCGTTAAGATTGCGACTGCTTAGTGGTAAGATTGAGATTTAAGGTTTTCGCAGGGCGGACAAATACCGCTCAGGATTTGGCCCAGCGGGACGCTTGCTCGACCCCGCAACGGTTGGCTGCCGCTTGCAGCAGCCGCAGCCGTTCGCGCGCCGTCTTCTCCGCATGCTGGTAGCATTTTCGCTCGAATTCGAGCTTCAGGCGGGCCCACTGGTCGGGGTCCACGGTCTTCAGGTCGGATCGGCCGAAACCGCAGTCGGGCGCGGGCTGCGAAACCAGCAGCGTCCGGGCGATGTGACACTTAGGTGTCTCCGCACCGGATAGCGATGCTGCTGCCGGGCGATTGGGCTCCGATCTGGAGTCGGGCTGAGGCGCGCTCCCGGCGCATCCGGAAATAGCGAGTGTGCAGGCAATCGCGCAGAGGTAGGCAACCTTCCGCCGCTTGCGTTCCAGCGCCGAACGCGCAGGCTCGCATGCGCGCGCCATCGCCGCGTCGAACGCAGCGCGGATCCGGCGTGCAAGCCGCCCGGTCGTTCGGGGATGGTCGCGGATGGTTGTCAGGTCGAGCTCCCGGTGCCTGGTTAAGAAATCTGGAAATCCGCGACCATTCGGGTTGCATCGTTCCAGGCGCAAACAGAACCGACACGGGTTGCGCCGGTCGCGCTGCGATTCCGCGCAGCCAGTAGTTGCTTGGGCCGCAGACCAAGCTTCGCAATTGTGAGCTGAAAATTTGAATCGCCTTCTAACGAATATGGTAAATTGAATCTTAATCGTTGCCGCGATCTCGCGTGCCGCCGATTTGATGTTGGTGCGACGCGCGCGCAGCGAGCTCGGTTTCACGAATTGCAGATCGAAAAAGCGCGATTTGCGAACGCGCGATCCGCGGTTCCGTGGTATTGCGGGGAAACGTCCGGTCAGAACCCGTGTTCGACCATTATGCGGAGCCTGAGCATGCCGTTAACCATCGCCATCATTGCACCGGGCGCGATGGGCAGCGCCGTGGCGCGCCGCCTGAACGAACACGGCGCGCGCGTGCTGACGTCATTGACCGGCCGCAGCGAGGCAACAGTGCAGCGGGCGGCCGCGGCAGGAATGATCGCGGCGAGCGATGCCGAAATTGTCCAGGCCGAGATCATCCTGTCGATCGTTCCGCCGGGCGAAGCGCTCGCGCTCGCGGAGCGGCTGGCGGCGGCGGCTGCCGGCGCGCCGCGCAAGCCCGTCATCGTCGATTGTAACGCGGTCAATATCGCGACGGTGCAGAAGGTCGCGGCGATCATCGCGCCGTCGGGGGCGCGATTTGTCGATGCCGGGATTATCGGCCTGCCGCCGAAGCCTGCAATGAAGGGGCCGAGGTTCTACATCTGCGGCGAGCATGCCGGCGCGCTCGCCGTCTTGCGCGATCTGGGTCTCGACCTGCGTCTCGTCGACGGACCGATCGGAGCGGCATCGGCGCTGAAGATGTCCTATGCCGGAATCAACAAGGGGTTGACGGCGCTGGGCGCTGCGATGGCGCTCGCCGCCACGCGCGCCGGTGCTGCCGAGGCGCTGCGCAACGAATTGGCCGAAAGCCAGCCGCAGACTCTGGCGCGACTTGCGACCGCGCTGCCCGACATGATTCCGAAGGCCTATCGCTGGGTCGCCGAAATGCGGGAGATTGCAGGTTTCCTCGGGCCGGACCATCCGGCCAACCTGATCTTCGAGGGCGCGGCGCGGCTGTTCGAGCACATTGCGGCCGAGAAGGAGCAGGGCGGCAAGGATATCGATCTCATCACAGCCTTCGCCGAGATGGCGCGGCAATCCGCGAACCGCTGATCGCTTGGAGATGAAGCGCGACCGGCGCTCTACGTTATTGTCCGTCCCCCTGCATCGAGGCCAGGCTCTCGATGAGAGACACATCGTGGCGCCGCTTTCTGTGGAAGGCTGCCGCTGACCTGGTATGGCTGGCCCGATCGATGCGCTTCGCCCGAGCCACGTCGGCCAAGGCGAGATCGAGCTTGCCCATTCGATAGAGCACGATGCCACGATTGATGTAGGCCAACATGAAGTTCGGCTTGAGCTCGATCGCGCGGTTCAAGTCCGCAAGCGCAAGTTTCAGATCGCCTTTGCGATAGGCCACGATGCCCTTCGCGTGCATGACCGCGCTCGCGTCGGTCGCATCAGTGGGGTCGATGAGGGCCTTGACGTCGTCCGCATCATCGTGCGGCGTCGGCGGGTTCGGGCCTGACGGGGGAGCGATCGGCGTCAAGGCCGGCGCTGCGGTCTCGGCGTTGCGGGTGGTTGGCGCGCTGTTGTCGGTTGTGTCTGACCGGGGCGGGAGATCACTCGGCGTCGCGGCCGGGGCCGGCGCTGCGGCCTCGGCGTCGCGGTCAGCCGGCGCGTTGCTGTCGGTTG